>TBL_comb47_HYPODRAFT_10005041_pt1 | contig 14948 bp, 10 predicted proteins | sample TroBogypolimnion_40_FD_10682 | JGI IMG/M metagenome (IMG submission 10682)
GATTAGCCATCAAATAATCACCGGTTATCGGATGAAGGACGCTAAAGGCGCCAGCCCCGCCGAGCCAGCTAAAAGTGACCGTGCTCGTGCTCACATGCCCGACATTATCCGTCGCCGTGAGCAGAGCGGAATAGTTGCCGCTGAGATCGGCGCTGAGGAATGGGTCCGAACTGGTGGCTGAAGGAGAAAAAGTGATAGTACCGGACCCACCGGTCTGCGTCCAAACCGTGGACGCGACGCCGGAATAGTTATCCGTGCTCGTGGCGTGGCTTTTGGCCGGAGTAGAAATCACGCCGAGCGAGGAGGAAGCGATCGTAATGATCGGCGCATTATTATCAACCGTAAAAAGGCTGGTCGTGACCGCGTGAGAATGGCCGGCCATATCCCAGACCATAATTTTAAAAGCCGTACTCGTGGATTCAGTCGTGGTCGCGGTCCAAGAATAAGGCGAAGAAGTCGGCGAAGTGGTGGCAATCTGGAACCAATTACTCCCATTATTAGAGCTGTAATATAAAACGGCATTCGGTGCTAGTTGGATATTATCCGAAGCCGTCCAAGTAATATTATATGAGGTGTTGCCGGCAATCGGCGTGGCCGGCGTCGTAATAGAAGCCGTGGGGTCAGTTGAATCAATAGCGAAGAGCGAACTGGTGGCGATTTGCGTACCGCCGCCAACGGTATGCGCCGTGACGCGGACAAGGCTTGAAGTAGAGTTAGAGCCAGGCATGGACCAGAGAGTTGAAGTAGCAGTAGAAGCGACGCTGGCGCCATTAGGCAGAGCCAGATTCCAACTCGTACCGCCATTAAGAGAATAATCAAGACTATAATAATTCAAATTCCCGCCGCTCGGCGTGGTCCAAGAAATAGTCGTGGTTGAATTACCTGGTAAATAATTGCCAGCGGTCGGAGTAATAACCGAGAAACCGCCCAGAGCGCCGTCCCAATAAAATGCCACCGTGCTCGTGCTCACATTGCCGACATTATCCGTCGCCGTGACCAGCGCGGTGTAATTGCCAGACGTTGTGCCGGACAAAAGCGGATTAGTCGTCGTGGCCGTAGGAGAGAAACTTATTGTGCCCGCGCCGCTCGCCTGAGTCCAAACCAAAGATGCGAGACCGGAATAATTATCATAAACCGGACCAACGCCGGCCGCCGTCGGTGTGGAAATTATACCCAAAGAGGACGAGGCCCGAGTAATAATCGGGCCCTGAGAATCAAGCACAAAATTGCTAGTCGTGGCGCTTTGCGTATTGCCGGCCAGATCCCAAGCCGTAACTCTAAATTGCGAAGTCGTGGATTCAGTCGTGGTTGCGGTCCAGGCGTAAGGCGAACCCAGCGCTGAAGTCGTGGCGATATGCGCCCAGGTTGAACCGCTGTCTAAAGAATAATCCAAAGAAACATTGGCGGCGAGCTGAAAATTATCACTGGCCGTCCAGACAATATTATATGAGGCGCCGCCTTTTACGGGCGTGCCGGGAGTGGTAATGGAAACCGTCGGTTTAGTGGAGTCTATTGTAAAGTCTGTGCCCGTGGCCGTAGTCGGATTACCAGAGGCCCAAGCCGTAACCCGAACTTGCGCCGTACTCGTATTGACCGTGGGGGTAAGCCAAAGAATAGAATTAGCCGTGGTCGTGCCGACGGACAACCAGCTCACGCCATTCAAAGAATATTCAATATTATAATAATCAATCGCCGGACCACTAGGAACCGTCCAGGAAATAGTCGTGGTGGCGTTACCCATGAGATAGTCGCCGGCGTTGGGATGAATGATGGTCGGCTGGCCCGGGTTACCGTTCCAAATAAATATCAGATCTTGCGTGGAAACATTACCCACATTATCCGTGGTTGTCAGCCGCACTATATACGAGCCGGATAAATTAGCGGCCACAGTCGGACTGGTCGTTGCGTTGGAGGGCGAAAAAGTCACTGTGCCCGGACCGGAGACTTTAGTCCAAACCGTTGAAGCCACACCGGAATAATTATCAATCACCGAACTCACGCCGGTTGAAGTAGTTGCGGTAATCGTGCCCAAAGACGACGAAGCAATCGTAATGACCGGCCCGGTACTATCAATTATAAACGCGGGCGTAATCGTAGCCGTACTATTCCCGGCCAAATCCTTAGCCGTCGCCCTAATTTTAGCGGTCAGAGTATCCGTGGCCACGGCAGCCCAGGCATAAGGCGAACTGGCATTTGTGGTCGTGGCAATATGCGTCCAGTTGCTCCCATTGTCTAATGAATAGTCCAAACCAACATTATTCGCGTCTAAATTCGTATCGCTCGCCGTCCATGTAATATTTAAATTCGCGCCGCCCTTAGCCAGAGTCGCACTCGTTGGATTGCTAACGCTGATTGCGGGCGAGATTGAGTCAACTGTAAAGGCCGTGCCGGTTGAGGTCGCCGCGTTGCCACCCGCATCATAAGCCACAACGCGAATCAAAGCCTGATTCGTATTATCGCCCGGAAAAAACCAAGCGAGACTGCTGGTCGGTCCGGGATAGTTAGAATTAACTGTTGTCCAAGTCGCGCCATTAAAATAGCTGATCGCGTAATGATTTTGAGTCGCGCCCGAAGTCCAAACAATCGTTGAGGTCGCGTTGCCTTTAATATAATAACCGGCCACCGGACTGATAATCGTCGGCGCGGTCAGGCCGCTGTCCCAATGAAAGCTCACCGTGGAGGTGCTCACTTGTCCGACATTATCCGTGGCCGTAATCATGGCCACATAATCACCATTTAAATCAGCGCTGAAACCGGGGCTGCTGCTTGTAGCGGAAGGTGTGAAAAAAATAGTGCCCAGACCGGAAACTTTAGTCCATAAAACTGAGGCCAGGCCAGAATAATTATCCGCGACCGTCACCCCGGCGGACGTGGAAGTAGAAATCGTGCCTAATGAAGGGGTGCTGATATTAATAATCGGCGGCTGAGAGTCTAGCGTAAAGGGATTAACCGAGACAGAGCTAGTGGAGTTGCCAACCAAGTCTGAGGCGCTCACTCTAATTTTCGCGCTTGTGGATTGCGTCGTTGTGGCGGTCCAAGCATAAGTGCCGGTGTCCGGCAAATTATTAGCGATTAGAACCGTATCATTAAATTGGCCATCCAAAGATAATTCTAGCTTGATCGGATTAGCGGCCATGGCAAAATTATCCGTGGGCACGATCCAGGTAATATTATAGTTACTACCACCTTTAAAATTTATTCCCGGATTAGTGGGGTTAGACAGGAGCAAGCCGGTCGGGGCTAAAGAGTCGACGGTGAAATTGCCAGATAGGGCATAATTAGTATTACTGTAGATATCATTGACTGTCACTCTAATTAGAGCGGTTGAGGTATTATCGGGCGGCACGGTCCAGACAATTGAGTGGGTTGTTGAAGCCAGCCCGTTAGCGACAGTCCCCCAGCTAAGGCCATTGTCCGGCGAATAAGAAACACTAAAAAGATGCAAGTCCGGATCGTTCGGTCCGGCCCAGGCGATAGTGGTTGTTGCCCCGCCCTTAAGATAAACACCGGCCGCCGGACTAATAATAATCGGCTGACCGGGGTTGCCATCCCAATTAAACAACAAATTGTCAGACGCGCAATTCGCGGCTTGGTCGCAAACGGTGAGCGTCGCGACATAGGGACCGGTCACGTCGCCCCAGATAGTCGGCTGAAGAATATTAGTCGCGGAAAAATGAAGCGTGCCAGAGGCCGGCGTAGATGAGGCCACCCAAGCGTAAGTCAAAGTTGAAGTCGGCGTAATATTATCAGTGGCCGTAGCGCTCGGCACAAAAGGCGAGGTCGTCTTGCCGATTGAACCACCGGCGTAAACCGCTGGCGCCTGATTATCAATCGTGAAAGGATTGTCAGAATAATCATACGAACTGTTGCCGGCCGCATCGGTTGACACGACGGCGACGCGTGTCGTCGTGTTCGTGACATTAGGCGGGTTCCAAAAAAGCGACGTGGTATTGGCGCTATAATTACCAATCGTCACCGTGTCCGTGGCGAAAGTTCCACTTAAAGAATACTTAACGCTAATCGGCAAAACGCCGAAATACTGATCCGTGCTTGTCGCCCAAGTAATAGTAAGACCGGCCGTTGGATTAACAAAAATGCCCGTTGCGCTGGGATAAATTACGGTTGGTACGGTCGGCGCAATGTTATCCACAATTACTGATGCTCCGTTGCTGTTGGAAGTGCCGCCAAAATTACCTCCCCCTTGATTTTTTAAAGCGATGGCGACGCTTAAACCGTAAGTCCCATCCAGAGCAGTGCCAACATTAAAAGAGTGGGTAACGCTAGGTGTGCATGAATTGTTCGTGCAGGTAAAGGCTTCGGAATAAGACTGCGAAGCGACCGTTATCGATCCATTATCCAGGCCAATGGTAGTCGTCCCATAAACAACGGACGGCCCGTCCATATCAAAAGTAAACAAGACGGAAATATTATGATTAGAGCGGGCATAGGCTCGATTCATAACCGTCGGGCTCAAAATCTGCAAATTACGAGCACCCGACTCTCCGGCCAAAGCCTGTTTGGCGCCGCTGAATAAAAGTATAATAAAAAAGCCGCTCAGCAAAAAAAATTTCAGTAATTTAGTTTCATTAAAAATTAATGTTTTATTCATAACGAATAGATTCTAGATTTAGGATTTTAGTTCACTTATACATTTAGCTCTATTTTATCATACAAGCCAAAGGATATCAAACCTAAAAATAAAAAAAATGACCTCTGTTTCCAAAGGCCATTCTAAGCTTAGGTCTCTAATTATTTTTTAACGACCTTGATACTTTCAGAGTTAACTTCTAAAATATAAACTCCTGGGCTCAAAGTAGAAAAATTAAGAGTATTCTTCCCAGCCTGGACTGGGCTGCTTCGCAGTAAACGACCAGTATAATCATACAGTCCGTAAATACCGCCAACTGACGTTTCCAGGATAGTCAAATCGTCTACCGGATTCGGGTAAACAGCCGAAGTATTTTTTGCAATCAGCGGATTTATACCAGTGGCCGTCTGCCAAAGATACATAGCCGAACTTTCGGTCACGGCAACCGCCAGGTCTTGCCCTGAATTAAGCGTTTCCTTATCCTTAATAATGACTAAATCATTACTAGTTAAGATTACGACTTCATTGTCATCAAGGTAAGCCGCACTGCTCAAGTCACCGTTAGTTACAATAACGGCTGTGGTCTGCCCATTAAGGCTCGCGTAACCGCCAGCCAGACAATCCCCATTACTGTAAGTGACGACATTCTGATTCCCGTGGAGATAGTTATAGTCATATTCCCCCCGAGAGCTCAGTTGAAAGCTTGAGGCGGTACCAACAACCGTGTAAGCTCCGCTCTGGTTAGGATTTATCGCCGCTTGTAGAGCTTGGATATCCATCTGAGCGTTTTGCACCCACGTTAACCCGTTGTCATACGACTCAAAAGCGATACTCTGCATTTGGCCGCTTGGACAGATAACGACGACCGCGTTAGTCCCTGGACACTGATTACAGATGCCCGCACAAGCCGCGCTAACCGTCGCCTGAGGTGAAGTGATTGCCGTCCAATTCGTACCATCAGTTCGCCAACTAGCGGCGTTAGTACCGAAAGCAAATAAATACTGGCTAGTCGCGCAGAGCGGCCCATAGAAACCTGACCAAACTTGCTCCCAGTTAATACCATTGCTAGAACGAATTATCCCGCCATCACAAACAGCGTAGAGATACCCGTTAAACCAAACAGCATCATTCTGACTGACACACTCCACATTAAACGTAACTGGATAGTAAGACCAGCTTACCCCCAGATTATTTGACACAGCGCATTGATTGCTGGTCATAAGACAATAAATATCGCCGGTCGGCGAAACGGTGGTGGTTTCAATTCCATCCCCGGGAGAGATAACCTGAGACCAAATCTTGGTCTGAGCCTTAGCTTGGCCAGAAACCAAAATAACAAAAACCAGTATGGCTATTAGAGCCACGCCGAAACGAATTAGCTTTCTTCTCATGTATAGCGGTTTATTGGTGAATACTCATTATTAAAAAACTATTATGACTTTAGTATATATACAAAAATTTGTCAATAAAAGACTATTTGACAAATTATCCGAGTAATGATACACTAAATATAGTCATTTAAAAACAAAAAACTAAACAAATATACCCATGAGACGATTGATACTAATTTTCATCGGCTTGACGTTCTCTGCCCTGGTCTTTGGCCAGTGCATCATCGTCAATCCCCGGATAAACTTTCCGGCCAAGGAAGTTTGTTCATTAGATTGGGCAAAAATTCTCCATCCGGGTCGTCCGGCTCAATTGGATTTTTCGTCTCTGTACGACTATCCACTTGACCAAGGCGACCAAGGTTCCTGTAATGCCCACGCCCTAAGCGAGGGCTTAACTTATTTAGAAGGAGCGGTCCGATCCGGTTGGGATTTTCGCGCGCATGATTCGCTGGCGAATTTATCTCACCACTTCAGCCCGGCCTACATCTACAATATGTTACACGGCCCTAAGCCCGGGCTTGATTACCCGACGGCCTTGCAATTCGTGGTCCAATACGGCTGCGCTTTCTTAAGCCAGATGCCATACAATCAGTATGATGATACCACTAAGCCTTCCGACAATCTTGTTATCGGGTCGCTATATTATCATCCTTCGGATTGGGGATACACGGCTGATCCGGAAACTGCCCGAAATTTGCTTTATCAGTACGGAGCAGTTTTTACCACCTTTCACCACGCGTCCGGTTCCAATCACGCGGTGGTTTTAGTCGGCTATGACGACTACCACGACAATGGCGACAACACCTTCGGCGCTTGGAAGTATGCCAATAGCGCGGGACGAACCTGGGGCGACAACGGTTTCGGCTGGATCGCCTATAATGACCCTTGGCTGAACAGTTCAGACTATTATTATTTTCTGACTGATCGCCCTGATCACACGCCAGCTTTCGTGTTCCGTTTTGACTTCAATTTAGCTGCCAAACCGGTCCACTTCACTTTTATGAGCGCTTCGGATTCAGTCACGAAAATTGATTTGACGCCAGTTTTAAACCATTTCTTTTTACCGATTGAATTTCGCTCGGACATCGCTAAGGCTGATAGGCTCATGATTGAATCTGATATTGACGGGTGGATGCCCAGCCCAACTGACTGGGGGTCCTTAACTTTCAACGATGTCTCTTCATGGTCAAAGGACAATTTTAAAACTTTGCCCTTTGATACGACTGAAACCCGGATATTATCCGACTCTTTAATTTACGGACCGGGAAACGTGTCCTATCACATTTTTCACGGCCTGACCGTCTCCATCAATCTCAACCCGGACAGCCTCTTAACCCCGACCGCTAATGGGATACTGTATAATTATCCCAACCCGGCTCACGCGCAAACCACTTTCGTCTTTTCTTTAAATCAAGACGGGCCGATTAATCTGCGAATTGTGAGTCCAACCGGACAGGAGATGCTAAGTCTGGACCGTTCTCTCAAAGCCGGGAAGCAAGCGCTTCCGGTCACTCTCAACTTCCGCCCCGGACTCTACGTGGCTGAACTAAATATTGCCGGCCAGACGATCACCAGAAAATTCGTGATCAACTGAGCTGACTGGCTAAACCAAAAATTCTTTTTAAAAGCAAAGCCGTTTATCTATCAAGGTAAGCGGCTTTTTTCTATGGAGTAAAAACTACCTTCAGAAAATTTACATATTACCCTAACGCCAAATATTTTTCCAATCTATCAATATCTTGCCGATCCTTTTCCCGACCCAGTGCCCGTTTAAATTTAATCGTTTCGTTGATGTTCAAAAACGGGAAGCCCTTGATTATCATGGCTGTCCTAATTGCTTCGTGGACGTCAGTTTGATAGTCGTCCCAATTCAATCGGGAAATCACTCCCAGGTCCTCGCCGACCAGAAATAGTCGGCCATATTTTGTCTCCGGCTTTAAGTTTCCCTTAGCCAACAATTTCTTGAATAATGCCTGGCTAACCGCAACGTCAAGATCGACCGCTTCCCGCAGGCCGAGCGCCGCCAAAAGGCCGCTGCCGACCACGACATATTCACCCAGCGGTAAATTCAATTCCGTTAATTTTTTAAATATGTTCATCAATTTATTATAGAAATAGCTCTATTTTATTCAATATAATAAATATTTAAACTAATTAACTAATCTCCGTGTTCTATTCTTTAGAGTTTAAGATAAATTTTTCAACATTAATTTTAGCATCATTATCTTTAATCTGTTTCTCGGGGTGTTTAAAATAATATGAACTATACTCCTGATTTCCTCCCAAGCCTCGATCTAGCGAGACTTTTAACAACCTGATAACATCAACCATAACACCTGCGCTATTAGGGCTATCTTCCACGGAAAGCCTAACTTCAATTTTAAAAGGAGATCCTCCGAACTGTTTCCCGTTAATTTCTATAAAACAAATTTTGTTATCTTTCAAATGGGCCACATAATCACTGGGACCAATTCTCATACTAAATTTAGAGTTTGATATTTTAGAAACCGCTTCTGTTTTGCTAATTCTTTTGGTTTCGAGCCGTGCCTCTTCAAGCATATTTAAAAAATCCGTATTTCCTCCAATATTTAGTTGGAATGTATCGTCTATGGTTTGCCCTCTGCTCTCTATTAAACTAACAAGGTTCCTATGTAAAATAGTTGCACCAACCTGAGATTTAATATCATCGCCGGCGCAAGGTATACCTATTTTAGCAAATTTATCGCTCCAATTTTTATTTGAACAAATAAAAACAGGTATCGCATTAGCCAAGGCGACATGAGCCTTAAGCGCACACTTAACATAAAATTCAACGGCCCTTTTTGACCCCACAGGTAAATACAAAACAACAATCTCTATTTTATTTTTTCTTAGCTCTTCTACAACCTCCCTCTCCCAGTTCAATAAACTCTTTTTTACAGAGTGTGGTTTAAATAAATCTCTAGTTAACCGGCTAGCTCCATCAAGAATCGGCCCTGGCTTTACTTTATTTTTAAAGTATTTATTGCCAGAACAAAAAACTTTTGTGTTGTTAGGCGCAACAAATATTGCGTCGGAGATTTTTTTTCCTATTTTATTTTTATTAATATCATAGGCTAGAACAACGTCAATATCAGATAATTTATAGCCATTTATTTCTTCATGCATTAATCCAATTAAAGCTTTATCTTTCTTATATAGACTAATACCCTGGATTAACGAGCTGGCGCAGTTGCCGACCCCAACTAAAGCTACCCTGATTTTTTTATTTTTTAATAACATAATTTTAGTATTCAGAAAGCCGGGGACGTCTTTCTCTATATTTATTAAACGCTTTTGTCCACGATTTAGAAAATAATTCTTTTTTAGTTTTTTTAATTCCAAAACAGTCCAAAAAATGACCGCAGTATTTACACAACCTTCTTTTTTCATCAATCATTTGATCGCCAATTTCTGGCATTGTTTTTCTGCCAATATTAAAGCCAAATACTCTATCGATAGCACCGGCGACAGCACAATGATAATAACCATATTTAGTTAAACCTAAACCACATAATTCAGTAATCGGACATGCATTTTTGAAATCAACTAAGTTGAATAGTCGTAAATCAACCGGCGCCAAGTTAATAGGGGTAAAATCTTGGGCTATTGTTGTTTTATGTGAATTTTCAACAATAAATTCGGCTGGAAGAATCTCAATAATGCTTTTATTTTCGTAACCATTGGTCGCAAAGCGCAACGAAACGTCTGAAGAATATTTCTTATACTCAACTATTAAACTGGCAATTTTAAGAATATCGTGGTGCATTGTGGGCTCCCCGCCGATAAGACGTATTCCCTTCCATTTTCTATTATTTTTTATACTTTCATCTATAAATTTTATGATTTGGGTGGTAGTTATTTCTTCGGTGCTCGGGGCCTGCCGGCAGGAACGATTACAATTTAAACATTTTAAATTACAATCATAAGTTAAGTCTATCTCAATAAAATCATATTTAGTATTATAACAAGGACCAAATATTAAAGTGATTAGTTTTGAATTTCTTATTTCTTTTAACAAATATTTTTTACTGTCAAATATTTTTTTCATACCATTAGGCATTAATCGCTCTTAAATACATTTGTTTAACCAACTCTTTTGGATTATAAATATCATTACCTTTGATAAATATGTAAGCACGATCTAATTTCATTGACAATCTTATTGCCTGAGTTAATTTCTCAACAACATCATTTTCAGCGTCTTCCTTATTACATTTTGCAATATAACCCAATCTATTATCCAGATTAATCGGCTCGCAGACGGCATCATTGCCACTCCATGAAATACCTGCCAACGGAATGCCTGAACGTATTATTTCGGCAATTGTCCCTGCGGCCGGTTCAATATATTCTGGTCCTTTAGTATAAACACCGCAGCACGCCCCAGCTATCAACTTCATTTTTTCGCTTCCAGATACAGTCCCTTTCATGTAAAGCCGGGGACTATCAAAAACTTTTTTATATTTTTCTATATATCCATCTTTTTTTATGTCTTCGCCTAATACATATATTGGCAGATTCAATTTATTGGCCGCTAATATAGCATAATGCGGCGATTTATCCGTATCAATTCTGCCTATAGAAACCAAATAATTCTTATTACCCATTTTAATCGGCTCCTCATTAACTCCGGACGCCACGCACAGTAATTTTGTTGGATGCTGATTAAAAAATAATCCCCTCATTTCGTCGGAATAACAAAATAAAAAGCGATTTTTATTATTAAATGTGTTATTTTTATATGATGGCGAGGAGCTATGTTGATAAGTTAAAGAAAAATTCGCAATTTTATCAAATTTATTAATCATTATTTCATTTAGCCAATATTCATGGCCTCCGACTAAAAAATCAACATGCCCAATACGCGATAAAAAATCTTCCGTTGTTACGTCAATAATACTATCGGGAAAATATTCTGCTTGCAGGAGCAACTCATGTCTCCATCGCGGACCAAGAAGAATAACTTGCATTCCCAGATTAATGGATGCGACCACAACAGCCCATAGCCAACGCTCAATGCCCCCATAGCCCTCTGGCGGAAAAAGATATTTACTAGGATAATCACAAATCACAACCCTTCTACCCTTAAATGAGTTCATAAATTAATAATAGAATTTACCGGATATTCGATTTTTTTATGGCCATTAAATAAATATGCGCTCTCAAATCCAATAACTTTACACTTTCCTGAAAAACAATGTACACCAGTTTTTTCCGGTAAAACAATTACTGGACTATTATACAAACATATAAATTTATTTATTTGGTCATCCTGAGTCCCGTTATAATGACATCTCACTGCGTGTCCAGATAAAAAATTTAACGCTTTATTATATTTATAACCATTGTCATTTTCTTCAGAAACAATCGAAATATTAATTCCGGTAATTATAGCTCCGGCGCTACCACCATAATAAACGCCCCCGGCATTTATATACTCTCTTAAAATATTAATGAAATTACTATCCTGTAAATCCTGCAGCAACTTATATGTATTACCACCCCCGATATAAACAGCATCATATTTTTTTAATAGTTCACTGGACAAATCAGCGGGGCTTGTACACATATAAATTTCCAAAAAACGATTCGTCAATTTTGTCAAACTTGTAGATATCCAATCATAACAACTTTCATAAGTTATAACGTGCTCGGGCATCGCTATGGGAATATATAAAATTTTAGAGCCAGAAAATGATTTTAAAAATTCTCGGTCTAGTTTAGCACTGTCATTCTCGCTACCCCCGCCAGACAAAAACAAATTATATTTACTATTTAGCATATAATTTATAAATATTATCAATTAATTTTTTATCAACCGAGCCGGTTTTAATAAGCTGAATTACAAAATCATCAGTTGACTGATTAATGTCTAATTCAATTTTTACTTGGTTAACATGTAAAAAATCTAAAATCTCACGATTAAAATTTCTATCATATTCTGGCAACAAAATATCTAGCGTTTCCTGCATGCTTAATGGTAATTTTGTCCACCTTGACCATTGTTTATAAGCTAATTTAAAAATATCTGCTGCTTTCGCACCAACATTCATATTTTCACGAACAAAATTTTTAGAAAACAAACGCACTCTATAGCCCTGCCCATTATTACCAGGTTTAGCTCCTGAGCCGGCCAAAAGGGCTAAAGTTCTTGAACTATCAATAATTTTTATCGGTAATTCTTTTTTATAATAATCATCAAATGTTTTTCCACAAAGACTAAAATTCATTCTTTCCACGCCAAACCCCACGTCGCTGATAGATATTGGCGGCCTATTATCCTGGGGCATTTTTTCAATATAGCTCGCTTCTCCGATTTCAATACTATTGTAATAAATTCCCATAAAATCATTTTCAAACCTTCTCCTGTCCCATAAATTTTTATTGCGAGACACTTGAGCTGAAAATTTTTCCCTAGAAAATCCGAGATTCTCCAAAATTAACAACCATTTATTAATCGTGCCGACATGCTCTTCATAAGATTTATTTACGCTATTAGCCGTCAAATTAACAAAACTTGTCAATGAGCCTTCTTGAACTTGCGGCAAAAACTGAGTTCTAATAACCGGCTGCGCTATAAATATTTTTTGATCAACAATTTCCGCGTTATCATGAATTATTGGATCTAAAATCTGTACCCCGGAGACGACAAATAAGGTTTTAATTTTTTTGTCTACGATGTTCATGGGTTGCACAATTTTAAATCCCTCTTTTTCGAATTGATTATTAAAAAATTCGGGGCCGTTAGCCTCAACCCCCTTCTCTTGTCTCTCAATATTCGGTGCTTCAACATCAGACCGATTCGCCAGCTTAAGACCTAAATCATCAATAGTCTTTTTTATCCTTTTGTCCTCAACTAAAAGATCGCTATTATTTTTAATTATCTCGAAGTGATCCATATTATTTTAATATAAACGCAAGTTCTCATTTATAATCAATTTTGTTAGTCCTGGAATTAAAGTAATTTCTTTTTGTAAAAAAAGCTTTATTTCTTCAATTTTCTTAAAACTTTCCGGCAGAAGAACAGACACAATCCAAGGATCAATTAATTCTCTTCCGCTTTGGCTGGCAATATACACTTCACAATATGTATCATATTTATCATAAATCTTCCTCGCAATTATATTGGCAGCTAAGTAGTAAAGTTTTCCAATATGATAAACAGGATTCTTGCCACACGCCCCCTCCATGCTCATCGGTCTCATCGGAGTTATTAACCCATTAACTCGATTGCCTCTGCCCACCAACCCTTCATCACCGCTCTCAACCGATGATCCAATCGCCGTGAGATATAATTCATTTAATTCAAAATTATCACGAGTGTTAATACTCAAAGAAATTTTACTAAACTTATGTTTTTTTATTATCATCAAAATATATTTTCTGGCAATCTCAAGATTATTTTTATATTCTGACTGGCTCTTTACATAGTTCGCTATCTGAGGTAGACACATCGTAATTCGGACATGAACACCATCAAAAAAGGCGAGAATTTTTATGTCAGACCCGAGCCATAAATTTTTCTTACTAAAATTAAAATATAAATTACTTTCCAATTCTAAAATTAAGTTTTCTAATCTCGATAAAGGATAATAGCCAACCCCCAACGAAGTATCATTAGCCATTAAAGTTTTCAGCTCTTGCAAATCGCTTAAATTCCTGGGCTCAAACCAAAACTTCCTCGTCCCTTTATTGGCGGCGGATTCATCTGTTTTCCCGGGACTACTTTTACTACTTAAATTATAATGGAAAAGCAAATCTTTCTTTGGATTTAATAATGGCAGTCTTTCCTGCATAAACTCCTTGGTCCAGTCTGTCAGTAAATTTTCTATTGGAATTGTTTTATTGCCAAACTGTACAGAAGCGCGGCCATTAAGCAAGACACGTATAGGATCAACAATTTTCCCTTGGCCAAATTTGACAAAAGATGAACCGCCTAATAAGCCAACTTTGTCAAAATTATGATGTAGAATTGCTCCAAATTTATTTAAGGTATACTGAGAATATCTTGCGGACAATCTCTCGGCTAAACCATCTGCCAACGTATCTGGATGGCCATAGCCCTTCCTTTCAATAAATTCAATCTTGCCCTGTTTATTGGCTAAATGATTTGATATTATAATTTCTGACATATTATAAAAATTATTTCTAAATGATTTAATTACTACCAAAATACCATATTTTAAGTAAAAAATCAAAAAAATTCGAACTAAATAATATTTATCTAAAATCAATCATAATTTAACCAATTTTCTCAAAAAATCCTTATCTCCTTCTGTCGGTTAGAACTGCCTTAGAACCCAAAATATTCTTTAATTTTACGCAAAAAAATAAGGCGTTAACCTTATTTTTTTACTTACCACTGATTGTTAGGGACGCTATCCGAACCGAGATAAGAGAAAATACCAATAAATATTAAACTTTTGTGCCGATGCCTATATATGGCTCAGGCATACAAAAAGGCGTGTCAATAAAATTAAACGACTTTTATATAAAGCCCTGGGTTCTAAATAAACAGCTATCTCAGTATAGTTCCTCTACCGCGTGAGTTATTTTAATAAGACATTTCTATAAATATACAAAAAACGCCGATTTTGCGGCGTTATTTGATTTTTCATTGTTTCATTTTTTACCATTTTTTAGTAAAAAACTTTTTGAAAAATCCATAAATTCCCGTAGAAAGAACAAGTAAAGCTCCGGCGTATATTCTCTGAGATTGTCTGTAATCTTCTGAGGAAATACTGCCATCTAACAGAGCTCTTTCTAACGACGTGGTGGAATCTTCAAGAGTATTCATGGCTCCTCCTTTTTTAAGTTTAGTTAAATAAACCACCCTGCGCCAAGAGCGCAGGGTATTGTCGGATGGGGCATGGCACTGAAGCTAAAACAGCCTTAGTTTTACCTCTTCCGGTTCCCGGCCTTGGCCTCGGATGTAGTTTTCAATGATT
>TBL_comb47_HYPODRAFT_10005042_pt1 | contig 14947 bp, 14 predicted proteins | sample TroBogypolimnion_40_FD_10682 | JGI IMG/M metagenome (IMG submission 10682)
TCATGTTAAAAAGATAATTTAGATTTTCAAAAATGAGATATTAAGATTCACTAAAAGAAAGTTTTTTCAATTTATTTTTAGTCTCGATTCTATAATGCATCAAGTCAAAACTCGTCACTCTCAAGTTTTTAAGTTGGAAATGCTCTATTTTTGGGTGTGCCATTTTGCCCTGAGCATTGGTTTTTTCAAATTTCAGGCAAAGAGGCGGGTCTACGATGGTGAAGTGCCCCAGGAGGGCTTTAAGCTTCATGTCCCTTGGATTTCTTTCTTGCATTGCACATTTTCAATGTTCATAGACCATTTCCTGTCTAAATTTTAATCAAAATGAAAAATAATGAGCATCACTCGATGAATCAAGTGCTTGATCTCCTTCTTGACTCTTAGCATGTTTTATAGCGTATTGAAGATAGAAGTTACGAAAGTGGCAAAGATTTTTCTGATTTATTGAGTGAATGGCATTTTTTTTGCTTGATTCGAGAAGATTTAAACCAAGTGGGATTTGTTAGCTTAAAATTTATCTCATTACAAGAGAGGGTTGTATAGGCTCCTGCATGAACCAACATGAGGTTCAGTACCATTGGTTTTTAAACCCGTGAGTTATAGCGATATTCTTATTTGAATCGTTGGGTTTTTACTGAGAAAAATTCATATCTGAGTGTGATTTTTTGGTTTAGTAAGGAAAGGATTACAAGTATAAGTTTTTGATTTTTAAGGCTCTTTTTGATATTGATGTTCGTTTTTTTTTAAGATCGTATCCATTGCTTATCATCTCAATTTATTAAAGTTATATTGTTTAATTTATATGCTTTTTTTGGGTCTATAGAGAGCTTGAGAGGGTTTAAAAAATTCAAATAAGAATATTTTATGGATTCAAGTAGAGTCAAAGCCTAAAAAAGAGGTCTTCAATTTTTTATGTATATATTATTTATTAAAAAAGTTGCAATTAACTAAAATTATGGTAGATTCAAATAAAAATTTAGTTTGAGGAGAATTTTTTTATGGTTTCAAGAATGCAGGTTGTTTTTCTTTTGTGTTTGAGTATTTTCTTAGTAGAACAAAGAACTTATGCTGGTAAGTCAGTTGAATCGCGGATTACTTCGACAAGATCTTTAAAAAAACATAAAAGAACAAGGTTGTGCACTAAGTGCAGATCGAGCTTTCTCGAAAATGCTTCGAAAGAGTGTCAGGAGGGTTCTTCTTCTGATAGTAAGTTCGTTTTTGTGCCAGAACAAAATTCTAATGAGAACGCTTGTTTTAGTCCTGTCAGTAATTCATGTTCTCTTGGATTTTGTCCGGTAGAATCTCAGGGCTTAGCATTAGAAAATCAGAGTAATGTTTCTGATCGTGCACTAGCTGTGACTTCAGATCGAGCATTAGATCGTATGATCTCAGAGCGTCATGAAGAGATCGAAAACTGCAAGTTAAGACTTGATGACTCAGCTTCGAAAAAAGATCCAATTGTTGTGGATGCTGCTCATCAATTAGCATTAGATTTGACGATTAAGACACTAGAAGAAACTTCTAGCTCGAAATGTCGTTTGGATGCTATAGCTAAGATCAATCAGTTTTTTCCTGAAGTTTATTTCAAGCTTTTTGGAGAAAGTCCTACTGAATTCAATTATAGTGTGCGTTCTGTTTCTGAAATAGAAAATGGGGTTGTTGCTGTCGAAGTGATTTCCAAGAAATCAGAAAATTTTGAAGCAACGAGTTCTTCTTTTGTATACTACACAACTCATTAATTTAACCTATAGAAAGCTATTTTATATGAAAAATTCTTATAGATTGTTTTTTTTAAATTTGTTTTTTATGATGCATGCTTCCGCTCTTCACGCCAATGATTGTTTCTTGTTGGGCACACCAGACGATACGCAAATTAAGTATTGTTGCAAAAAAGGTGGCAATCATCCTAATAGTTTCAAGGCTACTGAAGAAAGTTGCTCTTACCATGGTGATCCAGGGATCGTTCATGAGTTTTTGAATCATAAATTAACGGAAGAAAGCAATGATTCTTCTTACAAAGAGGAAGAGATTTTGGAAGAAGGTGCTCATGATTTTACTGATTATTCTTTGAATTTAATGTGGATCAATCAAGACTTAGATCGAAATGGAAAATATATTTTTCCGGCAAAAAATGAAGAAGAGCTCAAGAATAATTTTTTAATGAATATTAAAAAATGGGCATCTTCGATGAGAGAAGAAAGTACCATTCAGCTATGGTATGACTCGGATTTCGTTTACGAGAATGCCTCTGAAGAGACTCAGAAAGTATTAGAAAAAGTGTTAGGTGATACATCCAACAGGATTGTTTTTCGAGATGTGAGAGATTTAGAAGAAGTAAAAGAGCATGAAAAAGTTTTCTCTGAAACCATGCCTATTAATTTTAGGTTCGATCTTCTTCGTGCTATGATTGCTTATCATAGTTTAATGGATCATGAAAATGAATATTTTGTGTATGCTGATTTAGATGTCACTCCCCTTTCAGAAGAAGATATTTTTGATGAAAAAACGAAAAAGACTCTTGAGGATTTTGGAATTGTGATGGCTCGTGATTATCGTTTAGGTTTTGAAAATGCATTTCAAATTACTAGTCAAGATTTTGATCTTTTGAAAGCCATCAAAAAGGTGCTGATTGATGTATCTATTAATCAAGCCAATTCTTTTTTTGAAATGAATCAAGGACAGAATTTTTCGAAGAGTTCAGAATCTTTGAATCAAATAGTGTACGATAATTATAAAACTATGTTTGATTATTTCTACCACTTAAAAGGATGGGGGAAATTAATGGATCATTCAAGATCCATTTCGAAAATTGAATTGCTTCCGATTACTGCTTTTGGAGCTTATCCGAAAAGAAAAGGTTTGCATCTTGAAAATAAAAATGAAAAAATTCATTCGATCAAATCTTATTTTCATCCATCTCATGGAACTATTGAGCACCAGGATGAAGCGTTTTTTCCTACTAAACAGGTAACAAGACCTAATTTGCACTTGGGAGGCATGTCAAAAAGATCTGAGGATTATATTTCGGTGAAAAAATATCCTCAAAAATTATTAGAAGCCTTGGAAGATACTGAGGGATTCGATAATGTTTTTCTCCATTTAGCAGTAAGAAACAATGATATTAAAAGCATTAAGCTCATAGAAAGCGAACTTGATGTGGAAGACTTTGCACAGGCATTTGGTTCAAAAAGTAAAAGTTACAATGACGATCAGCTCACTCCATTCAGTATTGCTATTGAGGAGGGAAAGAAAGAAATTATAGAAATAGTAATGGATAGTTTATCTGAGCGTCCTGATTTACTTCAACAAGTAGTTAAAACGATGGAAAAAAGTACTTTTTTGAAAAAAGGTGAACGAGAAATTAACAATTTTCATGTTGAGTTTTTAAAATGGTTGTTCGAAACATGTGCTGATGATGAAGTTCTTCTTGGTTCTCTGTCTAAATCTCTTCTTGTGAGAGATTTATGGGGAATGAGTTTTTTTGAAAAATCGATCATAACAAATCATTTGTCAATTATCGAAATGATTGCTGATGCATTAGAAAAGTATCCGGAATTGTTTTCTGAATTTATGCTTTCTACTAAACATTTAAAAGACAAGAAGTTTTCTGGTGCGAATGCTGAAATGATAGGATCATTACGTAGTTATGGATTCATTAAACAAGATTTAGATTCTCAAGAAGAGGAAGAAGATAAGTAGCGTTTTATTTTTCTTGGCTCCCTAGATGGTTCTCGCAAAAAATGACTGATAATAAAGATGGTGTTCATGAAATGAAAAAAAATCTGGCTCTTGTTAAACCATCAGAAAAATCTAGAAGATTCAGACAAAAAACTGAAATCAGAAATATCTTTTTGCAGAAGAAAACGAATTGGTGCTGAAAAAGGGCACGAATCAATGGTTGTCGCTGGTACTGGGGTCGAAGAGACTCAGAAAGTAGTGCAATGGGCTACTGCTTCGGCAACCATTGTTTTTCGAGATGTAAAAGATTAGAAGTATCTAGATCTTCTTCTTCAATGGCTTGTTGAAACATTTTCTGGGGATTCTTGTTTTTTTGCTGCATTGGTTTTTGAAGACGCTTTTGCCACAGGCGTTTTTTAACGTGATGAGCGAAGATTTTTGATCTTTTTTGAGCTTGAATGATTCTCTTAGTTCATGCTTCAGTGGAAGCATCAGCAGGAATAAATAGATGAGCAGAGTTTTGAGAGATTTGGAATTTCTTGACAGATTGAGGATAGCAAGGTCATTCTTGTGCTCCTAAGTACATGACTTCTTCTTCTAAAGTGATGCCTAGTTGTGTTTTTGCTCGTTGCTTGGCAAGGACAATGAGTGCTCGTACTTCTTTCGCTTGAGCATTTTTGAGATTTAAAATGAAATTACTATGTTTTTCTGAAAACTGCGCATTTCCTATACGGTAACCTCTTAAACCTAGGGTATCCATAATTTCCCAGGCGTATTTTCCAGGAGGATTTTTAAAGACACTTCCACAAGATAAGAGTTGGGTCGGTTGGTTTTTTTTTCTTCGTTCGAAAAGTAAGCTGAGTTTTTTTTCGATGGTCTTTGGATCTTCTCGATCAATCTCCCATTGAGCTGACCAAATGAGTCCATTTATTGGTAAGAAGAGGTTTCGGCGGTATTCAAAGTTGAGATCCTTTTTAGTGAAGATCCAGCGTTGATCGGGGTCTGTTAAGGATAAGACTTCCACTTGTCTGAGTTTTGTTTGTGTTGCACCCAGGTGAGTTCCTGCATTCATGGCGATGGCTCCTCCTACAGATCCTGGGATACCCGCCAAAAATTCAAGCCCCCCCCATCCTTTTTGGCTACTTTTTCGAAGAAGATGTGTCAAAGATAAGCTTGCTTGAGTGCTGATGAAATCTCGGTGTTCTTCTACGCTAGGAGGGACCTGATTCATTCGGATGACAATGCCTGGGAATCCTGAATCTGAAGCAAGCACATTGGAGCCTTGACCCAGAACAAAAAAAGGTGCTTGGCTTTTTTGAATATTGCGTGAAAGCCAATGGATGTCATTGATGTTTTTAGGGAAGGCAAGGATGCTTGCCGGACCTCCAATGCGGTAGTAGGTATGCCGATGAAGCGGCTCGTTAAAAAGCAGGGTGCCTGAAAAATGGGCATGTTTTTCAAAGCAAGAGAGATTCACGATTAGGTTTCCGAGGGGATTAATTGTTCAGCAAGGCGAGTGATGGATCCTGCTCCTAAACACACAATGAGATCACCTGGAGAGAACCATTGTGAAGCAATGACGCGTGTTGAGGCAAGGTTTCCTGAATAAAGGACGGTTTGATGAGAGGGGGCATGGTGTTGTATGGCTTGGGCTAGTGACTCTGCATCAATGCCGTCAATGGCTTTTTCTCCTGCAGTATAAATATCTGTAATTAAAACTCGATCGCTTTTTGCAAAAGCACGCAAAAATCCATTTTTACAATGAAGTGTTCTTGTATATCGATGAGGCTGAAAAATCGCGATGATGCGTCCTGGCCAAGCATTTCGGGCAGCTTCTAAGGTTGCTTGAATCTCGGTGGGATGGTGGGCGTAATCATCGATAATGAGTTGTTGGGTATGGGGATTCTCAAATCGGACTTCAAAACGTCTTTTGACCCCCTCAAACTTGGCAAGTCCTTCAGCAATTGTTGGAAAGTCAAGTTCGAGCTTTCTTGCCATGAGAATGACTCCCAGTGCATTTAAAATATTGTGCCTTCCTGGTACCTGAAGTTTCAAGGGGCCTAAATGACGTGGTTTTTGGGTCGAGTTTTCCTGTTCGTAAATTTGACAATGGGATCCGAACCCTGTGCATGCAACTTCTTTCGCGTGAAGGAAGCAGTTCTCAGAGAAGCCGTATGTCAAAAAGGGTTTAGTAAATCGATCGATACAGCGATTGACTCCAGGATCCTCAGCGCATAAGGCTGCAAGACCATAAAAAGGAAGTTTAGCGACGAATGCCAAAAAAGCTTGATCGATCGTTTGAAGATTCTGATAGTGATCTAAATGATCGTTGTCGATATTGGTGATGATGCCATAGGTTGCAGGCAGGTGAAGGAAGGAGCCATCGCTTTCATCTGCTTCTGCTACGACAAAAGGACCTCTTCCTAATTTAGCGTTACCCCCTAAAGCATTGACCTTTCCGCCGATGACTGCTGTTGGGTCATACCCTGCATGAAACAAAACAGTTGCAAGCATCGAAGTTGTGGTCGTTTTTCCATGGGAGCCTGCGATAGCAATGCCTATTTTGCCTCGCATGAGTTCTCCTAGCATCTCTGCTCTTGGGATCACAGGTATTCGACGCTTTTTTGCCTCTTGAATTTCAGGATTCAGAGGGTCAATTGCAGAAGAAACCACGACCACCTGGGCTTTACCGATATTTTCAGGTTTCTGCTCAAAGGCAATGGGGATGCCCATGGCACTTAATTTTCGTGTGGTTTCAGAAGCTGCAATGTCAGAGCCTGTCACCTGGTATCCTTGGTTGCAGAAAACTTCAGCGATACCACTCATCCCAATGCCTCCAATACCGACAAAATGGATCACAGTTTCTTTTCGGCGGGGTATATGCATGGCGAGCAAATGTATCAGGTTTTCTTCTTCAGAAAGAGAGAAAAAGCTTTCAAGTGATTTTATTGTTTATGGAGGGGGTTCTCATCATCAGGGAAAGTATGGTATGAGTGCTTGTATGGGGCGTTGGATTTATGTATTGGCGGTTGTATGGGTTTTGGGTTGTTCCACAGGGAAGGTCTGTTTGAAAAAAACAAAAGAGCAGGAAAGTCAAGTACCTTTAGTTGCAGGTGTTCAGGTACATCGATTTATTTTTGACAATGGTTTAAAACTTTTGGTGGTTGAGGATCATGCCTCACCCACCTTCGCCTATCAAACCTGGTTTCGGGTGGGCTCACGGGATGAAGTTCCAGGGCGAACGGGTCTTGCACATCTATTTGAACACATGATGTTTAAGGGCACTCAGACGATGAAAGAAGGAGAATTTGATCGTCTTTTAGAGCGAGCAGGTGCAGAAGGAGAAAATGCCTTTACTAGTCGGGATTTTACTGCTTACGTTCAGGAGCTTCCGAGTACGCAACTTGAGTTGATTGCTCGTGCTGAAGCAGATCGTATGGTGCATTTGGTTGTCAATCAGAACTCTTTTCGAACCGAAAGGGAAGTCGTTCAAAATGAAAGGCGTTTTAGAACAGACAACCATCCTGATGGTATCATGGATCAAAGTTTATTTGAGTTAGCTTTTCAAAAGCATCCTTACCACTGGCCCATCATTGGTTATGAAGAAGATTTAAATAGAATGACTGAAGTGGATGCTAGGCAATTTTACCAAAAATTCTATGCGCCTCAGCAAGCAACGATTATCGTAGTAGGAGATGTGTCGGCTTCAAGTGTTCACAGTATGGTGCAAAAGTATTATGGGAAGCTTGTTGGGGGAAAACCCGTTATTTCTGCAACTACGATGGAGCCTGAACAAAAAGCGCCACGGCACAAGCAGCTTGCGTTAAATATTCAGGTGGAGAAGTTTTTGATGGGGTATCGTATTCCGTCAGTACTTCATCCCGATGCTGCGGTTTTAAATACCATTCAAGCGGTTTTAACCGGTGGCAAGAGTAGTCGACTGAATCTTCTGCTTGTGGAGACAGGGGTAGCTATTGGGGTGGATTCTGATGCGGGAACGAGTAAGGACCCATCGCTTTTTGTGGTTGCTGTGAATTTGCAAAAAGGACAGAAAGCGAAGCATGCTGAGGAGATAGTGTTAAAAGAGTTTCATCGGCTAGGAGAGGATGGCATTTCTGAAGAAGAGCTTCAGCGGGCAAAAAATCGTATCAAGTTTGAGTACTACCATCGGTTGGGCTCCAATGTCGATAAAGCTTATTTTTTAGGAAGTTACGAAAGCATCGCGGGTGATTTTCAGGCGGGGATTCGACTACAGGAGGCTATTGCTCGAGTGACTTTGGCTGATTTCAAGCAGGCGATAAAACGGTATTTTTTTCCTGAGAACCGAAGTGTCATAGTAGGGGTCAAAAAATGAAACCCCTATTTTTCATGAGTTTTTGGGTGGGAGGTCTTTTGAGTTCGATGGGTTTTGCTTCTCAAGTGCTGTTTGAAAAAGAAGAAACATTGCCTTTGGTGTACTTAGATTTAGCGGTTCCGATAGGATACGCGTCAGATCCCGAAGGTCAGTTAGGACTGGCCCGGTTTACGGCCGAGATGCTTCTGAGAGGAACTCGATTGCAAACGAAGGTTCAATTGGATTTGGCATTGGATCAGATGGGTGCAACTTTTGAAGTGGACATTCGTCCTGAAGCCATTGTTTTTCGAAGTGCTGTTTTGTCAGATCACCTCGATCCTTTTTTGAAGCTTTTGTTTGAGGTCCTGACGGAGCCTTCTTTTCCTGAGCTTGAAATTCAAAAGCTGAAGTCAGAGACTCTTTCAACCATTCAAGAAGAACTTGGGCATGATACTTCGCTTGCTGCGAAAAATTTTAATCGCTACCTCTTTGATCGGCATCCTTATGGAAAGTCTGCTTTGGGGAAGACTCAGGATGTCAGCCGTTTCACTCGAGATCAGGTAAGGGCTCATTATCAAAAGCTATTTAAAAATCGTTCGATGATTTTATTGGGTACGGGATGGGCTTCGTCCTCACGCATAGAGGCTTGGGCGAAGCAATTGGATCAAGCTTTTCATGATGATTCGGGAGTGTGGGAGCAGTCAGTGCCTGCGCCTAAGAATCCAAGCAAGCGCAGGCTTGTGATTGTAAATAAGCCTGATCGAACTCAGGCTCAGATTTTTGGGGGACAAATAGGACTTCCTATGACCGATCCTCATTTTTTTCCGCTTTATTTAGGCAATCATGCCTTTGGTGGGGGATCTTTTTCCGCAACTTTGATGGTAGAGATTCGAGTGAAGCGCGGGTGGAGTTATGGAGCTACTAGTGGATTTAGGCCTGCTAGGAAGCTGGGTTCTTGGCGGTTTCATCTTTTTCCTGCTGAGAAAGATTTACCTGGGGCATTAGGGCTTACGTTGAAGCTTATGGATCAATTGCGGACTGAGGGAATTAGCCAGGAGGCTTTTGAGTTTACTCAGCAAAGTTTGGTTCAGCGTGCTGGGTTTATGTACAATACCCCTCAGAAGAGAATGGAAAATCGGTTGCAGGAGCAAATTTTTGGCTTGCCTGATGGTTTTATGAGGACTTTTGGCGAATCGTTGAAGAAGGTTTCTTATCAGCAAGTACGTGAGGCTTGGAGAGAGTTTTTGAAGAAGGATCAATGGGTTGTAGTGGTCGTAGCTACTTCAGAGCGTGTGAAAGAGGCGTTGTCTTCAGAGTTGGGAATTGCTTCGGATCAAATTGAGGTGGTTTCGTACACAGATGAGTGAGTGTGGCTCGTGGGATTGAAGTTGAGACGCCCGTGGGCAAATGGCAAAAAGCATTAGTTGTTTTTTTTTCTTTGGGAGTGCTCGGAGGGTTTGGTTTTAGTGTTCACCGCTCCATGCATGCTTCTCTTTTTTTGTTGCGTAAGGTTGAGGTTCAGACTTCCCAGGGATTCGTTCCTTATGATCGCTCTTGGCTGCTTGACGTTGCTCAGGTTCCTTCGAGTAATCTTTTTGATTTAAATTTGCGTGCTATCGAGCATCGTCTCCTGGCATTAGATGCTATTTCTTCGGTTGTTATTCAAAAAAAACTTCCTGATACCTTAGTGATTTCAGTAATTTATCGTGAACCCGTGGCGATTTTTCAAACTCACCGAGGAAAGCTTGCTTATGTTGATGCTGAGGGAAGAATTTTTGGAAAAGTGGACTTTTTGACTGCACAGAATCTTCCTTTTTTGTCGGGATTTGTGTATTCTGACGCTAAGACGTATCATCAGCAAGTGGATGGCTCTTTTTCTTTGGCTACGGGTATAGAGAAGATAAGAGAGGCTCTTTTCTTTCTATCAGCTTGGGAGTTTTCTGGAATAGCTCCTGTGTCTCTGCTTTCAACGCTTCAATGGGATCAAGAGAGAGGTTATCGGGCTTGGGTTATCTATACGATTCGTAGGCGATCTATTCCAGGTCCTCACCAGCATCAGCCTGTTCGAGTCGTTGTAGAAATAGGTAGGACGATGGATGCAGCATTGAAACTGAAATTATTGCAACTTTCCAAGGTGTTTCAGTATTTGAGTAAGAATGGTATTGCAACGCGTCATATTTGGGTAGATGCTGGGAAAAAGATAGTTGTCAAAACAGTCCGCGATTCATAAAATTCTGAACGGGAATTTTTGAGAAGTAGGACCGAGCCCGTTTGGGTTCTATTGAGGAGATTTTTGAGATGTCTAAGAAAGATTTTGTGGTAGGACTAGATATCGGAACAACAAAAATTTGCTGTATTGTCGGTGAGTTAGTGGATGGCATGCCCCATCCAGGGGTGGATATTGTAGGCATCGGAACGGCCCCGTCTTCTGGGCTTCGTAAGGGTGTTGTTATTAATATTGACGCAACTGTTGAGAGTATCACTAAAGCAGTTGAAGAAGCAGAGTTAATGGCCGGCGTTGAAATTTCTACGGTTTACACGGGGATTGCTGGTGGTCATATTAAGTCATTTAATTCAACTGGAATCGTGGCTGTCAAAGACAAGGAGATCACAGAGAATGATGTGCAGCGTGTGATTGATGCTGCGAAGGCTGTTGCGATTCCTTTAGATCGAGAGACCATTCATATTATTCCTCAAGAGTATATGATTAATGATCAAGATGGGATTCGTGATCCCATTGGGATGAGTGGGGTTCGATTAGAGGCTAAGGTGCATATTGTCACGGGCGCTGTTTCTTCTGCTCAGAATATTATCAAGTGCGCAAATAAGGCTGGATTGAATGTTGCTGAGATTTGTTTAGAGCCCATTGCTTCTAGTGAGGCAGTTTTGTGTCAGGATGAGAAGGAGCTTGGAGTTTTATTGGTGGATATTGGAGGGGGTACGAGTGATATCGCTATTTTTAAAGATGGGGCGATTGTTCATACGGGAGTGCTTGCTATTGGTGGCAATCATATCACCAATGATGTTGCAGTAGGTCTTCGGACTCCTCAGAATGAAGCTGAAAAAATTAAGATTAGACATGGATGCGCTATGACTTCCTTAGTGAAGGTAGATGAAACGATTGAAGTAGCAGGAGTAGGAGGTAGGAGAGCTCGGATTTTGTCTCGAAGATTGCTTGCTGAGATTATTGAGCCTCGTGTGGAGGAGATTTTTTCTTTAATTCAGCGTGAGATTATGAAATCAGGTTACCAGGAGCTTTTATCAGCAGGGGTGGTGATCACAGGGGGAGCGACTCTTTTGGAGGGAATGCCTGAACTGGCAGAATTTATTTTTGAGCTTCCGGTGAAGCGTGGGTTACCTCAAAATATTGGAGGTTTGAAAGATGTGGTAAATTCACCGAAATTTGCCACAGCGGTGGGATTACTGAAATATGGCGCGAAAAATATGGCCAAAACTCGGTTTCCTATTCGAGAAAAGAATATTTACGATAAGGTCCGAGGATCTATGAGAGCCTGGATCAGGGATTTATTTTAATCTGAGATTCATTGCGAATCCAACGTTTGGAGATAGTATGTTTGAAATTGATCAGCTGGGAATGCAGGGCGCGAAAATCAAGGTAGTGGGTGTAGGTGGGAGTGGTTGTAATGCTTTAAATACGATGATTCGCACGGGGTTAGATGGGGTGGAATTTATCACCGCTAATACTGATCGCCAGGCATTAGACGCTTCTTTAGCTCCTTTGAAATTAGCCATTGGCCAAGAATTGACGAAGGGATTAGGAGCGGGAGCAAATCCTGATATTGGGCGTAAGGCTGCTTTGGAAGATTACGCTAAGATTTCTGAGACGCTTTCAGGTGCAGACATGGTTTTTATCACCGCAGGAATGGGTGGAGGAACAGGCACAGGAGCCGCGCCTGTCTTTGCTAAGATTGCCAAAGAGGTGGGAGCATTGACAGTGGGTGTTGTGACCAAGCCTTTTTTATTTGAAGGTAAAAAGCGGATGCGTCATGCAGAGCAAGGCATGAAAATTTTAAGAGAAAGTGTTGATTCTTTGATCACGATTCCCAATCAAAGATTGCTTGCTATTTCAGGGGCGACTCTTTCGATGATGGAAGCTTTTAAGAAAGCGGATGAAGTGTTGCTGAATGCAGTGCAGGGGATATCCGATTTGATTAATCATACTGGATTAATCAATAGTGACTTTGCTGATGTGAAGACGATTATGCAAAACAAAGGCCTTGCTTTGATGGGTATTGGGTATGGGGAAGGGGAGCATCGGGCTGTCGAAGCGGCAACGAATGCTATTTCAAGTCCTTTGCTAGAAGATATTTCTATTGAGGGAGCAACGGGTATCATCATCAATATTACCGGAGGAGCAAGTTTAAAGATTCATGAGGTCAATGAAGCGACTACATTGATTATGGAAGCAGCTCATGAAGATGCTGAGATTATTTTTGGAACAGTCATTGATGAAAGCATTAAAGATGCTGTTAAAGTGACGGTGATTGCTACAGGATTAGGTGCCGATGCACTGAATCAGGAGTTACCTCGAGTTCAGCCTTCCATCGTGCTTTCTTCGCAGCCTGTGGTATTGACTTCTGTTGAGCCTGTGAAACTAGAAAAGCCAGAAGAAATTGGTGTTGGTATGGTTTCTATAGAAGCAACTCCTTGTATTTCGGAGCCTGAAGAGTCTCAAGAGCCTGTGGCTAAAGAAGTGAGTGTGGCAGCGGTAGGGGCACATGCCTCTGCTGACATAGGTGAGCTTGCTCGTGCGCGGGCGATTGCTCAGAGGCTGGGTATTACGCATTTAAGTGATGATGAGTATGATATTCCGACTTACATGAGGCGTCAGCAAGAACGAGAAGTTTGAGGGCATTTTGGCTCCAGATTTTCAGAAGACTGGGGTCATTTTGGCTCCAGGATCCTTTCTTTTTTACAAGATAGTTTTTGGGGAATTCTGATTTTTATGGGTGAGCTTGAACGAAGAGACTTGGCATTCCTTTCGCAAAAGAGTTTTTGCGGAGGGGAAATGGATGACCCAAAAAATAGTAAGAAAACTCAGGTGGGAACAAGTTTTAGAATTCAAAGCGATGTTTGAAAAAGAATACCAAAGGCTCAAGTATCAAGAAAGCTCTTTTCCAGAGCCTTCTTCCTTGGTTCAGGAACTGGAAGCGTCTGTTCATGCGCATCTTCAGGAGCGCTTAGCTAAAAAATTGAAAGCTATTGAGAGGGCTTTTCAACAAATTCAATCGGGAACATTTGGAGAATGTGAAGCCTGTGGGGATTTAATTCGGATTCAGCGTCTTTTAGTGCAGCCTAATCAAAATCACTGTGATGTTTGTGACTCAGGTAAGTATGAAGGTATTACCCTTGAGGGCTGGAAGCCCCGTAGTCTTCAAACGAAACTTCGGTTAGCTTGAGCCGCTATCATAATTTTGGCGCAGGCTAAAGCGTCTGATAATGCCTCATGGTGTTGAAGTGGAATGCCTAAAGATTGGCAAACATCAGGAAGCTTCGTGGGATAAATGGACCATTGGGCTCTAGCAATTTCTACAGTGCATTGAAAAGGAATCTGAGGAGGATCGATGGAGTACCTCAGGCAACAGGCTTTGAGTACGCTTGCATCAAATTTTGCATTGTGGGCCACTAAAAAGTCGATGCCTTCAAAGTGAGGACGAAGGTCTTTCCATACGGTAGCAAAAGTAGGCTCTGAAACGACATCATTCCAGCTAATACCATGGATATACGTGAACTGAAAATTTCGGTAGGGAGGACGAATGTATCGAGCCTCTTGGTGAACTACCCGATTGTTTTCCACTTTCACCAAGCCTATCGAGCAAGCGCTGTCTCTGTTTTGATTAGCTGTTTCAAAGTCAATAGCAAGAAAACGCTTAGAGGATTTTTTCATAAAAAAAGTGTCACGATACTATGCATATGATCTGTTTGTCAAGGGTTTGATGCTTTTGGACTACTTGTGGTAGGGATCTTTGCTATTTGGGCCGAATCTTAGAGGATCTTCCTTCTATTTTAGTTTTACTTTCGAAAAATTGGGCTTGTAGCTTCATTTAGCGAATTTTTTGCTACGGTTTCTCCTTTTAGGTCGATTTTTTCAAGGGCCCCTTCAACTACAAACTGCATTATTGAGATATAAATTAAAACACTAGTTATAGTGAGTCAAAAAAATAGGATAGCCTTAGAATTAAAATCGAAGGAGTTTATCATGCCAATAGTTTACAATCACTTAAATTTAGAAAAAAGGTCACAAATTTACGCGCTGAGAGCAACGAAGACATCTACGGCTGAGATTGCTCGAATACTCCAGTGCCACCCATCTACCATCACTCGTGAAATAAAACGCAAGACTGGAGATAGGGGTTATCGCTATAAACAATGGCAAAGCGGTAGAACGTCGATTAAAGGCAAGTCGCACCTGTAAGAAGCTCAACCAAGAAATGATGGAAATGATTGAAGAAAGGATTCTGGAAGGTTGGAGCCCGGAACAAATCGCAGGCGGTATGTTTCAGGATAGTTGTCGCCTCGACCGCTTGGTCACCCTACATCATTGGGTCTCACAAAATTACGCATCACTTTCAAGCCATGAAATTCAATGGTGTCCATTTTTTCCCAATTTCTAGTTTTTCCAGACCAACGAGAAGGGGAGTTGTTCTTGAGCTTCTTGATAAATAGCATGCCTTCTTTTTAAAATTTCTAAATCCTCGCCTTCGTGTCTTGAATTTGGTGTGATAAAAGAAATTCCGCTATGTCAATGATCAGTACCCATCTACCAGGGGTTACGCATATGACTTGGATGGCGGATCAAAGCCATTCAAGATGAATTCGCACAGCAGGCGAGTTTGTGTGATAATTTCCGCGAACAAGGAGTTTGTCATCATGAAAGGCGTAGCAAAAACAACATTAATGGTTCATTTATCCAGG
>TBL_comb47_HYPODRAFT_10005043_pt1 | contig 14947 bp, 6 predicted proteins | sample TroBogypolimnion_40_FD_10682 | JGI IMG/M metagenome (IMG submission 10682)
GAACACGCCGTCCCAGCCGGCCTCGGGCGGGTTGGCGAGAAATTCCCGGCAGCGGTCCTGGTACAGAGCGGAGGCCCCGTCGCCGCTCCCCGCCAAAGGCGTGAAGCGCAGCAGCGCCCCGGCAAAGTCGCGCGCCCGGTACAGCGCCATCCCCTCGGCGAAGGGAGCGGCAAGCTCGTGATTATCGGCCATTAGTTCATAGACGGCAACCGGATTCTGCTTCCCCTTGACCCGTACCAGGTCGATTTCCCGAAAGGTGAACCCGGGGCCGGCCGCGTCCCGGGTCGAAGCGCTCACGATGATGCCGACTCCGTACTGCTTGGTGAGCCCCTCCAGCCGCGAGGCGAGATTGACGTTGTCGCCGATGGCCGTGTAATCGAAGCGCAAATCGGCCCCCATGTTGCCGACTACCGCCTGGCCGGAGTTGATGCCGATGCCGATCGCGATGCGGGGCAAGCCGCGCTTGGCCAAATCTTCGTTGAGGCTGGCCAGTTCCTTCAGCATCCTGACTGCGGACCGGCAGGCGCAGGCCTGATGCCCGGGAAGATCCAAAGGCGCGTTGAAGAGCGCCATGACCGCGTCGCCGATGAACTTGTCGAGGGTCCCTTTTTCCTCCAGGACGATCCGGGTCATGGGGGAAAGGTATTCGTTCAAAAGCTGCACCAGCTCCTCCGGCGCGAGCGACTCGGAAAGCGTGGTGAAGCCCCGGATGTCCGAGAAGAGCACCGTCAGTTCCCGCTTCTCGCCGCCCAGGCGAAGCCGGTCCGGGTTTTTCACGATCTCGTCCACCAGCTCCGGAGAAAGGTAGCTGCCGAACGCCTTCTTCAGGTAACGCCCCTTGCGCTCCACCACCAGGTTTCGGTAGGCCTCCCCCCCGAGATAGCAGAGCAGCACGGGGACCAGGGGATACACGATGCTCAAGTCAAGGGACTGGCTGCGGAAGAGAAACCCGTTCAGCAGCAGCCAGAAGCCGGCGCAGCCCAGCATCCCGACAAGTCCCAAGGCGGTGCGGGTAGTCACGCTCAAAAGGAGCGCCAGCAGCGCGGGCAGCAGGAAGATGGCGCCCATCTCGACGGCGGCGGTCCTCCCGTCCCTGGTCAGGAAGCGCCCCCCGAGCGCATTGGCCGCCACCGTGGCATGGATTTCGACCCCCGGCAGCGCCGGATCGAACGGTGTGGCGCGCAGGTCGTAAATCCCCATCTCGGTGGCGCCGACGAAGACCAGCGCGTCGCGCAGCGCCCCCGCGGGGAGGCGGTGCCGGATGATGTCGGCAGCCGAGACGGTCCGGAAAGAGCCGCCGGGACCGTAATAGTTGAGCGGCAGCCCCCCCGCTTCGTTCACCGGGAGTGTCACCCGCCCAAGCTTTAGCGGCCGGATCCCGAACGCCGCGACGCTCACCAGCGGCTCGCCCGTCAGGTAGAGGGAAAGTGCCCTAAGCGACAGGGAAGGGTACAGCTCGCCGTCGTAGAGCGCGAGCAGCGCGGCGGTGCGGTACAGGCCGTCGTCGTCCGGCAGGACGTTGAAGAAGCCCTGGTCGCGGCTCGCGGCGGAGATCGGCAGAATCGAGGCGTCCATGGTGCGGAACTCGCGCGCCGGAACGGCGCTCACCCCGGGTTCCAGGCGCACCACCTTCACCCTGGTGCGCTGCAGTTCCTCCAGGAGCTTCCCGTCGGGAGCCTCGCCGTCGTCCCGGAAGAAGTAGCCGAGCACGACGTTGTCCGCCCGGGCGACGGCGCTGGCCAGGGCAGCGTCCTGACTGGGGCCCTGGGGCTCGGAGAACACGATATCGAGCGCGGCCACCCGCGCCCCGTACTCTTTCATGCCGGTGATGAGTTGCGCGGTCACCTCGCGGGACCAGGGCCAGCGGCCGATTTCCCGGATGCTCTTGCCGTCGATGGCGACCACCACCACCCGCGGGTCGGGAGCGATCGGCCCGCGCACCCGGAAGCGGACGTCCTTCAGGCGCAGGTCCACCTGCTGGAGCGCGGGGGAGGCGCCGCGGTACAGGAAAAAGGTCGCCAGCGATGCTCCCAGGGCGATGCAGAGAAAGGCGAGGAGCTTTTTCACGGCTTTTTAAGGAGCTTCAGGATGGTCTCCGCGCTCCCCCGGTAACGTCCGGCCGGGTAGCGTTCCAGGTACTGGGTGAACCTGGTGCGGGCCTGCTCCTCGAGCCCCATCTGGTACTGGATCTGCCCGGCGGTGAAGAGCGCGGTCTCAGCCTGGGGGAGAAAGGGGTAGCGCTCCAGGACCAGGAGGTATTCGGCGAGTGCCGCCTCGGGGTTACGCAGGAAGCGGCCGTACACCGCACCGCGCTCCAGGAGGGAATCCCCCCGGATCTCCGCCACCTCGGTCAGGTCGAGGGCGAGCTGGAAGGCGTGCAGCGCCTCCTGGTATTTTCCCGAATCGGCCAGGTAGTGGCCGTGGTTGATGTTCCAGCGGGCGATGATGTCGCCCAGGGTGTCCGCCTCGCCCCACTCCGCCGGGGGGGACCCGCCGGTCGCCTCATTGAATCGCTCCCGTGCCTGGGCCAGCGGCGTCCCCGGCTCCACCTTTACCGGGGGAAGCGGCCGGTAGCCCCGGGTGGTCTGGACCAGCATGTCCGCCGCGACCGGTTCGCTCCCGCCGTCCGTTGAAGTGACGGAGAGCGTACCTTCGGCTCCGAACAGGACGTTGGCCGGCCCCCGGGACAGCATGAGGAACTCGGTCCCCTTGATCCCTGCCACCGCGGTAGCGCTGCGCACCTTGATGTCGGTCTGCTTGCCGGCGAGCTTCACCACCGCCGCCCGCAGCTTGCCGCCCGTCAGGCTGAAGGCCCCTTCCCGCTTCTCCTTGCCGACCGCGAAGGAGGCCACCTCCAGTTCGGTGTCGTTTGCCAGGGTAAAGCGGCTGCCGTCCGAAAGGGTGAGCTCCACCCAGCCGTTTCTGCCGGTCTTGAGCCAGCCACCCGCCTCCACGACCTTGCCGGTGGCAAGGGGAAGGTAGGAGCCGCTCGCGCCGCTTCGGTAGAAAACGCTCCCCTTGGACTTCGTGACGCTGCCGACCGTTCCTCCAAAAACGAGAGACGGAAGCAGTAGAAGCATTGCCAGTAAACTCAGTCTTTTCATAAGTTCCCCCGTTAAAATTATAAGAGCTGCTCCTCGCTGCAATTACTTTCGGCAGCGGCTCGCTTTAGTTTTCTGCACGACAGTCCCGTGGCCGATTTAAGGACCTTCCGCGCTACAGCCCCACGAACGATTTAAGGACCTTCCGCGCTACAGCCCCAGGAACGACTTGATGACCCTCTGCACCTCGGCGCCGGTCACCCCCCCGGTCCCGTCCTTGTCGACGCAAGCCAGCGGCGCCTTTAACCCGAGGAACATGCCGAGGGCACCTTGCATCTCGGCGATGCTGACGATTCCGTCTCCGTTGCAGTCGCCGGGCTTGCTCCCCCCGAGCGCGCTCAGGCTAAAGTTGTTCGCCAGCACCTTCCCGGCGCTGGCGGTCAGGCTGGACAGCGTCGTCGATTGATAGCCGCTCGCCGAGGCGGTGAGGGTCAGGGAGCCGACGGGCGCCATGATCAGGTAGAAGCCGTTTGATAGCGGCGTGTAGCTCGCCGAGCCCGTGCTTATCTTGGCCCCCGGAACCGGTCCCCCGGTGGCGCTGTCGCGCACGTACCCGGTTGCCAGCGCGAGCAGTCCGTTGGTAGAGACGATGCTGAAACTGAAGCGGTTGGATTCGGTGACTGCGCCGTAGCGGTCAATCGCCTGAACCTTCCAGAAGCAGTAGCTGTCCCCGTTCTGGCAGTAATAGCTGCCGTTGGCCGGATTCTTCAGGCTTGCGTCGGCGATGTAGCTCGCGGCCTGGGGAATCCCTTCCTGCTTGTAGACGACGTTGCTGAAGTTCTGGTCCGTCGCCACCAGCAGGGTGTAGCTGACGCTGTTGGCCGAGGTGACCTCCTGCCAGGAAAGGGGGAACATGGGGCTTACGATCGCCTCGTCCGCCGGGGCGGTGAGGTTGAAGCTCGAAGGTGCCGTGTTGTTGGCCAGCTGCCGGTAGACAACCGAGTGGGCGGCCGGGGAGATGTCGCCGGTCTGGTTGTCCTGGGTGTAGTACAGGATGTTGTAGGTCCCGGCATTGGGGAAGCTGTAGCTGCTGTTCCATTGCTGGCCATCGTAGTAAAGCGGCTGGGTGATCAGATGGGGGATGACCTGGCCGGAGCCCCCGTTGGTGCTGACGCTGGTGACCGGGGTGCGAATCTCCATCCAGGCCTTGACGATGCGGCTGTTGTCGCCCACCCGCAGCCAGAGGGGGAAGTCGCCCGCCTGGCTGGCCGGAAGTATGGCCGTGTCGGTGGTCGCGGTTATGTCGGAAGGGTTGCCGAGGCTCCTGATGCCCACCCCCAGGGCGAGGGCCGCGCTTGCTGCCCCGTCCGTCGCCCCGGCGAGCAGATAGCTCGGCACGTTGTCGCCGTTGTCGTCCAAAAGAGGGTGCTGGGCCAGGGTGTCGTAGGCCCCGGAGTGCTGGGCCAGCGGGACCTTTCTCGGGTCACGCAGCGCGACATTGGTGCTGGACTGGGTCACCGCGTCCCGGAAGCTGTCTCCGCGCCCCAGGAAGTTGATCATGGTGTCGAGGAAGTATTCCCCGCCGGAGTAGGTGGTGCTTGTCGCGCTGTTGTAGATGGAGAAGCCGGCCAGGGATTGCTCGTCGGCCCCGGCGCTGGTTATGATCACCCTCCCGGACTTGGAGAGTTTGGGCGCGAAGGCGCCGGAGTAGCAGGTGCCGATGACGACGAAACGGTCGTAGCTTGCCAGGGTGCCGGAGGCGACCACGGAGGCATCGCTTTCCAGGGTGTCGAGCCACCCCGCCAGGTCGTCAGGAGTCACGGTCTGGTCGCCCAGCAGAAACCCCGTGGGGGTGCCGTGGTCGACCATGAACAGGTAGAGCGGGGCGGGCGAGGCCACCAGCTTGCTTTTGGCCCAGACCGTGATGGCGTCCTGCACCTGCTGCTTGGTGACCGCAGCCGAGGCCGTGCTCTTCAGGTAGTTGATGTTGGCGGGAAGAAACCCCCGCTTGTTGACCAGGGTGGCGTAGACCGTGTCGGTGGTGGCCGTGTGCAGGTCGATCAGGGTGTTGTCCGGCGCCTTGCCGGTCACGATGATGGCGTAGCCGGACTGCGGGGTCACCCCCAGGGCATGTGCGGCGAACGATGCCCCCAGGGCCGAGTTCCCCTCGAACCTGGCCTGGACCATGTAAACGCCGGGAACCGCGAACCGGGACAACAGCCCGCTCGAGTAGACGCCGGAGCCGTCAGTGGTGAGAGCCATGATAATCGGCGCCGGCGTCGGAGCGGCGGGGGTCGCCGGCGGCGTGATGTCCAGGGTGACGGCTTGGTTCGTCAGGGCGCTGCCGTCTGCCTTGATTAGGGTACCGGTGATGCTGCTGCTGTCGCCGGCACGAATGGTGTTAGAAGCCAGTACCAGGGAGAGGCTAGTGCTGCTCTTACTGGCAGGCACCTGGACGGTGAAGATCGAGGCACTCGGCTTCGAGGTGGTGCTGCCGTTGGAGGCACGGGCCTGCACGGTGTAGGTGATCCCTTCGCGCCAGGATATCCCTGCGGTGCTGTAGGACCAGGAGGTGGTGCCGGTTGCGCCCAGCCAGGCCGGGTTTGTGGTGAAAGTACCATTGGTCTGCAGGAAATAGAAACCGTCGCTCACCTGCACCTCGGCCTTGGTAAGGGCGCTGCCGGAGGCGGTACCGCTGATCGCGCTGACGACGGTCGGCTTGGCGCCGTTGGCCGGCAGTGCTATCGTGGTACCGAGGGTCGAACCGGCCAAAACCGTCAGGGTGTAGCCTCGGACGGCGTCAGGGGGGTTGCCGTTTCCGGCGCTGACCAGCAGGGGGTAGCTGCCCGCGGCTCCGGCGGCCGGGGTGCCGCTCAGGATGCCGCTCTTTGGGTCGAAGGCCAGTCCGGCGGGAAGGGCGCCCGACAGGGTAAAAACGGGCGAGGGCCAACCGGAGGAGGCGATCTGGAAGCTGCCGCTTACCCCCGCGGCAAACACGGGAAGGTTGGACCCGATGAGCAGGGGAATCGTGTTGCTGGCGAGCGACTTGTAGATACCCGAATCCGTGCCGGCGTAGACGGCCGTACTGTCGTTCGGGTTGACGGCCAGGGCCTGGACCTCGAAACCGGCAATGCCGTTGTTGGCGTTGTCCCAAGAGGCGCCGGCGTTGCTGGTCTTATAGAGCCCGCTCGTCCCGGTGTCGGAACAAACCGCTCCTGAGTAAACGATCTGGCTATTGGAAGGGTCGACCGCAAGCGACTCTATGGTGCACTGGCTCCAAATCCCCTTATTGGCATCCGTCCAGGACGCGCCGCCATTGCTGCTTTTGAAAAGACCGCTTGAAGAACCGGCATAGACGATCTGACTGTTGTTGGGGTCGATGGCAAGGGAGGTTATCAGCAGGCCGGCAGCCGTATTGGTGAAGCCATTGTTGGCAGCGCTCCAGGTTGCACCGCCGTTGCCGGATTTGAAGACGCCGGCGCCCGTCCCGGCATAAACGGTCTGGGTGTTGACCGGATCAATGGCAAGGGAGTAAATATTCAGATCCGTCAGCCCGCTGTTGACCGCCGTCCATGACGCCCCCCCGTTGGTCGATTTGTAGAGACCGCTCGGAGTTAACCCAAAAGTTCCCGCATAGATTGTTTGGCTGTGAGCCGGATCGATGGCGAGGGAAAGTACCGTGTTGAGCAAAGGCAGACCGGTACTGGAATTCGTCCAGGTTGCGCCGCCGTTAATCGTCTTGTAGAGCCCCAGCGACCCGCCGTAGACCGTCTGCGTGTTGGCCGGATCGATGGCGATCGCGGTGAAGGTCGCCTTGGTCAGCCCACTATTGACTGAGGTCCAGGAGGTCCCGCCGTTGGCTGATTTGTAGACTCCGTTACCTGTCCCGGCATACATGGTGGCGTTGCTTACCGGGTCGATGGCAATCGCCCTGATATCGATGCCCGTCATGGCGCCATTGACCGCCACCCAGGTCCCCCCGCCGTCGCTTGATTTGTAGACGCCATAGTTGGTGCCCGCGTAGACCGTCTGGCTATTGGTAGGATCGACGGCCAGGTAACGCACCACCAGGGTTGAGTCCGTTTGCCCGATTTTGGTCACGGTCCACGTGGAACCGCCGTTGACCGATTTGAATACCCCGTCCAGGTTCCAGGCGTAGAGCGTCTGGTTGTTGACCGGATCGAGGGCGAGGCGAGCGATGGTACTGGTGCTGATTCCCGTCTTGGTTGCGGCCCACGACGCGCCGCCGTTGGTCGACTTAAAGGCTCCCCCCTCCGTCACCACGTAAAGGGTCTGGGTGCTGGTCGGCGCGATGAGGATGGAGGTGACCGAGGTGCCCGTCACGCCGCTGTTGGCCGCCGTCCAGGAACTCCCTCCGTTGACGGTTTTGAAGAGCCCGCCACCCTCCGTACCGGCATAAGCCACCAAACTGTTGTTCGGGTCGATTGCTATGGCGGATACCCTTTTATCCGCCGGCAACCCGCTATTGACAGCGAGCCACGACCCGCCGCCGTCGGCCGTTTTAAACATGCCGCCATAGATACCGGCATACATCGTTTGGCTGTCGGACGTGGCGACGGCGAGGGCGAACACCGCGGGGCCAGTGGCGAAGGAAGCATCCCAGGACCTGCCGCCGTCGTTTGACAGGGAAATACCGGCGTCAGTCGCGGCATAAAGTGTCAGGGTGTTAGCCGGACCGAGTGCTAATGCCTGGGGATAGGTGCTTACCGGGGAGGTCAGGCCGCTATTCGCCGCCTTCCACGACGCGCCGCCGTTTATCGACCTGAAGACGCCGGCATGGGTTCCTATATAGATCGTCTGGCTGTTGGCGGGATCGATCACCACGGAATCCGTCATGCTGCCAAACGGTCCGAAGGACTGCCAAATGGTGTCGGCGGGGCAATCGGGAGCGAAAAACGACAGGTGGGACAGAAAGAAAGCAAAAAACAGGAGAGCGGAGCGCTTCATGGAAATCTCCTCAGGGCGGTTCGGCAACGCGGCTTTGAAGCGCCGAAATTCGAGGGGGAACAACAGCCGTGCCGGGTCCGGGGGAAGAGGAGCCCTGACATAAGTAGGACGGTTGCACTGTGTCTTGGTCCGGTCCGGGAGAATACCGACCAGTGAGATCTTCGCGATGTCCTGTACTGGCAGATGCTGTTGTCGTATAGAATGTTACGACTCTACAATCTCACGCCGCTCCCGCAAAAAAAATTAACACTCGTCAACCATTCGCTTCAAAAAACTGATTCCGGCTGGATGTATAGGTATATCGCGGACTGCCAAAGTCACAAGTAAGCGATTCTATAACACGGATCAGAGGTTCAGTACAGTATTAATAAAACGCTGTCATTATATTCAGTCAGTAATTTCACTTAAATATCGGCAATGAATGTTTTCTATTCCGCTTGAGGGGAAATAGCCACGGTGGGCCGACGAAGTCAAGGGAGGGGGAGCCTTAACTTAACGGCAGTGTGGACCATCCTACTGTTTCAGCCCGAAAGGGAAATCGTTGCCGACCAGCGACTTTTGGGGCACCTGCTCGTATCCCCATTTTTTGAAAGTCAGCCCTGGCAGCGTTTCCTCGACAAAGTTTGCCAGGTGGTTGATGGTGATCTCTCCCGACTGGTTGGCCGCCTTCCCTTTGATCCCCTCGATGACGGCAAAGCTGAAAACGCCGTGCCCCTGATATCCTTCGAGCGCGGCCTGGTTTTTGGAACTGGCCGCGATGGTGGCGCGGCCCACAGAGCGCGCCAGCTTGGTAAGCGCGGTTTTTTCCGTTAAGCCGCGACTGGCAAGCCCCTCGACAAACGCCCCGCTGTTGCAGGTATCGAGAAGAATAAGCGACTTCATCGCCTTAATGCCCACCAGATAACGCTTAAAATCTGTCAGGGAAATCCCCTGCCGGGCAATGGATTCCTGGTCGGTGTAGCGGAAATCGACCGGGAGGAAGTAATAGATTCCGTCTCGTTCTTCGGTGGTGCCGTGACCGGCGAGGAAAAAGAGGAAAACATCCTCGCGTTTCATCCGGCTGCCGATCAGTGCGAACATATCCTCGATCTGTTTCCGGGTCGCAGCACCGTCATGAAGATGATAGCTGAGAATGTCGGCGAATAGCGGCCTAGCCCGTTCAACGGTAACCTTTTCCAATTCGGTGGCGTCGGCGACGGGGTACTTCAGCCGCAAATCCAGATCACGGTAGTTGTCAATCGCAATGGTCAGTATGTGGAGACGGGGCCTTTCTGTCTCCAGTGACGGCAAGTTCAGTTCAATGGTGTTACGCAGTGACTCAATTGTGTTGTTATTGTTGTAAGCCGTGATAGCAATGACATTCTTGTTGTTGGTCAGGGTGATGATCCGTTCGAGATTGATGCAGGACTGCACGGATCTTCCCTTTAGCACCAAGCCCCTTCCACCGCGATCAACGGCGACCGGCATGCCGTTCAGGAACATGGTGACGTTTCCGATCCCTCCTCCGGAATCGCACAATTCAGCGACAAGCTTGACGTCACGATCCTGAGCCGTCCCCGATGGAGTGATAAAGCGAACCTTGGGCGGCAAAGTGGAAATGTTGACCACCTGGTCGAGTCCCGTTTGCTGCACCACGGGAGCGGGGTCCCTGTCCCCCGCGACCGTAGGACCGGTGACCACCGGGACGTCATCCGACGAATTTTCTTCCTCGTCGTCATCCGTTGAGGAATCAGAGGGAACAGCTTCCAGCGCGGCCTTTTCCTGTGCGGCCTTTTCCTGTGCGGCCTTTTCCTGTGCGGCCTTTTCCTGTGCAGCCTTATCCTGTGCAGCCTTATCCAGTGCAGCCTTATCCTGTGCAGCCTTATCCAGTGCAGCCTTATCCAGTGCAGCCTTATCCAGTGCAGCCTTATCCAGTGCAGCCTTATCCAGTGCAGCCTTATCCAGTGCAGCCTTATCCAGCGCAGCCTTATCCAGCGCAGCCTTATCCAGCGCAGCCTTATCCAGCGCAGCCTTTTCCAGCGCGGCCTTTTTCAGGGCGGCCTTTTCAGCCGCGAGGCGGTCCGCTTCGCCGCCCACCATGTCTTCGGGGGGCAAGCCGGAGCGTTGGGTGGCGTTCAGACGCTTAAGCCAAGTAGAAAGGTCCTCTCCGGCAATCGCCCGTTCCACCACGTCAGGACGGTAGAACAGATCGTACATCTGGCTGATCCTCACGAAGGCTGCTTCCTTCTCCTTCCCTTGGTTTACCTGAAATCCGATGAGCCGCTCCGAATCAGGCGCGTGGTCGAAATAGCCGCTCGGAAGCCACAAAACCCATCTCTTCTGGTCCGGATGCAGGTACAGTGCGTAAAGTTCCACTCCGTTCTTCGCGTTAAACCATCGGACGGTTCCGTCATCGAGGGCGGCCACCAGGGTACGGTCATCCGCGGAAAGTGCCACATCCCAAGCGACAGCCGGGAGGCGGCGCACCCAGAGCTGCCCACCCAGCCGGTCATACGAGCGCAGGGCATAGGTGGTGCCAAGGACAAAGCCCAAGTTGTCGTGCTGGACTGCCAGCGAGAGACTTTTTTCCCGGGGATACAAGCCCTTGAGTTTACGCTTGCCAAGGCGCGGCTTGGCCGCATTGTCCCAGTTGCGGGCATCGATCCCGGCGCCGGTAAAGCGCGCGGAGAGCAGTTCCATCTCCTCTGCTTTGCCGATGGCCAGTTTGCGGGTTTTGAGATCAAAGCTCGCCTGCGCTTCGCCATGGCGCTGGTAACTGAACTTCACGGCCGAGGCATCGGAGTTGATCCTGAAAAAATCGTGGTTTTTCTGGAAGTCGGGGTGATCCACACTCTTAAAGTAGCTGACAGCATCGGAAGCATCCAGCAACCCGAAGCCGTCCTGACGGGACAGGAAAAAGGTCGTGCCATCCCCGAAGGAGAGGAGTTGGGTGATGCCGGTTTTTGCCGGCACCTCGATCGGCTCCTTGAGCGTCTTCCAGCGTGCGGACCAGACACAGATCAACTGGTTGGAACTCTGACGCCTCCGGTTGCCGGCCGCCAGGATGCGGCTGCCGTCGGCCGACCAGGCCACGCTGGAAAACCTGGCCCTCTTCCCCTTGGGATCGCTGAGCTCATAGGCGACACTCCCCTTCAGGGCGTCTCGAACCTCTACTGCAGGCCTGTCGTCATACCCCAAAGCCAGCAAGGAGTCGTCAGGTGAGAACCTGACACTGTAAATTTCCACGCCTTCCTCAGAGTGGAGTGCGTAGGCCAGCGTTCCGTCCTGGTGAAAGTACTTGATGTCGCCCTTGTCGGAGGTCGCTGCCAGGTTTCCCCGCGAGTCAAAGTCGATGCCGTAGACATTGCCCTGAAAGGTTTTATCCTCATAGATCTTTCTGCCGTTTGTCGAGTGGACACGCAGCCCACCGTCACTGCTAAGCCCAACGGCCAGACATTTCCCGTCCCCGGAAAAGGCGAGGCTCACAATCGGCTTGGCAAAAGCGCCGATGCGGGTGGTCATGGCGCCGCTTGCGACCTCGAAGAGGTACACGGAGTAGGTACTATCCCAAGTCTGGCCGGTGAATCCGCCGGCGGCCAGCGTCTTGCCGTCGGGGGAGAGCGCAACGGCAAGAAGCTGTCCCTCCAACCCTTCTGCCACGGGGGGGCGCACGGTCCGTGTGAGCTTTCCGGTTTTCCGATCCCAGATCTTCACGCTCTTGTCAGCCGAAACCGTTACCAGCAGTTTCCCTTCCCGGTCGGTCGCGGCATGTTGGATCCTGCCCGTGTGCATTTCCGAGGCGATCCTCACGAAGGGGGTGCTGGGGACCTCGCCACCCGCGGCGAATCCGCTCAAAGCAAAGAACAGGCTAAAAAGCATGGTAGGGAGAAAAAATTTCATATCGCGCTCCGGGAACTTGCTGCGCTGCCACCACGACCGGCCTCAGGAGATCAATCGTCATGAGAGCCTTGCATCGGTGGCACATCGATCGTGGCCAAGGGGTTGAACAGACCTATTTCTTGCAGGTCTCCATGACCTTGCTCGCCTCGGCAAACTCTGCCGCAGCCTGATTCGCGCCTCCCTTCCCCTTGGAGGAGATCTTGATGCCACGGGTTCCGCTCGCGACCTCGCTCGCCTTGGTGCGGACCTCGTACACCCCGCCAGAGGGGACCAGATCCAGGTCACCCAAGGGAGCCGTGCTGGCGTAGAGGGTAATCTGCTCGGTTCCGAAGGGTGCGCAGGTATTCATGTCAAAGTGGTCATCGCCGGAAGGGAGCTGGTAGACCGTGCCACCATTGAAGTAGTTACTCTGCCGGAACGGGTTGGGGAGCAGTTGGACCAAGCTCCCGCCCGCGTCCTTGTAGACCATCCTGCCGTAAAAGGGACGGTTCCCCTTGATGAAAACCTCCACCGTCTCCCCTTCGCGGTAGGTATCCTTGGTAGTCCAGATCTTGACGGCAAGCGGTGCAGCGGGATCGTCGAAGACTTCCCCCCCTTTGCTTTGCGCCAAGCTGGCCATCGCCTTATCGTCCGGGGTGACCTCCAATTTCAGCTTGACCCGAAAGCAGTCACCGGTGGCCGGGTCCTTGAACCACTCCTTGAAGAGTTCCTGGAGCAGTTTCACCTGGGCGTCGCTGTAGGCGCTCATCAGCGCCTTCTCCAGCATGGCGTCCTTCACGTGGGTTTCGGACTTGATGTAGGTGAGCGCAGCCTCGCCCCCCTTGCGCCGGGCGTCCTGCACTGCCAACTCTTCAGTCTGCTTGCGGGAATAATCTGCTCCCGCGCAGGCATACCCTTCGCTCTCGATAATCACGGACTGGGCGGCGCGGGCCGCGACCGGGAGCAAAAGAGAGCTAAGAAGGATCAGGATGATTCGTTTCATGGTGTCACCTCGGCCGCACAGTTATTGTTTGTTTGACGGACATAAGCAGATTTGTCCCCGTTTTACCATCATTTCCCTTTTATTCACACCCCGAAACGGTCACTGCAGGAAAATCTGCTCAAGTCGGAAGCCACAGACAATTGACGAAAAGTTGTAGAAACAGTCGGACTTTAAAAGCTCCCCCGATAGCAGGACTGCAATGTAGCCGGCCTCCGGAAGAGTAGATGTCGGGGAATCTACCCTGAGTCGTATCGCGTTACCCCTCCCAAATCATGGTGCTAACGACAAAAAGGCCAGTCGCATGACTGTCCTTTTGTAAGTTCACGAGGTAATAGGGATTCGAATACTGCCGCGGGATCGAGAAGGCGGGGTCCATCCAGGTCAGGTTCAACGGCCTGCGTCTTCCTTTTCCCCTTTCCACAAAAATGAAAAGAGAGGGCAACTGCGACCCGACAAATCCTCACTTCAGCCTGATTCAGGCCGTATGCAGTGAGATGAAGCACAATGAAGCGCCGGCAGGTTCATGGGTGAACGCCCGTTACAGGAGACGGAATGAAGCGGATCATTGTAATCGCCGGGCCTAATGGGCCGGCAAGACAACATTCGCCCGCGAATTTCTCCCTCGTGAGGCAAACTGCCCCGGCTTCATCAATGCAGATCTGATCGCTGCAGGGCTCTCTCCGTTCCAGCCAGAGTCGGCGGCGTTACGGGCCGGCAGGCTGATGCTTGAGGAAATTCGCGTTAAAGTTCGCCAAGAGAAAAGCTTCGCCTTCGAAACCACCTTGAGTGGACGAACACACATGAGGCTCTTGCGCGACTGCCGGAATCAGGGGTACCACATTCTGTTGGTATTTCTTAGTCTCCCTTCGGCCAATATGGCAGTGGCTCGTGTGGCCGCACGTGTCGCGCAGGGAGGTCACAACGTGCCGGAGCCTGATATTCGCCGGAGATTTGCCGCGGGGTTGAAAAACCTCCGTGAGGCTTACATGGGCATTGTCGACGCCTGGACCTTATATGACAACTCGGGCAATGTGCCGAGGGTGATTGAGCGAGGAGAAAACCGATGAACAAAAAAGCTGCGTTGCCTGAAAATCCTGAATTTGCCGCCGTGGACGCTGCAATGAAGCGTGCCGCAAAAGCTGCCCATTCCCTTGCACGTAAAACCAAGACCCCTTGCTATATCTGGGAAGATGGAACCATCGTTGATCTGCTACAGTCAACCAAGGTGAAAAAAATGTCCGTGGCCCCCAAAAGTTGAGGTAGATATATTGCTTCCGGGCGAACGTTGATCGTCGTTGAGCTTTGCCCCATATCGGCGTTCAGGTTAGCAGGATGTGCGCATTTACGATTACCCCGAGAAGGGGCTCCCCCAACTTGACCGTATGTGGAATAAACGGCAACGTGGCTACCGAGCCATGGGATACGTAATTAAATCAGCCGATGTTTAGGGTATTTCCGTTATCGGCAGAATCATTCCCTGGAATGAATGGAGAGACAGAAAGATAGGGTTAAAGATAGGGGCAACAACAAACAAAGGGCTACGGCTTTACACCGTAACCCTTTGTTTTTATTAAATGGCGGAGAGATAGGGATTCGAACCCTAGGTGACTTGCGCCACACCTGATTTCGAGTCAGGCACCATCGACCACTCGGACATCTCTCCGTTTGCTATTTCGATCATACTTCGTGACTTACGGCGCCAGCTTTTAGCGCCACACAAAGTGTACCGAGCTTTTTACCAAACTTTCCCTATCAATGCAAGGCTTTCATGGCCGCAGCAAACGATTTACCTGCGCCGGGAAACCAGGATCGTCCCTGATTAGCCGGCATCCGCACCATTCGGCGGCGCATCAGGATCTGCCGGAAGGGCTGATTTCACGCCGCTTGCCGACTTCAACTGTTTCTTCTGCGCGCGTAACGCGCTGAAGAAGTTGGAAAGCAGCGCGGAGGTCTCCTCTCCCCTCACCCCGGGGGTGAGCTGCACGCTGTGGTTCAGCCGGGGATCGTTGGAAAGATCGAACAGCGAGCCCGCCGCACCCCCCTTGGGGTCGTAGCTGCCAAAGACCACCCGCTCCAG
>TBL_comb47_HYPODRAFT_10005044_pt1 | contig 14938 bp, 12 predicted proteins | sample TroBogypolimnion_40_FD_10682 | JGI IMG/M metagenome (IMG submission 10682)
AAACGCAGCGACTCGGCGCGGTCCTCCGGGTCCGGCAGGGCGACCCTCGGGAGCCGAAGCCCGTTGACGGTCTCCACCCAGGGCTCGATTCCCAGGCGCTGGGCGGCCTGCAGGGAGAACTCCTGCCACTTTTGGGGCCACTCCTCCAAAAGCCGCGCGCAGGCGGGGTCGAGCCGGGCGGGGTCGAGCCGGGCGGGGTCGCCGGGGTGCTCGCGCACCAGGCGCAGCTGGTCTGCGCTCCAGCGGTCGTAGCCGCGCACCTTCTCGGCGATTTCCGCCAGGTAGGCCCGGCGCCGGTGCGGTACCAGCACGCTTTGCTTGGCGTAGCGAAAGATGTCGACCGGTTCCGGCAGCTCCGGTGCCGCCCAGTCCAGCCTGCGGCAGATCTCGGCGAAGAGCCGGTCCAGGCCGGGATCGCGGGCGGTCTTGGCCGTGGTCGGGAAGGGCCCGGCACCCTTGCCGAGTTCGGAGAGGACCCCGCGCATCTCGCCATAGGCCGCCTCGGCCCCTTCCAGGTCCGCCTTGTTCAGCACCACGAGCGCCGCGTCGCGCAGCAGCTGGTCCTTGTGCAGTTGCAGCGCCGAGCCGTACTCCCGCGTCTTCACGTAGACCAGCAGGTCCGCGCCCAGCGCGCTCAGGTTCAGGCCGGTCTGCCCGGTCCCCGGCGTCTCCACCAGCACCAGGTCGAAGCCGGCGGCGCGCAGCACCTTGATGAGCCGCGGCAGCGCCGGGCTCAGGGGAGCGTAGGGGGTCCCCGTCGCGACGGAGCGCAGCCAGACCCGATCGTCGTAGATCTGGTTCATGCGCACCCGGTCGGCCAAGAAGGCGCTGTAGGCCCCGCCGCCCGCGGTGGTGGGGTCGTTGGCGAGGATGGCGATGCTGCGCTCCGGGAAGCTTTCCAGGAAGCGCCGGATCAGCTCGTCAATCAGGGTGCTCTTGCCGCTGCCGCCGTCACCCGCGACCGCCAGCACCCGCGTCGCCCCGCCCTCTGCCCGGTCGAGCCACCCCTGGAGCGCATCCGCCCCGGGGCGCTCCGCTTCGGCGCATTCCGCCCAGCAAAGCAGGCGCGAGAGCTGTGCGGGCGGGATGGGGCCGCCGGCCTGCGGGGCAGGGGGGATCTCCGCAGAGCCATGACCCGGCCGGACAGCGACCCTGCGGCAGATGTCCGCGGCGACCGCGTCCAGCGCCCAGCCCGGCCCGTAGATCTGCTCCACGCCTGCGCCCTGGAGGATCTGAGCGTCCGCGGGGAGGATGGTGCCGCCTCCGCCCCCAACGACCAGGGTGCTCCCCATGCCGGTTTCCCGCAGGCGCCGCACCAGGTGGGGGAAAAACTGCAGGTGGCCGCCGTTGTAGGAACTGACCGCGATGGCGTCCGCACCTTCCTGGAGCGCCGCCGCCGCAATCTGCTCGCCGGTCATGTTGAAGCCTAAGTAGATCACCTCCACCGGGCAGGCTCCCGACAGCAGGGCCCGATTCAAGGCCAGAATGGAGGCGTCGTGGCCATCGTAGGCGGCCACCGCGGTCAGTATTCTGAGAGGTCGCTCTTTCATAGTATGCTCGACTGATGGTTTATCGAAGTAACGTGGAATCTAGCTCCAACGTTTTGTACAATGACCTGTTTCCAGCGCTCAGTCTCCAGCGTCCGATCTCAGATATGCTGTCTCAGAGGGACCTGGTATATCGCGACAATAGACAGCGTCACCCAGAAGAAAGCGAACGAAATAAGCGTACCGCAAATCAGGGTAATTATCCTTACGTACACCTCCATGGGAATGGCGGATTTAGGATGAGTGTGCAAATCCGGCGGTTGAACGACCATCAAATCCAACAGCTCGTTGCTCCGCTTGCCGGTAACGATGAAATAGTTGCGCACTTCCAGGCTTCCCACGTAGGAGAGGGCGATTTGGACCACAAAGAAGAACGCGACGAAAATGATGGGGAGGCTGTCCTTCAGGGCGCCGGTCAACAAATTGCCGGTAAACCAGCCGATGGCCCCGAAATTGACCGTGAGAAAGAAGGTGTACCAGCCGATATACAGCTGGAAATTGTGCCTCACGAAGGTGTTGTGCTCAGTCAGTTCCATCTTGAGCAGTTCGTAGTTACCTTCCACCCGTGCCTCCACGTTTTGGCGGCGTCCTTTCCCCTTCGTCCTCTACTCACTCGCGACGCGGACCACCAACTTTCCAAAGTTCTGTCCTTTCAGCATACCGATAAATGCCTGTGGTGCGTTCTCCAGGCCATCGACGGTGTCTTCCCGCGCCTTGACCTTCCCTTCCCTGCACCAGGTTGACATATCCCGGAAAAACTCGTCGAAGCGCGGGTTGTAGTCGAAGATGATGAAGCCCTGCATCTTGATGCGCTTGGTAAGGATCGCCCGCATCAAAAGCGGCAGGTGGTCCGGTCCCTCGGGGAGACCGGTTGCGTTGTAGTGTGCGATGAGTCCGCAGACGGGGACCCGGGCGCCCTGGTTGAGCAGCGGCAGCACCGCTTCGAAGACGGCGCCGCTCACGCTTTCGAAATAGATGTCGATGCCTTTCGGGCAGGCAGCCGCGAGACGGCCGGCAAACTCTGCGTCGTGATGGTTTATGCAGGCGTCGAAGCCGAATTCATCGACTGCATAGCGGCATTTCTCCGCGCAGCCGGCGATCCCGACCACGCGGCACCCTTTCAGTTTGGCGATCTGCCCGACCGCCGAGCCCACCGCCCCGGTCGCCGCGGCGACCACGACCGTTTCCCCCGCCTTGGGCTGGCCTATGTCCAAAAGGCCCATGTAAGCGGTGAACCCGGGCATGCCGAGCACCCCCAGCGCGTAGGAGGGGTGCTCGAAGTCCGGGCCCAGCTTGGTGAGGCCGCTGCCGTCGGAAAGGGCGTAATCCTGCCAGCCGGAGTAACCAAGCACCAGGTCGCCGGCCTGGTAATCGGGATGCCGGGAAACCTCCACCCGCGACACGGTGCCTCCCACCATGACCTCGCCGATTTCCAGCGGAGGCGCATAGGATGGCCCTTCGCTCATGCGGCCCCGCATGTAGGGGTCGAGCGACAGGAAGACTGTGCGCAGCAGCAGCTGTCCGCTGGCGGCGATGGGAATCGGAGTTTCTTTCAGGAGGAAGTTGTCAGCCGTGGGGGCGCCGATGGGGCGCGATTTCAGCACGATTTGCCGGTTGCTGCTTTTGCTTTGGGTCATTGGGGCACTCCTTGGGTGCAGGATTTCCAGGACAAGCTAGCCATATGTCAAAGCTTATCACGCTTCTCTTGGGCTGCTTACCCCTCTGACCCGGAGTTCTTCATTACTGACCGCCTAGTTCTCTTATTAGTGACCGCCTCGCTCATCAAGGGTGAAATAGAAACAGGCACCTTTCCCCGATTCCCCTTCCCCCAGACCTCGCCACCGTGGCGCTGGATGGCCCGCTGCACCGTCGCCAGTCCCACGCCGGTTCCGGGGTATTCCCGTGCGCTGTGCAGCCGCTCGAAGGGCAGGAACAGCTTGCCGCGCAGCGCCATGTCGAACCCCCCGTTGTCTCGCACGTAATAGCTGCGCTCCAAGATTAACTATTTCCGTGTTATAATCTACCGCCAGAAATTGCTTTCAAAAAAGGAGTGCCCTATGAAGAAACAGGTCGCAATGCTCTACGCTGCGGTTGTGCTCGCGCTACTGACTGCCGCATCGGTGTCACATGCCTTTACCGTGCAAGGTGCCGTGCGTCAGCCGCTGAATCTGACCAACGAAGATTTGGCTCGGTTCGTGGCCACGGAAGCCAGGCTCACGGACCTTACCAGCGAGAAACTATACAACGGGGTCTTTGATTATAAGGGCGTGCCGTTGCAGACATTATTGCGGGTGGCATCCATTCAGAAAACCGGGGGTGGATTCAACAAGGACATAGATCTGGCCATAGTCGTGCGCAACAAGGAGGGAAAGGAGGTCGTCCTGTCATGGGGAGAGGTCTTTTACCGGAACCCGTCCAACGTACTGGTAGCTTTTTCCGCCGTCGCGGTGCTGCCCCATCGTCAGGATGGGTGCGGCAAATGCCACAAACCTGAATTCTATCAGCCTGCTATCGATAAGCTCAAACGAAAAGTAGGGCTGCCGAAGCTGATTCTTACCAATGATTTTTACTCCGACCGTAGTCTGGAAGACATCGTCAGCATCGATGTGGTAGATCTGAAGCGTGGCTCGGCGCAAAAGCCGGAACCGGAGCCCTCTGCCGCGAAATTCACCGTGACTGAGGTCGGAGGGCAAATTTCGGAATTCACTGAACTCTCAAAATTTTCGCATAAGCAGGTGGACTTCAAGAATATTGGCGACGGCAGGGGCTTTCACGGTCTCCGGAAGTTTGACGGCGCACCGGTTCGAGAGCTGCTTGCCGGGCTACCTGCCGGGCAGGAACCGGACACGGTCGTGCTGGTCACCGCCACGGACGGCTACCAGGGCTTGTTTTCGTTCGGAGAGATTTTTCTGGCACCGTTGGGGGAGCGCATCATCATCTCGGAACAGCAAAAAGACGCTGCAAAGGGCGGCAAAAGCTTCACCCTGGTAGTTCCAGATGACGCGGCCGCGGACCGGATGATAAAGAACATCAGCAAGATAGAAGTGTTTTCACTGAGGAAAAAAGGCCCGTAGGCAGGAATAGTCCGTAGGGTCGGAGTGGAAACTTTTCCCCTGTTGATTTCCTTCTAATCGAGTGACGTGCCTTTCTCCGATCCAATATGCTTGCTTTCTCTGCACTGTCTGCAATTCTTGAAATTGGAACAGGGCCTTTTAATAGAGATGAAGACCACATAAAGTATTATCAGCGACTGGAACATTGCCAGGAAGAGGCTTGTTGTAAGAATATCCAAATAGTCCGTACGATGCTGGATGCTTGATTTGATTGAATTGCCAAAGTCCATGAGCTGGCCTATTTCCGGCGCGATGAACGTTCCAATGGACAGCGCCATTATGGCGCAGGCGCATTTCGTTATGATCCAGCTGCAGGTAAACATCATCAGGTCTTCCACGACACAGATGGCCGCGCCGCTCACGATGCAGACGCTCGCGCTCGGAATCAGCAGGTAATTGTCGATACAGGATGTGGCAAGATTGAAGGCATACAACTCCATTGAGTTATGGGTCTGCGAGTTCAGGAAGAGCAAGAACAGGATACTGCCGCCGCTGCCCAGCCAGAGGCCTGTTGAGACGATATGGATATATTTGAGAGTGATCCTCAGGCTGTGATAAATCGGAAAAGGGCGCATGGCAGGTACCTTTTCGAGACTTCATGTGACGCATGGGTGGGTGCGTCTGCCGGACACATTTAACGCTTTCTTGAATTGACTTGGGTAAACTATTTGTTTACACTTTCATTATGATTACTTCGTTCGCCAGTAAAGAGACGGAAAAGTTATTTGCGACAGGAAAGTCGAAAAGGCTTCCTGCGAGTATCATAACTCGTGCAATTATGCGTCTGACGCAGTTGGACAATGTTCGCGAGGTTACGGACCTACTTATACCGCCATCAAATCGACTAGAAGTCCTTTCTGGCACCAGGTCAGGACAGTGGAGCATCAGGATTAACGACCAATGGCGCGTATGCTTTTCGTTTGCCAACGGCGAAGTTACCAATGTTGAAATAACTGACTATCATTAAAGAGGAAAATGCCATGACAATCAAAAACGGACTGCCTCCCATTCATCCTGGAGTTTTTCTGAAGGAAATACTCGATGAATTTGGCATATCTCAAAATTCATTTGCTCAAGCAATCGGAGTTTCACCGATGCGAATTTCACATATCATCAATGGCAAGCGCCCGGTTACAGCCGAGTTAGCCCTGTTATTCGGGAAATTATTCAGTCAAACGCCAACCTACTGGATGAATTTACAGACCAACTACGATCTGAAAATCACCGAAATAGCATTGATGGAGAAGGTGCGCCAGGTGCAGCCACTTTCCCACGCAGCATAATTGGCGACATGGCGTCCTATTGTGCCTCTGGGGAGAAAACAGGCTCTGGCAGCATATCATGCATGATTAGCAACCAACAACGAAAAAATATTGTTTTTGGCCTCTGATTCAAACGGCAGATCTCTGGCACGAATTAGATGAACTGCTTCGCTTACCTGAGGTTAGCGTCTCGGATACAGTCCGCTTTGGCTAACATACTGTTGACTTTCCCGCCCTATGTATGCCATTAATTTCCTTGTGACTTGACGCGCTGCGCTGGTCCAGAGCTTCTTTGCTACAGGTGCCTTTCCCGTGGATCTTGCCCATACTTCTCCTCGCCGCTGGCTGGCCAGCCACATGCGCCGGCCCGCAGCTCTCAGGCCTCCCAATCTCTTGCGCTTGATCCATCTCCTGGCCGCCTTCCTGCTGTCGCTCTCCTTGGGCGCCGTCCCCTCCTTTGCCCAGGGCGGTGCCAGCGCCAAGGCGACGGTCAGGGTGGGGGGCGACCTCAACTACCCGCCCTACGAATTCCTCGACAAGCAGGGGCAACCCGCCGGATTCAACGTGGAACTGACCCGCGCCATCGCCGAGGTCATGGGGCTTAGGGTGGACATCCGGCTCGGTTCCTGGAGCGAGATGCGCAAAGGCCTCGATGACGGAATGCTGGACATCGTCCAAGGCATGGCGTTCTCCCCGGAGCGCACCGGCGAGGTCGACTTCTCCACGCCTCACGCACTGCTCTATCAGTCCATCTGGATCAGGAGGGACGACCGGAGAATCCGCTCGCTGAAGGACCTGCACGGCAAAGAGGTCATCGTGATGCGCAACAGCATCATGCAGGACTTCATGCGGGGTTTCGACCCGGACGCGCGGCTGATCCTGACGGACTCCCTGGCGGACGCCCTCAGGCTGCTCAACGACGGCAAATACGACTGCGCGCTGGTCTCGAGGCTGACGGGGAAATACCTGGAAAAGGAGCTGGGGTTAAAGCGCATCATTCCGGTGCCCCAGCCGATCATCACGCAGCCCTACGGTTTTGCCGTGAGGAAGGGGAACCTCGAACTGCTCGGGAAGTTCAATGAGGGGCTGGCCATTTTGAAGCGCACCGGGCAGTTCCAGAAGATCCACGACAGCTGGCTCGGCGTCCTGGAACCCCAGCCGGTCACCTGGCAGCGGGCGGCCCGCTATGTCGCACTGGTGGCGATCCCGCTGCTGCTGATCCTGGGGGGGACGGTCCTTTGGTCGCGGGCCTTGCAAAAGCAGGTGGCCCAGCGCACCCGGGAACTGGCGCGCGAGGTGGCGGAGAAGCAGCGCGCGCTGGAGGACCTGCGCCTGCATCAGGACCGGCTGGTGCAGGCGGACAAGATGGCTTCGCTCGGGGTCCTGGTCGCCGGCGTCGCCCACGAAATCAATAACCCCAATGGCTTGATCCTGCTCAACCTGCCGCTCTTCGAGGAGACCTTCCGCTGCTCCCTGCCGATTCTGGAGGAGTATTACCGGGAGCAGGGCGATTTCAGCCTGGGGCGGCACCGTTACTCGCGGCTGCGCAAAGAGATCCCGCTGATGCTGACGGAGACGCAGGACGCGGCCAAGCGGATCAAGCGGATCGTGACGGAGCTGAAGGACTTCGCCCGGCGCGACACCGCCGAAACGACGGAGGTTTTCGACCTAAACTCCGTGGTGCAGGCCGCGGCGCGTCTGGTCGACAACGCTCTCGTGAAGAGCTCGCACCTGTTGGAGGCGCGCTACGCCGAGGAGTTGCCGGCCATCCGGGGCAACAGCCAGCGGGTGGAGCAGGTGGTCGTCAACCTGCTGCTGAACGCCTGTCAGGCGCTGGAGGGGAAGGGGAAGCGGATCGCTCTCGCCACCACCTTCGAGAGCGAGCGGGGGCTGGTGCTGCTCACGGTGCATGATGAGGGGCGGGGGATTGCGGCGCAGGACCTGCCGCGGCTTACCGATCCCTTCTTCACCACCAAGCGGGAGGAGGGGGGGACCGGGCTCGGGCTCTCGGTTTCCGCCGGCATCGTCAAGGAGCACGGCGGCTCGCTCAGCTTCGGCTCGCCCCTCGGCCAGGGGACGACGGTGACCTTGGCATTGCCAATAGCGAATCAAAACCTCTGAAAATAGGCCGTAAAGATGCACAAAAGGCACAAAAAACAAATTATTTTTGCCACGGAGACACGGAGATCACGGAGTATAGGCAAAACCAAAACTAAAGCGGGTTAAACCAAGAACATAGTCTGAGTCTGTTGTTTTGGTTCTCTCCGTCTGCTCAGTGCCTCCGTGGCAAATTCTGTTTTCTTGAGACGTAACAGGAGTCATAGCTAAATGAAAGAAGCTCTTTACCCCGCGTTCGGGGTCCTCTTGGTGGATGATGAGCCTCCCTGGCTGCGCAGCCTCACTATGACGCTGGAGGGGCCGGGCGCTCTCAGCAATATCACCCAGCTCAGTGACAGCCGGCAGGTCCTGCCGCTGCTTGCTCAGCAGCATATCGGCCTCATCCTGCTCGACCTCACCATGCCGCATCTCTCCGGCGAAGAGCTCCTCTCGGCCATCGTGGAGGAGCATCCTGAAATCTCGGTGATCGTGCTTTCGGGGCTGAACCAGATAGAGACGGCGGTCCGCTGCATGAGACTGGGCGCCTTCGATTACCTGGTGAAGACGGACGAGGAGGAGCGCATCCTCGACTCGGTCCGGCGCGCGGTCCGCATGCAGGAGCTGCAGCAGGAAAATAAGGAGATGCGGCGGCGCTTCCTGAACGACCGCCTGGAGTGCCCGCAGGTCTTTTCGGAGATCGTCACCCGGAACAAGACCATGCGCTCCATCTTCCAGTACATCGAGGCGGTCGCCAAAAGCACCCAGCCCATCCTGATCACGGGCGAAAGCGGGGTCGGCAAGGAGCTGGTCGCCCGCGCCGTGCACTCCCTGAGCCGTGGGGAGGGGCCGCTGGTCTCGGTGAACGTCGCGGGGCTCGATGACAGCGTGTTTACCGACACCCTGTTTGGCCACCGCAGGGGTGCCTTCACCGGCGCGGAGGAGACCCGCAGCGGCATGGTGGAGCAGGCCGCCGAAGGGACCCTGTTCCTGGACGAGATCGGTGACCTCTCGCTTTCCTGCCAGGTGAAGCTGCTGCGCCTGCTGCAGGAAGGCGAATACTACCCGCTCGGCAGCGACCTCCCCAAGCAGCTGAGGGCGCGCATCGTGGTCGCCACGCACCAGGACCTTTCGGAAAAGCGCAGCTCGGGCGGCTTCCGCAAGGACCTCTTCTACCGGCTGCGCGCCCATCATGTGCACATCCCGCCGCTGCGGGAGCGCAAGGACGACATCGGGCTGCTGCTCGACCATTTCCTGGAGGAGGCCGCTCTCAGCTTCGGCAAGAAGGTGCCGGCCTACCCAAAGGAGCTGGTCACGCTGCTCTCCACCTACAGCTTCCCCGGAAACTTGCGCGAGTTACGGTCGATGGTGTTCGACGCCATGAGCGTGCACAGCTCGCGCATGCTCTCCATGAATACCTTCCTGCTCTCCATGCAGGACCAGGGTGAAAGGCCCGCGGCGGCTGATGTTGCCGACCGGCACAACGTATTCCTGGCCTGCGAGGAGATCCCGACCCTCGGCGAGGCTGTGGAACAGCTGGTCGGCGAGGCGATGCGCCGCTCTGACAACAACCAGACCATCGCCTCGCGCCTGCTGGGCATCTCCCAGCCCGCGCTTAGCAAGCGGCTCAAGCTGCAGCGCCGCGCCTAGGGGGTATAACTTTCGTTATTTCGATGAGATAAGTTATACCTCCTGCAATTGTTTGGATTTCCGACGCTTATTTCCGCCTGCCCTGCGCTCCCGGTACGAAGGTTATACCCCTTTAGCGCTGCAGGGAAACCTTGGCCAACTCTTTTCCCCCGCAAATCCGATGCGTTAGAGCCCTGCCTCGACATTGGCACCTGCCTTGCTACTCTCTGGACTTCTTTCCCCCGTGGATGAAACCAATTGCCAGGTGCGCTGATACATCTTCCTAAACCTTCTCAGCAAATCCCCGCAGTACCAGCTATGCCAAAATGTCACCGCGGCCCCCTCACCCGGCCCTCGGCCACCCTCTCCCGGAGGACGAGGGAGAGCCAGAAAACTGCTAACGCTCTTTCCGAAGGGGAGGGGAAGTAAAGCCGATGGCCAGGTCGGTCCCGGTTGAGTGTCAAACTGTACTATGTCGGTAAAGTAGAGTCTTTTATAGAAAAGGAGTAGCTGATGATCCAGTTTCAAGGCGTTCACAAGTGGTTCAAGAACCTTCACGTACTGAATAACATCGACCTGCACGTCAAGCAGGGCGAGGTCGTTGTCGTCTGTGGCCCCTCGGGATCGGGGAAATCGACCCTGATCAGGACCATCAATCAGCTTGAACCGATCAATGAGGGGCGCCTGACGGTGGACGGCATGGATCTCTGCTGCAAGAAGACTGACCTGAACCGGCTGCGCGCCGAGGTCGGCTTCGTCTTTCAGCAGTTCAACCTCTATCCGCACCTCTCGGTCCTGAACAACATCACGCTGGCGCCGACCAAGATCAGGAAAACTCCCAAGAAGGAGGCTGAGGAGCAAGCCATGCAACTGCTGGAGCGGGTCGGCCTGGCCGTGAAGCGGGATGCCTATCCCACCCAGCTCTCAGGTGGGCAGCAGCAGCGGGTGGCTATCGCCCGGGCTCTCGCCATGAAGCCGCGCATCATGCTCTTCGACGAGCCGACCTCGGCGCTGGACCCGGAGATGATCGGCGAGGTGCTGGCGGTCATGCAGGACCTGGCCAAGAGCGGCATGACCATGATCGTGGTGACCCACGAGATGGGCTTCGCCCGCGAGGTGGCGGACCGTGTGGTGTTCATGGATCACGGCGTGGTGCTGGAGGAGGCGGAGCCGGAAGAGTTCTTCCTTAATCCGCAGCATGACCGCGCCAAGCAGTTCCTGAAGCAGTTGCTGTCACCGATGCATTGAGGCGTGCGGCTTTCCTCCTGCAAGAAGGGCGGGAGGCATCTGCTAACCAAGTGCAGATAACGCCGCCCCCCTCTCCCTGGGTCCCCGCGAGGGGGGAGGGAGCTCAGGTAACTGGCGCTATTTATTGATTGCAACGATGGTCCTGGCGCTTAGCGGCGCCTTCGATTTATACCGATGGAGAGGTTTCCTGTGCTTAAGTATCATTTTGATTGGTCTATTGTCACTTCAGGAAAATATTTCGACTGGCTCGTTTCGGGGCTGAAGGTCACTCTGGAGATCTCGGCTGTCGGCATTGTTTTCGCTTTCATCATCGGCCTTATCATTGCTGTGCTGAAGATGAGCCAATTCCGTCTGCTGCGCTGGCTCGCGTCCGCCTATCTGGAATTTTTCCGGAACACGCCGCTGCTGATCCAGATCTTTTTCTGGTACTTCGGCTCGTACAAGTTGTTGCCGACGCCGGTGAACGACTGGCTCAATACGACCAACTTCGAGTTCGCCGCCGCCGCCATTGCGCTCACCATCTACACCTCGGCCTTCATCGCCGAGGATATCCGCTCCGGGATCCTCTCCATTCCCAAGGAACAGATGGAAGCCGCTCGCAGCGCGGGCTTTTCCTACCTGCGCTCCATGCAGTACATCATCCTGCCCCAGGCGGTGCGGATCACCGTTCCTCCGCTGGTAAACCAGTTCCTGAACCTGGTGAAGAACTCCTCGCTTGCCATGACTATCGGTGTCATGGAGCTTACCTACCAGGCCCGTCAGGTGGAGAGCTACTCCTTCAAGGGTTTCGAGGCCTTCACTGCCGCGACGGTCGTCTATCTGGGGCTGTCGGTCACCATCACGGCGCTGATGGATCTCTACAACAAGCGGGTGCTGAACCCGCTGCGCAGGTAGGATCGTTGAATCGTTAAGTCGTTAAGTCGCTTGAACTGTTGAACTTTTTCGCTGATGGCGGATGGAGAACATAATGGACGGTATGCTGAATTTCCAGGTAATCCTCGATAACTTCACCTATTTCATGATCGGCCGTTTCCCGAACGGCCCATTGGGCGGGCTCGGCCTCACCATGTACCTCGCGGTGGTCTCCTGTATCCTCTCCTTCTTCGGCGGTCTGATCCTGGGGCTGCTGAGCCTTTCCCGCTTCGCGGTAATCCGCTACCCGGTCAACCTGGTCATCAACACGGTGCGCGGCCTGCCGCTTCTCATGGTGATCTTCTGGATGTACTTCCTGCTCCCGGCGCTCCTTGGCAAGACCGTCCCCGAGAACAACACGGTCATCATGGCGCTCACCATCTTTACCTCCGCCTACATGTCCCAGATCGTGCGGGCGGGGATCGAGGGGATCCCCAAGGGCCAGGTCGAGGCCGCCCTGTCCACGGGGCTCAAACACTGGCAGGCGATGCTCTACATCGTTCTACCCCAAGGGATGCGCAACATGATCCCTTCTTTCGTGAATCAGTTCGTCTCGCTTATCAAGGACACCTCGCTCGCCTTCATTGTCGGGGTCTCGGAACTCACCCACGTCGGCACCCAGATCAATAACAGGACCATGTCCTTTCCGACGGAGATCTTCATCTTCATCGCGGCCGTCTACTTTGTGCTCTGCTTCACCTTCACCTCGTTCTCCCGCTGGCTGGAGACCAGGCTTACCTGGCACAAGGCGCTATAAATTCGGCGAGCAATGCGAACCTCGTGTTCGCCCGTGAACTGCGTTCGCATGCACCCCGCGTGGGCACGGGGTGCCCACCCTACCTAGTGTGTCCCCCCTGCGAAGTAGGGGGGGAGGCTCCCGCAGCGAGACAGGGGGGGCCTTTCCGCCGGTGAAAGCACCTCCCATTTCACCACGTCCAGCTTCCCCCCTATTCCATAGGCTCAGTCAGGGGCAGTTGTTGTTTTTTCTCGGGGCACCAAAGGCGGGCGAATACAAGATTCGCCCCTACCCGCTGAGTGGGGGCGAACCTCGTGTTCGCCCGTGAACTGCGTCAGCATGCACTTTTGGACGTCGTGAAAAGTGAAACAACAACTCCCCATAACAGAGCCATACCGTAGGGGTGACTGAATGCCTCGCAGCAAAAACGGCTGACACTTCTCCTGCCCCTTCGGCAGTTTATTCCCCAAAGCTCCATTTAACTCTTGGCTTTTTTCCTCTCATTAGGTAAATTCCGTAGCGGTCTCGGGATAAGTCTACGTCCGACCTGCCCGCTGCAAACAACGTCGTTTTCGAGGACCCGCCATGGCCAAGAGTAACCTGCGTTTCGGTTCCAATTTCATCCGGCTTTCCCTAGCCGCCGGCGTCGCTTTTTCCTTGGCAGGCGTGTTCTGCGCCCTTCATCTCTCCTCGGCCGGCGCTGCCGCCCCTCAGTCCCAGGGCTACGCCAGCGCCACCCTGGGCATCCTGGTCCTGAACGCCGTCATCTTCGGCACGGTGCTGGCGGTGTACGCGGCCAGAAACCTGGCCAAACGCGTGAAGGTGCTGGCCGGCGCCCTGGACCGGGGAGCCGAGGGTGACCTCAGTTCCCGCCTCGAGGCCACCAGCGACGACGAATTCGGCAAGCTGCACAAGAATTTCAACGTCATGATGGAGCAACTGGCGGGGGTGGTGGGGAGGGTCATGCAGTCCATCACCGAACTGCAAAAGATCGCGGGCGACATCGACAAGGTTTCCAAGAAGGGTCTCAAGTCCGCCGAACTCCAGTCGGACGGGATCTCCGGGGCTTCCCATGCCGTCCTCGAGATCGACCGCTCCGTGCACCAGATCGCCCAGTGGGTGGATGACCTCTCAGGGTCAGCCGCGGACAACGCCTCCGCCATCCTGGAGATGTCCGCCAGCATAGAGGAGGTCAACCGGCATGTCGACACGCTCTCCATGGCGGTCGACGATGTGAGCTCCTCCATCATCGAGATGACGGCCGCCGAGAAGCAGATCGGGGCCAGCGCGCAAAGCCTCATGGATGACTCGACCATCGCCTCCTCCCTGGTCGCGGAGCTGGACGTCTCCATCCGGCAGGTGGGTGAGAACGCCCTGCAGGCCGCGACCATCTCCGAGACCGTCAGGCAGGACGCGGAAAACGGCCGCCAGGCTGTGGAGGCGACCATCTCCGGCATAAGCGAAATCCGCCGCTCCTCCCGCTCCACGGTCGAGGCCATGGAGAACCTCTCGGTGCGCGCGGTCGATATCGGCAAGATCCTGTCGGTCATCGACGCCGTGGCGGAGCAGACCAACCTCCTGGCGCTGAACGCCTCCATCCTGGCCGCCCAGGCGGGCGAGCAGGGCAAGGGGTTCGCCGTCGTCGCGGAGGAGATCAAGGAACTGGCCAAGCGCACCAGCAGCTCCACCCGGGAGATCGCGGGGATCACCAAGGGGGTGCAGGAGGAGACCAAGCGGGTGGTATCCGCCATCAGGATGTCCGAGCAGCGCATCGCCGAGGGCGAGCTGCTGTCCCAGCGCTCCGGGGAGGCTCTGGCGAAGATCGTCGACGGAGTGCAGCAATCGACCCCGCGGGTGAACGAGATCGCGCGCACAACCGAGGAGCAGGCCAAGCTCAGTGAAAACATGCGTCGGGCCATGGAGCGGGTGGCTGAGATGGTGCGGCAGATCGTGAGGGCGACGAGGGAGCAGGGGCGCGGCAGCGAGCAGATCATCTCGGCCGTGGAGCGCATGAAGGATTTCACCGGCCAGGTGCGCAGCACCACGCGGGCGCAGAACGAATCGAGCAATCACATCGTGCATGCCACCGAGGACATCACTACCATGATCGGCAACGTGCGCAAGGCCTGCGAGGAGGAGGCCGAGAGCAGTCGCATGATCGTGCAGGCCATGGAGAACATCCAGCACTCGTCGCAGACGACTGTGGAGGCGACGCGGGTCATGGATGGCGCCGTCACGGGCCTTTCAGACCAGGTGAAACTGCTGCAGCAGAAGATGGCCGGGCTCACCGTGTGACCGTTCGTGGGTGTGTGCTTTGTCCCCCCTATGCAATAGGGGGGAAGCGAACGCAGTGAAGCAGGGGGGTCTTTCGGCAGGGGGAAGACCCCCCTGTCTCGC
>TBL_comb47_HYPODRAFT_10005045_pt1 | contig 14936 bp, 9 predicted proteins | sample TroBogypolimnion_40_FD_10682 | JGI IMG/M metagenome (IMG submission 10682)
CTCTTCAATAGTAGTAAGTCTTAGTCCTAATTTTAATCCAAACACACCTATACCTGTAACCTTAGGCTCTCCAGGTTCTCAAGATATTTTTGGACATGTAGTATCATCTCAAAGATTATCTCAAGTACAGGCACAATTTTTTACAAATGCTCCTTCTTATTTATTAAATATAATAACATCTGGAAGTGCTACATCTTCTCAAGTTTCGGGTACTGGAGTGTTTTCTACAGGAACATCAGCTACATCACAAATTACTGCCAATACATTTAATACTGTAGCATACTCTGCACATTATGAAATTTATGCAGCAATGACAGCTGCTTTTACTATTCCAACAGATCCTTCTTCTTATCAAAGACTTGGTTTGTATAATTCTAGTGATGGTTTTTCTTTTGGCTATAATGGCACTATATTTGGACTATGGACAAGATATAATACTTTTGATACATTTATTCCTCAATCATCTTGGAATATGGATACATTATCAGGGTCTAGCACTTCTAAATTTACTAATAATAGCGCTCCTGTAGCTTTAAATAAAGATAATATTAATTTATATAGAATACGTTTTGGATGGTTAGGCGTAGCTCCAGTATTATTTGAAATAATGAGTCCTGATGGTAACTTCGTTACAGTTCATACTGCTCGTTTTGCAAATAATCAAAATACTGTAAGTATTACTAATCCAAATTTACCAATAACTTTAGATATTAGCAAAAGCTCATCAGATTCTACAAATTTATCAATAACTTCTGGATGCTGGGTTGCCGGAGTAACTACATCTAACTCTCCAACATTTTCAGGTATAGATAATATATCTACTTTAGGAGATTCTGTAGTTATTCCAGCACAAGGTCTTGCTGGATTAGTATTTAGTATTTCTGGCGTATGGTCAGGAACATTATTATTTCAATATTCAATTGATGGGCAAAATTGGCAAAATGATTCTGTTTTAAGCTCTTCTTTAAATATATTTACATTTAATACTACTACTAATCAAACTTTTCAAACAAATATTAGTGGATTTAAACAATATAGAATAATATCAACTGCTTGGACATCTGGATTAGCTACCATTACTTTTAATTGTGATTCTCATCCACCAATCATTACAACTCAAAATTTAATAACTGATTCAAATAATAATGGTCCAGCATCAGTTAAGTCTTCAAACTCTTCAGCTACAGTAATTGACTCTTCTTTAGTCGTTGCATTAAGTCCTAATTCAAATACAATATCATTTAAAGATAGTTTTGGAGCTTTACAAGTTCCAAGCGTTAGAAACATTAATGGTTCTTGGACAATTAATGTTGTAGATGATATGAATCGTGAATTTCATGAACGTAATACTCTGGCATTAGAATCTTTAGTTGATATAGAAAATATAAGAACAAATCCTGTAGTAACAGAAGCTATTCCTGGTATAAATGATCTTGGAATGGTTGTACGTCATGCTGGGCCATTGCCAACACAATCAGATATATATACAAGCGGATATATAGCTGCCTTACAAAAAGCAGTTTCAATTTCTTTAAATGGAACATCAACTCTTATAGTTAATATTTTTGGAGTTTTTACAGGAACATTAACATTTCAATACTCTATGGATGGTATGGTATGGATAGCATGTTCTGGTTTAACTACTGCTGGTGCATTAGTCGCTACAGCGGCTGCGGCTGGAACATTTATTTTTACTGTTGGAGGATATGTTCAATTTAGAACAATAGCTACTGCATGGACTTCAGGACAAGCAAATATTACTTATAATGGTAGTGCTGGTATTAATTTATTACCAGCAATGCAGGCATCAACCGTTATTCAAGGAGCAGCTGCTGCGGTTGCAAACTCTTGGTTTACTAAAATTTCAGACGCCGCCAACGGCCCTGTAGCAGTAAAAGCATCTGGAATTACACCATTAACAACCGATCCTTCGTTAGTAGTTAGCTTATCTCCTAATACATTTGGATTAGTTGGAGCAGCTCCTAAAACGAATGCTGTTCCAATTGCTTCATTAGATATTACTAATACTATCGCATCTATTTCATCAATACTATTGAATGGGCAATCTAGACTTCAAGTAAATGATGATTCTTTACGAATAATTATGGAACAGATGGTATTGTTACTTATTGATATTCGCTCTATTTTAAGCGCATCTTCTCTTAAGGGCGAAAATCTTTCACTTGTCAATATTGACACTAACAACTAAAAGGTATTATCATGCAAATAGAAGGAAGAGTAGGACCACAAGTATTATCAGTAGGCGCACAACAACCTCCACGTTTAGCTAACTCTGGAGACGTTGTAACATCAGATGGTAACGGTCGTTATTATGAACTAAATTATCGTGGTTATTTATATACATTAACTACTTCAGCAGCGGGTTATACCATAGTTGCTACAACTGACATTTCTCCATTGCCACAAAATACTGGAGTGCCAATTGTTGGTGTATATAATCCTCCAACATCTTTAGTAAATTTAGTTATATTAAGAGTTAAACTATCAACAGTATCAGGAACTCCTGGCGGTCCATTTGCTTGGAACGTTATACCGTCACCTGCTGCAATTACAAATGCTGGTGTTCAGGGTCGTAATAATAAAACCTTCGCTTTAGGAGGCTCTGCTGTTGGATTTAACTCTGCACAAGCATTTACGGCATCATCTGCTGCCGCAACTATGTTTAGAACGATTGGTGGACCTGCCGCAATAGCAGCGGGTGCTTCAATGTATCATGTTGAAGAAGAAACTGCTGGAGATATTATAGTTGCTCCTGGAGGTTTTGCTGGTGTTGCCGCAACTGCTGTTGGTACTACACACGTAGTATCAGCATCATTAACTTGGGCAGAAATACCAGTCTAATAGTTTAAGATTCTTATTAAATAAGATAAGGACATTTCATGCCCGGTGGTCTTGGTTCATTATTATTATTTAATAATTTAAATCTAAATCTAAGTTATATAGATGCAAATCTATCTAATTCTTCAACAGTATCATCAAATCTTTCGATAATTGGTACTCTAAATTCTAATATTAATAATATTTCGCAGATATATTCTATTATATCTGCGAAATATAATTTATCATTATTAATTAGTAATACATCGAATTATTTATTCAATATATATGGAACTTATAATTTATTATCTAATATTAATAATAATTCTAATACTTCTTTTAATATAAACGGTATTTATAATTTATTATCTAATATTAATAATAATTCTAATACTTCTTTTAATATAAACGGTATTTATAATTTATTATCTAATATTAATAATACTTCTAATTATAATTTTAATATAAATGGTATTTATAAATTATCATCTAATATTAACAACTATTCCAATACCTCTTTTTATATAAATGCAATATTTGAATTATTATCTGAAATAAATAATAATTCTAATTATAGTTTTAATATAAAAGGAATTTCACAGTTATTATCTGAAATAAATAATACTTCTACTATTAACGCTCACGCATTTTTATCTTATCCAATATCTTCATTAATATTAAATAATTCAAATATTAGCGCATTGCTATCATTAAGTGCTGAGTTAAATCTTAGAATAAATAATTATTCAAATTTAAATAATTTAATATTATATAATTATCTAGCTGATAAGTTAATTAAAAATCCAGAACACATTATATCTGATTTAATCAAATTAACAAATCAAATTATTCCTCAAAAAATATATGAAATTACTACGCCTGTTATAGTAATTCCTCCAATAATAATTACTGATAATTCTATTAAAAAATCAGGCAATCATATTCAGGCAATATTAAAACCGAATAAAATATGGAACAGATAGTGGCTCCAAGTAAAATAGTAACATCAAGCGATCATATTTAATCAATATTATAATATAAATGTAGAGAATTTAATGCTTCAAACTTTATCATATTTTCCTGGTCAAACTGCAACAATATTTTTAGAAGTATTGGATATTAATGGTCAAAGAGCCGATGGATATAGTCATGATGGTTATCCTCCAGAAATAACTAGATTAGTTTTTCCAGATTTAACATTAGCAGTTGGATATCCTGCATATATGACTAAACTAGATGTTGGTTTATATTATTATCAATTTATTTTACCAACAGGAGCCATTTCTGTTGGAAGTTATCTTGTAGATATAATGTATATTAATCCTAGTACATCTTATCCAAATACATCATTATATCAAATTGCAGTAAATGCTCCTTATGGTAATTTTGCTGTTAGTTCTGGATAATTTAATATATAAATATGGCGCAACCAACAACTCCTACAGTACCTATCTATAAAAACCGTGGGGAAACAGTTTCTCCAACCAATACAGTGCGCTTACGTGCGTCTTTTAAAGATCCTGGTGGTAATTATATAGATCTTGATACTTTCCCAAAAGTAACAATATTGACGCCTAGCGGTTTAGTATCTGTCGGGCCAACTTCCTCTGGTGTATCCAAAGAAGATACTGGTAGATATCTTTTTGAATATTCTATAGGGATAGATGGTCCATTAGGTGCATGGAATGATGTATGGCAAGGAACAGTTAATGGTTTTTCAATAACTGCAAATTTTAATTTCTTAGTAACTATGGGAGATATTCCTGCCATAAATACTGATGGCTATTACCATCTTGGAGATGATACTCCTTTTAATTATACTCAAACTGCAATTTTTAATATTAATAAATTATTAAAAACACTTAGAGCTCGTTTAAACTCTTCTGGAAAATCAAAATCATTTGATAAATTCGGAAATATAACTTATGTAGACTGTGATGTATTTTCTGTTGCAACTTTAACTACATTTATAGCTACTTCTTTAACAGATTTTAATCTTGTTCCTTATTTTACATATTTTACATTTGAAGACACTGATATAATAGATGAATTTCATCAAATTATAGTAGAGGGCGCGGCTATTCAAGCTTTAGCAAGCCAAGCTTTAATTGAAAGAGGAAGAGAGTATCAAATAACTGACAATGGTATATCCTTTGCTCCTCCATCTGTTGCTGAAATGTTAAATACTCAATATGGAACAATGCTTAATCATTATTATGATAAGTTAAAGTATGTAAAAAATTCAATGAGACCTGCTCCAAAAGCACTAGGCACATTACGTCCTTTAGCTGCATCTCCTCAATATCTTAGATTACGTCATAGAAGAGCTGGACGCATAATTTAATATTTTTTAATAATCAATTTTTAGCCATTCTATAGAGATGTCTTTAACTATAGAACAGATTAAAAAAATTGAGCCAAAAGTTCTTCTAAAAATAATAGAAAGAGCTAAGAAATCTATTAAAAATAATGATATTATGAAAGATGTTTTTAAAAAATATAATATCGATATAAATGAAATAGATAATGTACCTATTGCATTTAAAGATTTAAATGTTTCTGCTAGAACAGAAAAAGGCGTAATTTATTTAAATTATAGACTATTATGTAATGGTGATTTGATAAAAATTTCAGGATACCTTATACATGAACTAACTCATTATGCTCAGCAAACATCTGGAAGCAAGCCTAAACAAAATTCAACTGGTAAAGATTATTTAGATAACAAACTAGAAGAAGAAGGCTTTCAAAATCAAATTGGCTATATAGCTGAAACTAAAGGAAAAGATTCTTCAGAAAAATATGTAGATCAAGTCCTAGATCATCATGATGTTAAAGATTCTAAAAGAGAAGATAAAAAAGAAAAATTAATGAAAAAGGTGGAATAGTTGCCTTATTATATTACACCCAATGTTAATGGATTATTAAGTACTGCTTCAAAAGGCGATGGCTATGGCATAACTTTACGTTGGGCCACTGCTTATCCACAAATAAAAACAAATAACATTTCATATAATATATATATATCTACAAATCAAGATTATACTATACCTATAGATTTATTTAATAATTATCCATCTTTTACATGCTTAAATGGATCTACTAAAGTAGATGTTTTAGATCTTAATCCTGGTCAATTGTATTTTTTTGGAGTTAGAGCGGTTGAATATAATTCATCAATTTATAATTTAAATGGATTATCTACAATTTATGATAATTTAAAAATAATTCCACAAAGTATATTATCTAATAATGTAGGAATAAATGATTTAACTATTAAATTATTAGATTCAAATGGATTTCCATCTTTTGGTATTTTAAAAGCCGGTGCAGAATTAATGCTATATAATTCTGTCGACTATATTAACAATATATTTACTATTACCGAAAGAGGTTATAGTGGCTCACTTCAAAGCATTCATAATATAGATGGATATGATGGATATATAATTAGAAATCCATATTTAACAATATATACTGGTACTGAAGAGCATAATACTAAAGTTTATGAATGTGAAAATAGATTTGAATATCCTCATTATTCATATACTGCTGCTGATGGATATAAACAAAAAACAGTAGATCTAGTTACATCAGACTTATCATCAAGCGATGCTTTTAATGAAAATTTTCCAGTTTATGATTATGCTGGATATCATAGAACAGATCCAGTTGCATTATTAACCGGAGATTGTGTTGGAAGTTATATTGGTGGAGAAATGTATTGTGCTGATGGATATTCTGGTGTAGGAAGAAAATTAAGAGGAATGTCAGTACAAGATCAGAATAATCAAAGACAAGACATGTTATTAAGTTTAACTGGAGAACCAGTTGTTCTAGTTTCTAGAAGAAGAACTGGTGTTATTTGTAATTGTTATACTCCTGAAATAGAATCTCCAGATGATCGTTGCCCAACATGTTTGGGCACAGGTATTGTTATAGGCTGGAATCAATATCATAATGCTAGAAGATCTGATGGAAGAATACTTGTAAGATTTACAAATGCAAATGAAGATGTTAAATTAACTGAGACTGGTTATGAGTCTGAGACTATAACTGATTGCTGGACTTTAACTGTTCCAACTGTAAAGGATAGAGATTTTATAGTTAGGTTTGATCAAGATGATAATGAAAGTTTTAGATATGAAATTTTAAATGTAAATAGAAATAAAACATTAAATCGCTTACAAGGAGCGCAAAAATTTCAAGTTCAAAGAATAAGAAAAACAGATCCTATTTATAAAGTAGAAGTATTTGATAATAGCTCTCTTTTTCCATCAACTATAAATACTTCAGTATCTTCTTCTGCTGGAATTCCTCCACATTCTCATGTAATAGCAATATCTGAAAAAATTACAAATATAAATCAGATAAATCAAATAACTTCAATTGCTGCTGGTCACTCACATGTTGTAAAAGCAGGTCAAGTTATGGTAAGTTTGGGACATAATCATACTATCATTCTTTAATAAGAGAAAATAATGGCAACTACATATACAAAAACAGTTGGAAGATTAGCTACAGATAGATATTCTTTTCAAGACCATCTTACTGGGGCGTCCTTTAGACATACTGCTTCACAAATTGATTTATCTCCAGCTTTAAATATTGATGGATATAATGCTACAAATGTTCAATCAGCTATATCTCATGTGTCATCTTATATAGCCTTAGCTTCTACTTATGGCCAAGGTTTTATAACTATAGGAGATGGATATAATTGTTGTTTACCTGATGGTACTTATAATTCTTTAATTCCTAATTTAAATATTGCTTTAAATGATTTGCTTAATAACACTTCCAATCCTTTAAATTCAAGAATTTCTGGTGGAGGAATAGTTTTAATTAAAGCAGGAACTTATAAATTTGATGCGCCGGTAAATGTTCCAGCAGGAATAAAAATAATAGGTGAAGGATTTGGTACTAAATTAATAAATAATACAAATAATAATTCTATATTTATTATAAAAAGAGATGCTAATAGAGCTAATCTAGATGGTATTCTTTCGTCAGATTCTTCTGATTTCTTTATGTTTGCTAGAGAAACTGTTATTTATAATTTAGTAATATCAGATAATTTTATTATGCCTAAATTTTTAGGCGACACTTCATATAAAATACCTAATAATACATCAACAACATCTTGTTTAGTGTCCGTAGAATCAGACGCATCATTAACATGTGAAAAAGTTTATTTTATTGGTAGGGCTTTATTTTCTGGAACAGTTACATCATGCTCATCATTTGCAGTAGATGTTGATAATACAACTCCATCGGTAAATGGTACATATTTAACTATTGAAAATTGTTTTATTGATGGATTTTCAATAGCTACAAGATTTATTACATCATCATTTGATGCTGAAAAAAGTTATAAAGATTATTTTATATTTAGAAATAATAAAACTAGAATTTTAGGATATCTTAGCGCTACAAGTGGAGATCCTTCAAATAACACAGCTATTATAATGAATGCATGTAATGCCGATATTAGTAATAATTATTTTTATGGACATAACTATGGTTTTGCATCAAATATTTTATACTTCTTTTTAATACCATCAACTTTAGTTGGAAATAAATTACCATTGGTAAAAGTTTCTAATAATACAGGTGTATTTAATAAAAACAATATTACTAGTGGAAATATTTTATTATTTTATACTAGATCTGTATTTAATAGTACTAATTTTAAACTAGATATTCATGATAATTTTATTAATGATGATTTATCACAAGATCAAAATAGATTCTTACTTACCATTGGTGATGGACAATCAACTTTTGGTGATTTTAATGGTAATAGTGCTATAGCAGATGCTATTAGCATTTTAAAACTACAACCATCTTTGCAATCTTTAGTTAAAATATTTCTAAAATCTGGAGGATATGATGTTAGTAATTATCCTATAGTTTTTGATCAATCTTTTGATCTAGAAATAGAAGGACAATCTACTGCATCTGTATTTATAGCAGCTTTAAATTCAGATGCAATTGCTCCATTAACTACTAATAGTAATATACATAATGATAAACTTTTAAAAATAAAAAATCTATCATTTATGTCATTTTATGTTACAAGAAATCCAATAAATATTAATAATACTGGAACTTTATTTGAAAATGTTAATTTTTTTGGAATTAATATTATTTTTAAAGGCGGAACAAATAATTATGGAGAAAATGCTGCACAATTTAATAATTGCTCATTCTTAACTTCTCCAATTTATATAGAAGTTGACGGAGTTATAAAATATAAAAAATATATTTATGAAACTTGCTATTTTTATAATACAGCAGAGCAATCTTTATTTACAATAAAAGCAGCATCATCTTATATTTATGGAACAAGCATATCAGAAATTCCTGGTTTATCAATTAATAATTCAGATATTCATACTGGCCCTACATCTGTCTATAGCGGAAATTTCGTAAATTCAAATGGAATTTTAGAATTAAATAATAATTTGCTTGAAAGCGGTACTGGTGTAATTCCTTTATTTACAGTAAATGATTTTACTGTTTCTAATTCTACAATATCTTCTAGTTTAGGAGGATCATTAATAAACTGTCTACCAAGCCAAGTTAATTATTCTTATGGAGATAGCGGAGATTATATACATTTAGATAATGTAAATTTATTAAAAAATAAATTTTATTTTGAAAACTCTACAACATATACATTAAGTCCTTTTATTTTATTTTTAAATTTATATTCAGCTGGAAAGCAATCAAAAATATTAATAGATAGCTGTCTTTTTAAATATAATAATGATTATAGTTTAAAACAATACTCTAATGGCACAAGATCTAATGATGTTAATAATTATTGGAATGGAGATCCTAACTGGGGTCTTATAAATCTTCAAGCAGATGTTATAAACATAATAAATACCAATATTGAAAATATGCCATCTTTTGCTGGATCTGGAGAATTAAATATAAATTCTCCACATATTAATATTAATGGTTTATTTGTTAATAATTATTTTCAATCATATTCTACTAGTACCGCTCCATTATCAAGACTTTTTATAAATGGCGGTGGAGTATTAAAAAACATAGAATTAATAGGATTCAGATCTACAGAAACTACTCCTAGGGGAGAGATAGATTGGGTCTATACAGATGTAGGAACTCCAATTAATTATGGAATAATAATAATACGTTCTGATATACATGATTATTTGATTAATAAATCTCCTTTTTCTTTTGAAAATATAAAAATATCTAATTTTACTTATAACGTTTCCTCTGTTCAAACAGAGACTAGATGTGGAATAGCATTTTCTAGAAACAATTCTTCTTCTTATGATTATTCTGAAATAATATTTGATAAAATCAATATAAAAAATACTAAATATGGAATAGCTTATTCAAATAATCACCTTAGTTCAAGGTTAAAACTCTTAACAATAAGAGACTCTGTTATTTCTACAACAAGTGACTGTTTACATTTTAATTATACAGCAGATTCTCCTACACAAAAAATGGGAAACATAAATGCACACTCATGTAGACTATCATCATCTACAGGATATGGCATTTATGTATTAAGCGATAATTGGGCATATTCTCCAACGGTATGTTTTAGTAATAATTTAATAGATGCAGGTTCAGGCATGATTTATATAAAAGATTCTGGCTCAGCAACTCCAGACTCTATAATTGGAACTATATTTGGTAATATGTTGGCAGGATCTGGAGTTTCTAATATTTATATATTATGTACAGGAGCGACTGCTGATGGAGCTTATACTATAAGTAGTTTTCCAATAAGAGGCTGTGAAGTATCTTATCCAGGAAGTACTAATACTAGAACATTCACTAATACTACAACTATGTTGCATAACTCAGCTACGCTGAAGATAAGGTAATCATAGAGACTACTTTCTCTATAACTCTCTCTATATCTCGTAACTTCTTTAAGCAGATCGGCGATCAACTCTTGGAGTTCATTTAGGGCTAAACTATTATTATTTTATACTAAATGAGTATAAGCTATTTTTCAGACATATTTTTAGACAAAAGCTCAGGGCGGACAACATGGATAATTCAATATATGCGTTAGTTAGTGTAGAATTTATTTTCTTCTGCCTAATGCTGGTCGCACTCACCACCATAATTAGTAAATTTGTAAACTACCTTACAAAAAAAGGTAAATTACCTGTATCGGATCTGTGGAACGACGTTCTTCTTCCAGTCATGCCGATAATAATAGGAATGATTTTAGCGTTATTGTTTAAAAAATTCCCGTATCCTCAAGCATTATCGATGACTTCAGGTAGATTTATATTTGGAACAGTATCAGGTTTACTTAGTACAGTGGTATATCGTCTTGTATGGTCAACAATAAAATCAAAAATTTCTTCAAATTTACAAACAGTAGATGATAAAAAAGATAATCTTGTTCAAGAACCAAAAGAATAAGAGAGATTAAATGAGTCAATTTCCAACACAAATAGATACTGATATAGACCTGCCTCCAGTTGTAGATAATGTAACTGAAGAGGCGGCTCCTGCAATTAATGCGTTGCGTGATGCAATGTTTAATGTTGAAACAGAAATAGGAACAGGCGCATCAGGATCTGCCGGTTCTATAGCTAATAGAATTAATACAGCTCATTTGCCAGATGGAAGTATTAAGCCATCTGTTTTAACATCTGCTGGTCTAGTATCATTGCCTATTACTGATGCTCAAGTTTCGTCATCTGCTGCAATTATAGAATCAAAATTAAATTTAAATTATCCCACTTTAACATTAAAAGGTTTGATTGATAATATAGCAATAGAAACAGAAAATTTTAATAATTTCTTAGGAACTTTAGGATATAAACTAGGACCACATTTATCTGGAGCAGATTATAATCATAATACTGATGCTATAAATGTAAATAATCCAGTTGGACCAACTGATTTAAATACAAAATTAATTAATAAACATAATGTATTAAGAAATATAACAAATTTATTTACTTTATTAAAAGATTTAAATAAAGATTTTGTTATACATCAACTATCAGACTCTTCAGCAAATCCAGGAACATATACTACTACTGATAATTATGCACACGTTGGTCGCGGCATTAATATAGATACTAGTAATTTTAAAACAATACCCCAAACTGCAAATGATGTGCAATTATTTGCAGAAGAAGTAGATAGATCTAATATAAATTTATTAGGATCAAGAACTCAAAATTTATTTAGTGATGGTGTTGCTAGATCAGCAAGAGCTGGAGCTTTAGATTCAGATTTATATGGTCAATTAGTAGTACCTTCTACTAGAGTATTTACTTATTTAAATCATTTATCAAATCATCCAAATGATTCTATAGATACCGGTGACGATGTAATAGAATTTAAACCAATATCTAATGACGGTTATATTTTTGATTCTTATTTTTCACAAGTAAAAACCGGAGATATTTTAACTGTAAATTATGTTTCAGTAGAAGTAGATTTTGTAATAGAATCTGTTAAATATTATTACTCAGGTGGCGTAGAATCCTATATTATTAGAGTAAATAATAAAAATCTATTTGAAATGACAGATGGCTATGCAACTGCGTTTATAACAAAACCTCTTTATACACAAAATAAATATTCTGTATTAGCAACTGCTTCGGCAAATAACTTGGTTGTAAGTTCATCATACTTGCCAAGTATAATTGTTGGAAATCCTAGATCTGCCGCAACACTTGGTATTGGATTTGATGCAAGTCAGCTTGATTCAACTCATTATAATTTATATTTAACTCTTTATCCTAATAATGACGTTACTAAATCAATATTTTATCCACCTGTAGATTTAACAGGAAATAGCAGCGCTACTCCTGGAAAATATACTTTAGAATCTACTATATTAGCTTTTAATAATTATATGAGACAGCCAGGAGTTAATGGTAGATTTATTGCTTTTTCATATAATGGAAATTTTGGAATAATGCTTGCTGATTCATATGGAAATTCAAGCTTCTCTATAAATTCAGGAGTTGTTAAATCTGGTTTTGGTTATTATGATCAAGCATTAAGTGCTTCAACATTTTCAAATTCTATATTTAGTATAGATGGATATGGAAATATAAATAATGATCCTTTAGGGCTTGGTCCTAATGGAAGTAATAAAGCTAGTCCAAGATATTCTAATACTTGGTCTGCAATTGAACAAGCTCAATTACCTACGAAGATTATAATACCATATAAAAGAAATTATTTTTATGTTGACGGAGTTGAGCAAGAAAGACTGCTAAATGATTCTTCTCAATTAAGAGATATCTACGGTGATGGATATTGGCCAGCTGTTATTTTAAGTAAAAATATATTCCCATCTAGAATAGAGACTGTATATAATATACCTTATACTTTATATTCTTCTAATTTAGAACCTGGTAAAACTGTAACGATACAGCCACAAGTATTATCTTCTACAAATCTTGATTATGGTAGGTTTATAATAAGTTCTGTTTCTTATTATGATGGATACACATTACTCGGAGTATATGATTCTGTTCATGCTACAGGCGTTTCTCCATATGCTAATGCTAATGTTGGAACCAGTGTAAGCGTATATTTTTCAGATGACTCTGTATTTATTAATAAACAAAATGTAATTGACACTTTATTATCACCTACTCCTCCATATAAAAGATATTTTGAATCTTATATAAATAAAGAAGGTCATACATTTACTCATGAAAGAGCTAGATTTAATATCCCAGGATCTCCGCCAGAAATAACTAAAATAAATATTTTAAATATTTCTAAAAAATTAAAAGGTTATTTAAATGGTAGATATCACCAGATATTACTAACAATAACTTCTTATAATTCTACAAGTGGGGATTTTTCAGGATTTTTATCTAGTAATGGAATTGATTATTTAGGACCAGTTTTTAATAGCAAAAAGGGACAAGTAGTTAGAGCTTTCGATCAATCAAATATAGATTATATTGATTTCTTATTTGATTTAGATACATCGTTAGCATTATCTGCACCACAAACATTATCTATTCAGCTTTTTGAAACTTTAGCTTTATCACAACAGCAAATGTTATTATCATCTTTTCAATTAGATGATTCTATAAATAAAATAAGCTATTTAAAAGATTTAAGAGAATTTGGAAATACTAGCGAAGAGAACTTTACAAATTCAGCTATTAATTTTATAAATACTGGAAATAAATATTTACATTCAAATAATGTTGTATCTGGATTAACAGTTTCTTATATTGGAAATACTGTTTATATAACTGGCGGAATGGCATTGATTAATGGAAAGTTTATACAAACTAATCCATCATATGTAAATGTTCCACAATTAAGAGAAAATTATTTATCTTTTGATTATACTAATATACAATGGGCTTTATGTTTAAATGATGTTGGTGAATTTAGATTAATACCATTATTAGATATCACAGTATCTGCTCCTTCTAATCCAGCAAGATTATTTATAGCAAAAAATCCAATATCTGGATTAACATTTAATTTAGAAGCGCTTCAATATAGTACTATTCTAAATACTAGAAAAGATTTACTTCCACTATCAATTATAGTTACTTCAGTATAGTAGGGAAAAATGGCAATAACTAAAATAAAAAATACTAGCAAGACAGTATGCAATAATGACAATAATTTTCTTGTACTAGCTGATAATATAAATAATGGAAATTTTGATTCTTTTGAAAAAACTATTGCATTTATTAAAAATAGTATGGAATTTCTTCCAACTATAGGCTGGTGGAGATACCTTACTAAAAAAGTAATAGTAACTGGTACTTTTAATTTAAATCCAGTAGAAGATTTAGATTTTAATGAAACAGTTACATTTGATGGAGATAGCTGCATAATAAGTTTAGATTCAAGCGGATTTACTGGAACATGTAATAATGTTATTTTTAAAAATATTACATTTATAGCATCAGGATCTGGTCAATTTAATATTGGAAATAATGTACAATTTATAAATTGTTTTTTCATATCTCAATATGAAAAATTATTATTATTAAATGGGTCTGATATTATAATTACAGATTGTACTTTTACTCACGGATATTCTTCTTTAAATAAAAATTATAATTCAGGTTTAATAAGTT
>TBL_comb47_HYPODRAFT_10005046_pt1 | contig 14936 bp, 12 predicted proteins | sample TroBogypolimnion_40_FD_10682 | JGI IMG/M metagenome (IMG submission 10682)
ACTCATCACTCCCCGACCACGATGGAACGGGGCGAATCAAGCTCTCTTTCCGAGCCCTCGAAAAAGATAATTCGGTGGCGAGTGAAAAAGTTATTACCGTTCCAACGGGTGTCAGCGCCTTTGATGCGGCCTCGTGGAATGGAATCGCTATTGATTCCACCTGTGGTGGCTACGGCACATGTAAGAAGTGCAGGATAAAGGTCACATCTGGCCAGATTGAACCTTCAAAGTTGGATTTTCGAGCATTCTCCGCCGATGAAATTAGCGCCGGTTGGCGTCTAGCCTGCATGGTCCGATCTACGCAAGATATTTCTATAGATGTTCCTGCGCTGACAACCCGGCCAAAAGCCGCAACGGTTGGAGTCGGACGACAAGTCATTCTGCGCCCCGCAGTTCAAAAGCGTTACGTAGAGCTTGTTGAACCTACTTTGGAAGATCAGCGCACCGACATCGTACGACTCTTGGATTCTATCGATGACTTTGAGGCGACCGTCTCATTAGTTGCAATGCGCAGACTTCCGAAAGTTCTCCGTGAGGCGAATTACCAAGTCACGGCGGTTTTCATTGAACAAGAACTGATCGATATCGAGCCAGGAGACACCACGCTGATTCGCTACGGAATCGCCTTTGATCTCGGCACCACAACAGTTGTAGCGACCCTTCTTGATTTAAATACCGGTACTCCACTCGCAGTCGCGTCAATGCTCAACAAACAACAACCATTCGGTGCGGATGTAATCACACGGATAAGTACGACGATGTTGGATCCTGAAGGGTTGAGTAAGTTGCGCAGTTTGGCGCAGCAAACTCTCTCCGAGTTAACGGAAGAGGTGATTCTGGAATCCGGAGTTGATCGAAACAATGTCTATGAAGTGGCGCTGGCTGGCAATGCGACCATGACTCAAATTGTTTTAGGTATTGATCCAGAACCGCTTGGCGTAGCGCCATTCATTATGGCTAGTGCCAGCTATCCACATGTCAGGGCTAGCGAACTTGGGCTCAATCTGCATCCGTTATCTAAGGCCTTGGTGATGCCTTCGCTAGGTGCATATGTTGGCGGAGATATTATTTCCGGTGCTCTGGCATCTGGTATGGACCGCGATAAGCGACTTCGACTATTCATCGATGTGGGCACAAATTGCGAGATTATCCTTGGAGATGGCGAACGCATACTCGCAACAGCTGCGCCTGCTGGACCAGCATTTGAAGCCGCTTCGATTAAGTGTGGAGTTCGCGCTGCTGCCGGGGCAATTGAAACTGTCAAGATTAAGGATGGCCTGCTCGTTATTGGCACGATCCAAGACACTCCAGCAATTGGAATCTGTGGTTCTGGACTGGTGGATGCCTGTGCCGTTCTGGTTGAACTTGGCCTGCTCGACAAATCCGGAAAATTTGTCAGTGAAGAGGCAGCTCTTGAGATTGCACCACAGCTCGCGGATCGACTATTGGTGCGCGAAGGTGAACGTGTCTTTGTTTTGACCTGGGGTAAGAATGTTGGCGATCCAAGCGATGCCGTCTTCCTTAGCCAACGCGATGTACGCGAATTGCAGTTTGCTAAAGCGGCTATTGCGACGGGCTGGGCACTTCTGGTTGAAGAATTTGGAATTCAAGAGAGCGATATCCAGCAAGTTTTGCTCGCAGGATCATTCGGTTCATATCTATCGCCAGCCTCTGCTATCAAAATCGGTCTAGTTCCCAAGATTTCAGTACTTCGAATTATCTCTGCTGGAAATGTTGCGGGCGAGGGCGCCAAGATGGTGCTCCTATCGGCGCAGGAGCGCAATGGTGCAGATGCCCTGCTCGAGCAGATTGATTACATTGAACTTTCTGATCGCGCAGATTTCAATGACAAATTTGTCGAGCGCTTGGCCTTTCCCGCCTAAAATGAGCGTCGGGATCGTGGCCTGTGGAGCGCTGGCAACACATATCGATGCAATCGTGAGAGAGCACGAGCTAGATGTAACCATCTATCCGCTTCCACCTCTGCTCCATAACCACCCCGAGAAAATAGCCGGCGAAGTTGATCTCTTACTGAAGAAGATTTTCTCACAACATTCCAAGTGCGCGGTGGCATATGCCGACTGCGGAACATATGGTGCCCTCGACGTAGTTCTGCAAAAACACAACGTCTCCAGGTTGGGTGGCAACCATTGCTATGACATCTTTGCTGGCAGAGAAATCATTGAGAGACTTATGGCTGAGAACGCCGGGACTTACTTCCTCACCGATTACCTGGTCAAGTCGTTTAACCGCAGTGTGATAGTCGAGCTTGGGCTAGATCGCCGCCCGGAATTGCGCGACGATTACTTTAAGAATTATTCAAAGGTAATTTGGTTGGCACAATCCCCCACACCCGAATTAGAAATTGCAGCAAATGCAGCGGCAGATCTCTTAGGACTTCCGCTTGAAGTACGAAACGTTGGAGAGTTCGGTTTAGCGAAGGAGATCCTCGCTTTAGTTGCTGACTGATTCGATCTCTAGAGCCTTCAGCACCACAGGAGAGAGCAGATTCTTATCTACATCCTGGTGCAGGTGGCGCAACATCGTCGGTGTCCAGAACTGAACTAAGTGGTGAGCGACTTCTATCTCAGGGGCGCCATCACTTGGAATATTCGCCGCAATTTGATTAGCCATGCGAACAATCGAGGAGAGCTGCAGGTTCTTATCGATATCGTGTTCGTGAATGGCCCCTGGCCCCTTAGAGCTTGGGCTCACTTCAACGGCAGTTACTTTGTACTCTGGACAGTTGGTAGCCCAATCCGAATAATCAGTAGTAATAACGTTCGCTCCGCTTTCTGGAAAGTGGAAGGTCGTATAAACGACTCCTGCGGGCACCTCATCGGTGATACGAGCGCGCATAATTGTGTCCCCAACACGGCTGGCTAGTTTTACCCAGCTACCATCTTCAATACCGCGTAATTCGGCATCGGCTTCATGGATATCTAAAGTATCTTCAGGGTGCCAAACGGAATTTGCAGTGCGACGGGTCTGAGCACCGACGTTATATTGGCTTAGAACTCGACCAGTTGTAAGCAGAAGCGGAAACTTTCGCGTTGCTTTCTCTTCGGTCGCAACATACGGTGTTGGCATGAACTTGCCCTCACCCCTTACAAATGTATCCTTATGCATCGTTGGAGTTCCATCAGGCGCAGCCGCATTAACCGGCCACTGTAAACTTCCAGCAGCATCAAGAGCGGCAAAAGAGACACCGGCAAAAGTAGGGGTGACTGCCGCAATCTCATCCATAATCTCTGCGCCATTTTCATAACTCAGCGGATAACCCATGGCGGTTGCTAAATCGCAGGTAACCTCGAACTCACTCTTACCGGTCTTACTGGCCATAACAGGGCGAACCCGATTTATCCGGCGTTCGGCATTGGTGAAAGGTGCCATCCTTCTCCAAGAAAGAGGTACCAGGTAGAAAGACGTGGGCAAACTTTGAAGTCTCATTTAAGAAGAGATCTTGAACGATAACCATCTCCATGGAACGTAGAGCTGCATGGACGTGTACCGTGTTGGGGTCGGATTGAGCAATATCTTCGCCTTGAATATATAAACCTTTAAATTCGCCTGCTAACGCGGCGTCAAACATATTTGGAATACGTAAGCCGGGCTGAGATTGCAGTGTTGTATTCCATTTTTTATCAAATATAGCTCTGGTTTCGGGATCCGAGATGTGACGATATCCCGATAATTCATGGGGGAAAGAACCCATGTCACATGAGCCTTGAACGTTGTTCTGCCCACGTAGCGGATTAACACCAACACCTTTGCGGCCGATATTGCCAGTCGCCATTGCTAAGTTGGCGATACCCATGACCATTGTCGAACCTTGAGAATGCTCGGTAACACCCAAACCATAATAGATCGCTCCATTAGGTGCGGCGGCAAATAGTCGAGCAGCCTCGCGGATAGTTTGCGCAGGCACACGAGTAAATTCTTCGAGCGCCTCTGGGCTATTTTCGGGTAGACGAATGAAGGACTCCCATTGCGCAAAAGATTCGAGATCGCAGCGCGCATTTACAAAGTCACGGTCAATCAAACCCTCGGTTGCAATTACATGCGCCAAAGCGTTTATGACGGCGACATTGGTACCGGGCATTAACTGCAAATGATGTGTAGCCGATACGTGTGGGGCGCGAACCAACGGAATTTGCCGAGGGTCAACAACGATCAAAGATGCGCCCTTACGTAGCGCTTTCTTCATCCTAGAGGCAAAAACTGGGTGAGCCGCGGTTGGGTTCGCCCCGATCAACATAATGACATCGGCATGTTCCACGGACTCAAAATCTTGTGTACCTGCTGAAGTGCCAAAAGTTTGCTTTAGGCCATAACCAGTTGGCGAATGACAAACACGAGCGCAGGTATCAATATTATTGTTTCCAAATGCGGCACGAACCAATTTTGTTACAACAAAGACCTCTTCATTGGTGCAACGAGACGACGAAATTCCGCCAATGGCATTTACGCCCAGCTCAGATTGAATTTTCTTGAGTCCATTTGCCGCGTATTCGATCGCTTCCTTCCCACGAAACCGGTTTCCATTCATCGGTTATGGATTTTCTAATCATCGGGGTCGTAATGCGATCTTCATGCGTTGCGTATCCCCATGCGAAGCGACCTTTAACGCATGAGTGACCTTCGTTAGCTCCGCCATCTTTAAGCGGAACCATTCGAACTAATTCATCACCTTTCATCTCGGCCTTAAAGGAGCAACCAACCCCGCAATATGCACAGGTAGTAACTACCGAGCGAGTTGGAGTTCCAATGGTGAGAAGTGTCTTCTCGGTCAGAGCGCCAGTGGGGCAGGCTTGAACGCAAGCTCCACATGAAACACATTCAGAGTCGATAAAGGATGTTCCTGAGGATGAAACCCGTGCTTCAAATCCACGGTTCTCAATGGTTAAAGCGAAGGTGCCTTGAACTTCGTCGCAGGCCCGTACACAGCGGTTACATACGATGCATTCGGTTGAATCGAAGGTGAAATAAGGGTTCGACTCATCCTTTGGTAGATCTAGGTGTGTCGCTCCAGAGTAGCGAACCTCTTTGAGCCCGACTTCCCGTGCCATTCCGTGCACCTTGCATTGATCGCCTACGGCACAATCAGCAGGATGATCTGAAAGATAAAGTTCCATTACGCCTTGGCGCAAGCGGCTGAGTTTTTCAGACTGTGTAGAGATATTCATACCTTCTGCGACCGGAGTTGTGCATGATGAAGGTGTTCCCTTGCGGCCATCAATCTCTACAACACAAAGCCTGCACGAACCAAAAGCCTTTAAGGTATCGGTGGCACAAAGCTTGGGAACATTAATTCCGAGAGTGGCTGCCGCCCGCATGATTGAGGTATCTGCCGGAACTTCAACTTTGGTTCCATCAATAGTGACCGTAACCTTTTCACGGCGCTTACTCCGCGGGGTTCCGAAGTCCGGCTCAATTAATAGCGTCATTTCGTTCCTCCCACGCGATTTTCGAAGTCCTCAGGAAAGTTAATCATTGCACTCATTACTGGCATTGGGGTCAAACCGCCCATAGCGCAGAGTGAGCCATCCGTCATTACCTCACAGAGATCGAGCAAAAGCCGCTTATGTGGCTCGAACTCTTCGCCATCAATAATTCTTTGAATAGTTTCGGCTCCCCGGGTGGAACCTACCCGACATGGCGTGCACTTTCCACAAGATTCGATGGCACAGAACTCCATGGCAAATTTTGCTTGAATTGCCAGATCTACATCGGTATCAAAAATGACAATTCCTCCGTGGCCCAACATCCCGCCAGCGGCAACAAGTGATTCATAATCCATGGGAAGATCGAAATTCTTCGGGGCAAAATATGCTCCCAGGGGTCCCCCGATTTGTACCGCCTTGATGGCCTTTCCCGAGAGAGAGCCTGCGCCGTAACCCGTGATCAATTCGCCAAGAGATACACCAAAACCAGTTTCAACGATTCCACCTTGTTTTACATTGCCAGCGAGCTGGAATACTTGGGTCCCAAGCGAGCGTCCGACTCCACGAGATTTATAAGATGCCGCACCGTCAGCTAGCACTGCTGGAACGCTAGCAAGGGTAAGCACATTATTAATCACGGTCGGCTTACCAAAAAGCCCAGAGATCGCTGGTAGAGGTGGCTTAGAGCGAACGACCCCACGCTTGCCTTCAATGCTTTCGAGCATTGCGGTCTCTTCCCCACAAACATAAGACCCACCGCCCGCGCGAATCTTGATGTCAAAGGCTTTTCCCGATCCGAGCACGCTGCTACCAAGTATGCCGAATTCGCGCGCGACAAGGATTGCGGCGGAAAGTTGTGCTATAGCTGCAGGGTATTCCGAGCGGATATAGACATAGCCCTCTTGTGCGCCAACGGCTATACCAGCAATAGTCATGCCTTCAATCAGAGTGAAGGGGTCGCCTTCCATCAAGATTCGATCTGCGTAGGTGCCGCTATCGCCCTCATCTGCATTGCAACAAATGTATTTAGTTTCATTCTCTGTCTCTAAAACAGTTTTCCACTTGATGCCAGCGGGGAAACCTGCGCCGCCGCGACCACGTAGCCCAGATTCCGATACTTCCGCAATAATCTCTGCACCGCTCAAAGTCAAAGCCCGCTGCAGGCCAACCCAACCGCCATGCGCTTGGTAATCACTGATGGAGAGCGGATCTACAAGGCCTACACGTTTGAAGGTTATGCGGTCTTGACTCGCCAACCAATGGAATTCAGATACCTTACCAATGCAGAGTGAATGCGACCCACCACTGAGAAATTGTGATGCAAATAATTCTGCAACATCGTCAACTGATACTGGACCATATCCAATTCGATCGTCACCAACTTGAACTTCTACAAGTGGCTCGAGCCAGAGAGCTCCACGAGTGCCATTGCGAATAACTTCTATTTCAATCTTTGAAGCACGCGCAAGTCGCGAGATTTCTAGCGCAACCTCATCGGCCCCAACAGATACCGCCGCGCTATCCCCCGGGATATAAACCTTAATTACACTCATTTGACTTCCTCGGCAACCTTTGCTGGGGTCGCTCGACCAATGAGTTTTCCATTCACCATCACTGCTGGCCCCAGTGCGCAATTTCCGAAGCAAAATGCATCGCACACTTGATCTTTATAAGTAGTCTTCAGCACCTTCTCCAAATCGCGAGAGCCGACGGCCTGGCAGGCTTCAGCTACGCAGATTTTGATTTCGTGTTCCAAAGGCGGAGTCGTGCGCAGGTCGTGATAGAACGTGAGAACTCCATGCACATCTGCCCTTGAAACATTGAAAGTACTAGCGATCAGCGTGACCGCTTGCGTTGGGACATAACCAAACTCTTCTTGAATTGCCTGCAATGCAATCAAGACGGGACCTGGCTCAGCGCTCAATGGCTGTAAGACAGCGGTTGCTGCGTCGATAGACCAGGATGAATGTGTCATTTAGAACAATCCAACTACTTTGCCGTCGATGTAGTCAATGCGTTCGCTGGAAGGCACCTTTGGCAGTCCTGGCATGGTCATGATCTCTCCGCAGACGATAACGATGAATTGAGCTCCTGCCGATAGACGAACTTCACGGATATTTAGCACATGTCCGCTAGGAGCACCCCGCAATGTGGCATCAGTCGAAAATGAGTACTGGGTCTTGGCAATGCAGATGGGAAATTTCCCATATCCCGATTCTTCTAACTCTTTTAGCTTATTGCGGACCTTGGCATCGCCGCTCACTTCGCTAGCACCATAAATCTTGGTTGCGACAGAGTTGATCTTGTCCCAGAGGCTGGCATCATCTTCATACACAAATGTCATCTGCTTGGGTTCTTCGCAAAGTTCAACCACTTCGCGCGCCAAATCTGCAGCCCCAGCTCCGCCATCGGCCCAGTGGGTAGCCAGAACTACCTTTACGCCCAAAGCTTCTACTTTCTTTCGAAGCAAGGCGACTTCTGCAGCGGTATCACTTGTGAAGTGGTTGATCCCAACAACAAGCGGCAGGTTATATACATCGCGAATATTCTTAATATGTCGTTCAACGTTGACCATACCCGCTTCAAGGGCAGCCAAGTTTTCCTCAGTAATTGTTTTGAGATCAGCACCCCCATGATATTTAATGGCTCTGATTGTGGCGACCAAGACGCACGCCGAAGGTCGTAACCCAGATTTGCGACATTTGATATCGATAAACTTTTCAGCGCCGAGATCGGCTCCAAATCCAGCTTCAGTAACAACGTAGTCCGCCAACTTCATGGCAGATGTCGTTGCGATTACCGAATTGCAACCATGAGCAATATTTGCAAACGGTCCGCCATGGATAAATGCTGGTGTGTTTTCTAGTGTCTGCACCAAATTAGGTTTGAATGCATCTTTTAAAATAACGGTCATTGCACCTTGTGCATTGAGATCACGGGCGCAGACTGGCTTTTTGTCTCTGGTGTAACCGATGACAATATTGCTGATGCGCTCTTTGAGATCTTCGATCGATGTTGCTAGGCAGAAAATTGCCATGATTTCTGAGGCAACAACGATGTCAAAACCATCACTACGAGGGAATCCATTACCCACTCCACCAAGAGATACAACAATCTCACGGAGTGCGCGATCGTTCATGTCGACTACGCGCTTCCAGGTAATTCGGCGAACATCAATATCTAAAATATTGCCATGGTGAATGTGATTATCGACTAAAGCCGCTAAGAGATTGTTGGCGAGCGCAATTGCTCCAAAGTCTCCTGTGAAGTGGAGGTTGATGTCCTCCATAGGAACTACCTGAGCGTAACCGCCACCTGCGGCTCCGCCCTTCATACCAAAGACTGGGCCGAGTGAAGGTTCGCGCAGTGCGATCATCGCGTTCTTACCGATATGACGGAGTGCATCTCCTAAACCAACCGTAGTAGTTGTCTTGCCCTCGCCTGCGGGTGTGGGACTGATCGCGGTTACCAGGATCAATTTGCTGTTGGCACGCTTCGGAAGAGAATCCAAATAGGCGAGTGAGACTTTCGCCTTATACCGCCCATAATTATCTAAGTGGTCATCAGAAATTCCTAAGGTCTTACCAATCTCTACGATCGGTTGCATGACTGCACCTTGTGCAATTTCGATATCGGACACGATTAACCCCTTGCTGCTCGTATAGCGGCGGTCAAAGCCGGGATGACTTTGTGTAAATCCCCAATAATTGCGTAGTCTGCATAAGCCAGGATTGGAGCTTCTGGATCGGTATTGATTACGACAATTGTTTTACTATTTTTACATCCAGCTATGTGTTGCATCGCGCCACTAATCCCGCAAGCGAGATAAAGATCGGGTGCCACCTTGGTGCCGGTTTGACCGACTTGCTCTGCATGAGGGCGCCAACCTGAACTGGTTACAACACGCGAACAACCAACTGTTCCTTCTAACAAGCCAGCGAGTTCTTCTAAAATTCCAAAGCCCTCTGGACCGCCTACGCCACGTCCTCCAGAGACAATAACTTTGGCATCGGTAAGTGAAACCCCTCCACCTTTACTTTCGCTGGCACGCCCCAGAACTTTCACCAAGGTATCTCCTGGTTCTAGCTTTGCCTCGAATTCCTTTACCTCAGCAGAGCCTCCCACTGGTTCTGGCTCCACGGAAAAAGCAATCACCGAAGCGATGAGAAGATCGGAGTGAACAAGAGCATCTTCAAATATATTGGCCGCCCAACGTGCGCGCGTTACCTGGTGAGGATTGCCAATCTTGATTGAGCTACATTCTGCCGCCATCGGCAAATCCATAAACGCAGCTAAGTGCGCCAGTTGTTCGTTACCTCGGGGGCTTCCAGCAGCGATGACCGCCTCTGGCTTAATCTCTTTTACGAGTTCAAAAAGAGCTCGTCCACTGGCCATAGGGGCGTAATCCGTAAGTTCGGGATTAGCGGCGACATAGAGAGTTTTGGCCCCATATTCACCAACTTCTGCGGCGACTTTTGCCCCATCTTTTCCAATAACTATGGCTTGAACATCCCCGGACAATTTTCGAGCAGCGGTGAGTGCACGGAGTGAAAGAGGATCCATAACGCCACGATCGTGGTCTACAAGTACGAGAATCACGCGAGGACTCCAATCTGCTTCAATACTTCAATCAGGGCAGGTACCGCTGCTTCGCCTTGACCCAAGATTTCGGCACTCTTGGATTTAGATGGAGCCAATGTGAGATGTAACTTCTCTAACTTTGGCACTTTGGGTTCCGCCTTCTTAATATCCAATGGTTTCTTGCGAGACTGAATACGTCCTGGAACGGAAGGGTAGCGTGGAATATTTAGACCATCTCGTACGGTAACGATCGCAGGAAGTGGCGCTTCGTACAATTCTCTCTCGCTACCTGCAACACGTTCGCCTTTTACGGTTCCATCTGAGATCGTCATCGCCTTTATGTTGGTGATGATGGGCCGGTTAAGTGCATGTGCAACACGGATATGGATCTGATAACCCGCACTATCTGCAGATTCAGCACCAAAGAGAATGAGATCGAACTTCGTCTCTTCGGCATTAATCGCATCAACCAATGCTGCCGCTGTCGCTTGTGGGTCCCAATCTTGGCCATCTGTTTCCAGCAAAATTGCTCGTGAAGCTCCAATCGCGAGCTGTGAGCGCAGTTGCTCTTCAGCATCCGTTGGCCCAAGCGTCAGCAAAGTCAGCGAACCGCCCATCTGCTCGACTAGTTGAACACCAGCTTCTACGGCGTTCTCTTCATGGGGGCTTATTCCAAACCCCAGATGCTTAGTTTCTACATCGCGGTTATCTGGAGTTAATAGAAAGGTACCCCCCGCGATGGGAACTCGTTTTAAACAAACAAGGACATCCATTACGACAAAATCCTCTCGTTCGTTGGATCAAATAGTGGCGTTGCGCCCACGCCAGCAACGCTGACTGGATAGAACTCGCCTAGATATTCAACTAAGAACTTATTACCTATAACAGCGAGTTCGGTCGGTATATAGGTCATGAGGATATGTTTTCCAAGCGATGGAGCAGAGCCAGCACTTGTAACGTAGGAGCGTCGTCCATGTGAATCAGTGATCGGACTCTTGTCCAGCATCAAGATCGGTTCCTTGCCTAACATGTAGCGTTTTTCCCCCGTGGATGATGTGTGATCATCAACAAAGAGTGAGACCAGAGTCGTAACCGGCACTTCGCTTCTATGTTTTTCATGAGCAGCCCGCCCAATAAAGTCCTGTTCCTTCAGCTTTGGACTCTGCATCCCTGCTTCAACTACGTTGTACTCGGTTTCGAGCTCTGCGCCATACGCGCGATAGCTCTTTTCCATACGACCCGTTGTGCCGTAAAGGCCAATTCCGGCCGGAATAAGTCCATGGCTCTTGCCTGCTTCCCAAATCATCTCCCAAAGCTTGGCGCCTTGATCGATAGGAATGTAAAGCTCCCAACCCAGCTCTCCGACGTAAGAGATTCGAGATGCCAGAACGCTCAGCGGACCAACCTCGATTTTTTTGCAGGTGCTGAATTTAAACGCTTCTTTAGACATATCATCAGAAGTTATTGCCGAAAGGATTTCACGTGCCTTGGGACCCCAAACTCCGATAGTTGTGTAATTAGATGTTAGGTCAACAATTTGTGCTGAACCATCCACGGGCAACTGATCTTTGAACCATTTCTTATCTGCCATGCCATGTGCGCCGCCAGTGACAACACGGAAATGGTCTGCGCCTAAACGCATGATGGTCAAGTCAGATTTGAATCCGCCATGGATCCCAAGAACTGGTGTGTAAACAACACGGCCAATCGCAACATCCATCTGGCGCAGGGCAACCCTTTGCACGACTGATAGCGCACTTGGTCCAGTGACATCAAAGATTGCAAAGGCGCTGAGGTCAACGACCGCAGCAGTTTCACGCATCTGTAAATGTTCTGCGTTGATAATAGGAGACCACCAACGAGATTCCCATTCGGCTGTACGTGGCATTACCTTGTCACCAAATTTTTCAACTAAATGCTTATTTGATTCGTACCAGAATGGACGTTCCCAACCAGCGGTCTCGTAGAAGACAGCGCCTAGCTCTTTCTCGTGAGCATAGAAGGGAGATAGACGTACGTTGCGGTTGCTTGCCCATTGTTCATTTGGATGGACGATCCCGTACATCTTATTGAATCCTTCAAAAGAGCGAGCCTTGACGTGGTACGTCATCTTTTGGTGTTCGTGGAAGCGTGCCACATCTGATGAATGCAAATCGATCTCGGATTCCCCGAGCACCATCCATTCGGCAATTGACTTTCCGAAACCCGGTCCTTCTTTAACCCAAATTGCTGATGCCGTCCAAAGACCTTTAACTTCAGGAGTCTCTCCAACAATCGGATTGCCATCTGGTGTGAGGGAGAGAATTCCGTTGATCGCATATTTTTCACGAACATTTTCGTCGCCAATGATTGAAGGCATTAGCTCCAAAGAGTGCTCGTCTTGAATATCAAAATCCTCTTGCGTAAACGGGAATTCCGTTGGAGAGAGCGCCGCAGCGGCATTAGAAGGAATATCTTGTGGGGTATAGAGAATTGGNCGGTGAGCATAAGAACCAACTTCTAGTCCAGTTCCATGCTGGCGTTCGTACATATTTGTATCCATGTCACGAATGATCGGCCACTCGATATCACCTTTTGTATCCTTAAAGAACGGTACTGGGCCGATATCTTTCATCTGATGCACGGCTGGTGTAAGTGGAATATGCGCTCCGGCCATGGCAGCGAGCTTTGGACTCCAGCAACCAGTGGCGATAACGACATAATCAGCTTCAATATCCCCGTGATCGGTACGCACGCGAGTGATGCGACCGTTCTCGACATCCATGCCAAGGACTTCAATATTTGCAAATGTTTGTAGAGCTCCCATTGCGACTGCTTCTTCGCGCATAAGCGTTCCGCAACGTAGAGAATCCACAACGCCCACTGATGGGGTGTAGAAACCACCCAGAATCACCGTTTCATCAATATAAGGAACTAACTCTTTTATCTCTGCTGGGGTAAGAATTGCAGTATCGGGAACTCCCCATGAGTGCGAAGAAGACATCCGACGTTCTAATTCCTGCATACGCGCTGGAGTGCGTGCGACTTCGATTCCGCCACATTCAGTAAAAGTTCCACGCTCTTTATATTGGCGCATCGATTCAGCCGTAATAGCGGTCATCTCTTTAGAGTGATCCGTTGGGAAAATAAAGTTTGAGGCATGGCCTGTTGATCCACCAGGGTTTGGCAGTGGACCTTTATCAATCTGCACTAAATCGCGCCAACCTAAACGAGCCAAATGATAGGCAACGCTATTTCCGACAATGCCGGCGCCGATAATTACGGCCTTTGCCTTAGTTGGAACTGTGCTCATAGTCTTCCTAACTTTCTTTAGTGGTGTTGGCTTTACAGGCTCTTGCGGATACTGGTTTCAAAACCTTCGATATGATCTTTCATCGCCTTAGCGGCAGCAATAGGATCATTACGAGATATTGCTTCTAGCAGGGTGCGGTGTTCGATGATTGCATCGGCCAATCCAGCTACCTGGTCTAAGGCTAAAAACCAGATCCGCAGAGCATGACCGTAGTAAGTGTCGAGCGAGGAGGCTAAGAATTCGTTATGGGTACATTCGTAAATATGATGATGAATGCGTTGATCGAGTCCAATTAACTTAGCCATATCTGGCAGGCCTTTGATCGTTGATTTCACTTATTAATCCCAAAGTCACGGCATGATCGACAGGCGTAGAACGTAGCGCCGCAAGTTCCGCAGCCTTGATTTCTAAGACCGCTCTCACCTCTGAGATGGCAGCCAAATCCTTAACATCAACGCTGGAGACGAACATTCCGCGGCGGGGATACACCTCAACCAACTTCTCATTAGCCAGGGCCCGCAACGCTTCACGGATCGGGGTACGGCCAAAACCCAAGGTGGCCATTAGCTCACTCTCGCTGATCAAAGATCCAGGCTTAAGCTCCAGTCGGATAATCATGGAGCGAATAGCGACATAGGCCTCTTCAGAGAGCGAGGAACTCTCACGGGAGAAGATATGTATGGGCTGGCTCACAATCGGATGATATATCAGTCACTGTCGAATTGATACACAAATTTTCAACGAGTTCTGCCTCTTTTCAGCGAATAGACTCCCCAAATGAGCGAGTATCAAGTTATGCGCTGGCGCGAGATCCCTTCCATGGTCATAGCCCGCAGTGGGGAGACTCAGATCAAAGTCGCCCTCTCAGCTAGGTTTCAAGAGGCGATCGACGAGGCGGCAATGCGCCTGGGAGCGACTGGCGCAGATGACTACATCTCAGGATGGGTCCGAGATCCTTGGGTTAATGGCGATGAAGAGCCAGACCTACTCGCTGCCCGGATCACGGCAGAGTTAGAAGCTGAATTTAGCGAGCCAAAGCTTGCCGCATTCCTAGATTCCCTACAGAAGGCGAGCGAGTGATGTCATCTATATATGAACTCTTAGAGAAATCTCCCCTGGCCTCCGACGGAGCTATGGGAACGATGTTGCAGGAAGCAGGGCTCACCGATGGTGGCTCCCCAGAATTGTGGAATGTCGAACGGCCAGAAGAGATTGAAAAGATTCTGGAGGCTTATGCCAGCGCCGGTGCATCTTTTATAACAACTAATACCTTTGGTGGCACTCGAGGCCGGTTAGCGATGCATGGACTCGAAAGCCGGGTCGAAGAATTAAATAAGGCTGGCGCAGAAATTGCGCGGAAGGTTGCCGACCGCCACCCTGGAGTTTTCGTTATGGGAGATATCGGGCCATCAGGGGACTTGATGGAACCAATGGGAACTTTGACTTTGGAAAGTGGCAAAGAATTATTTGCGGAACAAATTCGCGGACTTGTTGCGGGCGGAGTTGACGCCATTCTTATCGAAACAATGTCAGATTTGAGTGAAGTTGAAGCTGCTGTAAATGCTGCCCATGAAGTCGCTCCGGAATTACCAGTAATCGTGACCTTAAGTTTTGATACT
>TBL_comb47_HYPODRAFT_10005048_pt1 | contig 14935 bp, 19 predicted proteins | sample TroBogypolimnion_40_FD_10682 | JGI IMG/M metagenome (IMG submission 10682)
CTTTAACAATGTCACCTAAACTACCTAGGTTACCCACTTTTTCTAATAAAATAATTTGCATGGTAGCCTCCGATTATTGGTGTTTGTCAGTGAATGGAAGCAAAGCTAAGAAACGTGCGCGTTTAACAGCAGACGTTAATTGACGTTGATAACGTGCTTTAGTACCCGTCATACGTGCAGGAATGATCTTTGCATTTTCTGAAATGAAATCTTTAAGCAAATCTACATCTTTGTAGTCTACTTCTTTAATGCCTTCTGCTGAAAAACGGCAGTAACGGCGGCGTTTGTACATTTCTCTTGCCATGTTTAACTCCTAAATATTCTCTAAATGGTTAATGTGCATTACCAATTGGGTGCTTTTGAGGCTGCGTTTAGCTAAAAAGCCAGTCGCTACAATGTGAGAGCCTAATTTCAAGCTTTTTAATGCTTGATCACCTAAGATCACCGCATTCAATTCACATTCCACCTTACGCTTCATGCCCGCTTCAACTTGATCGGAAACATGACGCAATAAAACACTTAACAACGGTATGCCTGCTGGCGTATAACGAAGCGGCTCAATTTGCACAACCTCCGATTTCAACACCAGTGTATTCACTTTATTACTTAAGCTGCTGCAACCTCAGTTTCATGTGCAACTGGAGCGCCATCTCTGCCCAATACTGATCTAGATTTCTCTTCTTTCATCATTGGTGATGGTTCAGTCACTGCAGTTTTTGTAGCCATCATTAAATGACGCAAAACAGCATCATTAAATTTAAAGCCATGCTCAAGTTCAGCCAATACTTCTAGGCCACACTCAATGTTCATTAACACATAGTGAGCTTTATGGATTTTTTTGATTGGGTAAGCAAGTTGACGGCGACCCCAGTCTTCTAAGCGATGAACTGCACCGCCACTGGCTGTAATAACTGTTCGATAACGCTCAATCATTGCAGGTACTTGTTCACTTTGGTCCGGATGGACGATAAACACTAGTTCATAATGTCTCATTAGTACTCCTTTTGGATTAAAGCCACCTGCAAAATGCGCAACTAAATTCAGTCGCACATCACAATAAGTTGCAGTGTGACAAGGTTAAATTTTATTTACTTGATAACGCTACCAAGCAAGCGCGCGATTATAGACACTTGCTGGCGTTTAATCAATCGATATTATTTTATCCGTTCAGTTAAACTAAATCCGGCATCTCTGCACCAAAGAACTTAATACGAAGATTTTTAAGCTGGTCTCTATAATCGCCAGCTTTTTCAAACTCTAGATTTTTAGCGCTGTCGTGCATGGCTTTTTCTAAGCGCTTCATCTCTTTTGCTATTTGTTTTTCACTTAAAGACTCATAACTAGCCTGTTCTTGTAACACCTTACGCTCTCGCAGCGCTTCATCTTTGTCGTAAACACCATCTATGATATCTTTAATTCGTTTAGTAATGCCTTTTGGAACAATGCCATTAGCCTCATTAAAAGCCATTTGCACACTTCGCCTGCGTTCTGTTTCATCCATTGCGGCCTTCATGCTACGCGTAGTTTTATTGGCATAGAAAATGACCTTGCCGTTAATATTACGTGCGGCACGGCCTGAGGTTTGAATCAACGAACGCTCAGAACGCAAGAACCCCTCTTTGTCTGCATCTAGAACGGCAACCAATGATACCTCTGGAATATCCAATCCCTCGCGCAACAAGTTAATACCCACCAGCACATCAAACTCACCCAAACGCAAATCTCGAATGATCTCAACCCGTTCAACCGTATCAATATCACTATGTAAATAGCGCACCTTGACGCCATGCTCACTTAAGTAATCTGTTAAATCTTCCGACATACGCTTGGTTAACGTGGTTGCCAAAACACGCTCACCTACGGCAACCCGCAACTTAATCTCACCCAATAAGTCATCCACCTGAGTATCAGCGGGCTTTACTACAATCGGCGGATCTACCAGACCCGTAGGCCGCGCAATCATTTCTACAACTTGTTGCTGATGATTAGCTTCATATTCAGATGGCGTGGCTGACACAAATACGCACTGACGCATAATGTGCTCGAACTCCTCAAATTTAAGAGGGCGATTATCTAGGGCCGAAGGCAATCGCCAGCCATAATCCACTAAGTTCTCCTTACGCGAGCGGTCACCTTTAAACATCGCACCTACTTGTGGCACAGTGACGTGACTTTCATCAATAATCATTAATGCATTATCTGGAAGATAGTCAATCAGCGTAGGAGGAGGATCGCCAGGATTGCGTCCAGATAAATGTCTTGAGTAGTTCTCAATACCCTTACAAAAACCAATTTCATTCAACATTTCAAGGTCGAATCGGGTGCGCTGCTCTATACGAGCAGCTTCTACCAATTTCCCAGTTTTAATGTAAAAATCTACACGATCTTTCAGTTCGTGCTTAATTTTTTCCATTGCGCGAATCGTCGTTTCTCGAGGTGTTACATAATGACTGGATGGATACACGGTGTAGCGTGGAATTTTGTTAAAGACTTGCCCAGTGAGTGGATCGAATAACGTAATCGATTCTACTTCATCGTCAAACATAGAAATGCGCACCGCGGTTTCATTGTTTTCAGCCGGAAAAACGTCGATCACATCGCCCCTCACCCGAAAAGTTCCGCGTGAAAAATCAAATTCGTTTCTATCATATTGCATACCCACCAACCGCGCTATCATGTCTCGATGGGCAATTTTTTCACCTTGCTGCACATGCAAAACCATGCCGTGGTAATCCGCCGGATCCCCAATACCGTAAATTGCTGATACGGTCGCCACAATAATACTGTCTTCCCGCTCCAATAAAGCCTTAGTTGCGGACAGTCGCATCTGCTCAATATGTTCATTGATGCTAGAGTCTTTTTCAATAAACAGGTCACGTGAAGGCACATAGGCTTCTGGTTGATAGTAATCATAGTAACTGACAAAATACTCAACAGAGTTATTCGGAAAAAACTCTCGAAATTCACTATATAACTGTGCGGCCAAGGTTTTGTTTGGAGCCATCACGATTGCTGGTCGACCAGTACGCGCGATTACATTAGCCATGGTGAACGTTTTACCGGAACCAGTGACGCCAAGTAAGGTTTGAAACTTCATGCCTTCATTGATTCCTTTTGTCAGCTTATCTATTGCCTGAGGCTGATCACCGGCTGGCTGGAAAGGCTGATACAGTTGATACTTGCTATTGGGAAAAGTGACAAACACATTGTTCTTCATTAGGAAATTTAGCTCGTGATTTTAACAGACAACCGGATACCCAATGCTAACAAATAATTTCAAGAACTTTGTCCAAATAATTGAGTCATCTTACTGATAGTGTTTCAAAAATGAATTTTATAATAAAGCTTCATAAGCTTTAACGATAGTCAGCAATTAATATACTTAATAAGGATTTATATGCGTAGTTCAATTTTGCTTGTATTACTTCTTACGTCAATTCAACTAGCTACAATTCAACTAGCATTAGCCTCAGACTCATCCAAAGTCATGGAATCTTTGCAATCTGTCGTGATGATACGCGCATATAACAAAAACGGCAGTTTAGGCACTGGCTCGGGTGTCGTTGTAGCCCACAATAAAGTATTGACCAATTGCCATATATTTAGAAGTACGAAACAACCCTGGATTGCTCGCGGAGAGGACTCATTCGCCATAGCTTCAGTGCAAGCTGACCGCTGGCATGACCTATGCTTAATTACAGCCGTTGACTTGCCATTTAAAGCACCGCCTTTAGGCAAGGGCTTTGACTTAAAGCGCGGTCTAGAAGTCGTTGCCATTGGGCATTCTAATGGCACGCCTGCTCCGTTAATATCAGAAGGTAATATCAAATCAACCTATACGTTTGACGACGGAAAAATTATTAGAAGCAGCGCTATTTTTCTAATGGGAGCGAGTGGAAGCGGTATCTTCGATCTTGATGGCAATTTACTCGGTATCAATACTTTCAAAACACCTGGCCGCCCTGCTTACTATTACTCGTTACCAATTGAATGGCTAGCAAACTTAGAAAAACAACCCATCGAAACTGAGTTCCCTATTGATGGCAAGGCGTTTTGGGAAGAGGACGATGATAAAAAACCATTTTTTATGCAAATGGCATTGCCTGAAATAAATCAAGACTGGACAAAGCTAGTAGAGGTTTCTCAAAAATGGATAGAGGCCAGTCCCAATAATACAGATGCTTGGTTTGAACTTGGAACTGCTAAAGAAAACTTAAATAAAATCACGGAAGCAAAAAACGCGTATCACCAAGCTTTAAAATTTGATGCAAATAACACTGACGCCTTATTTAGGCTAGGAAGCATCGCTATCAACAACAATGACAAGGCTGAAATAAATGAAGTAAAGTCAGCGATTGGCCTAGTTGATAAAGATATGGCTGAAGAGTACGGACGTATGATTGAATGCGGCTCGCAATGCTAGATTAAGTCATGATAATCTATAACAGCCCATAGTTTAATGCCAACTTACAAACTAGTTAATACTGCTCATATTCTGCTAAATTGTTCCTAATCCTGTTTTTTATGCGTAAAATAGCCGCAAATCGATCAATTGCATAGAAATTGTTTTAAGGAAGCATATTTTGGCATTAGCACAATCAGAATCTCAGGCGCAAGCAGCTTATCAAAAATCAGTACTTTCAAAACGCGTTCAGGCCATTAAAGAATCTCCTACACTAGCCATTACCGCTAAAGCGGGTAAATATAGAGCTGAAGGTCGTGACATTATCGGTTTAGCTGCTGGTGAACCAGACTTTGATACGCCACAACACATTAAAGATGCTGCCAAAAAAGCGATTGATGACGGATTTACTAAATACACGCCTGTGGCAGGTATTCCAGGGCTAAAAAAAGCCATTGTAAACAAATTTAAAAATGAAAACGGCTTTGATTACAAACTAAATGAAGTCATTGTAGGCGTTGGTGGCAAGCAAACTATTTTTAATCTTTGTTTGGCGGTGCTAAATAAAGGCGATGAAGTTATTATTCCTGCTCCTTACTGGGTATCTTACGCTGACATTGCACTGGTCGCAGAAGCTATACCGGTCATTATTGAATGTGGTATTGAGCAAGGCTTCAAGCTTACTCCACAACAATTAGAAGCAGCAATTACCCCTAACACCAAAATTTTTATGATTAACTCACCTTCAAACCCCACTGGTGCGGTGTATACGCTAGGCGAGTTAAAAGCACTAGGCGAGGTGTTACTTAAGAACCCACACGTACTAGTTGCTACCGATGATATGTATGAACACGTTAATTTAACTGGGGATAAGTTTTATAACATTCTTAATGCAACTCCAGCGCTTAAAAATCGTTGTATTGTATTAAACGGCGTATCCAAAGCTTACTCGATGACAGGTTGGCGCATAGGCTACGCAGCAGGACCTGCTTACATTATTAAAGCCATGGAAATTCTGCAGTCGCAATCAACCAGCAATGCAACTTCAATATCACAAGTCGCAGCTCAGGCAGCGCTAGAAGGTTCTCAAGATTGCATTACACCCATGGTGACAGCTTTTAAAGAACGTCATACCTATGTAGTTAACCGATTTAACAAAATGCCTGGATTAAGCTGCTTAATGGCCGGGGGCGCATTTTATGCTTTCCCTGATGCACGTGGAGCTATTCAAAGCCTATATCAAGATGGAAAAATCAAAACCACTACCGATATGGCCTTAGCAGAATATTTACTAGAAAAATTCGATGTCGCTGTGGTACCTGGCTCAGCCTTTGGTGCTGAAGGCTATTTCCGCATCTCATTTGCCACTTCCATGGAAAATTTGCGCAACGCACTAGATCGCATAGAGCGCGCACTTAATTAACGCAAATATAAGCAGTTACGTCTAATAGCTTCAAAATCAGGGTATTACAAATTCTATTTAGCTTCCTGTTTTATCTAGCCAAATCAAGCGTGTAGATATTAGCAATTCAAGTGCACGAAAGGTTTGACACTAACCCTGAGAGTCAGTATAGTGCTGGCTTCTCGTTGTTCTGAGAACAATTCCTCGATAGCTCAGTTGGTAGAGCAACGGACTGTTAATCCGTGTGTCCCTGGTTCGAGCCCAGGTCGAGGAGCCAAACAAATCAATGGCTTACGATTTTTTCGTAAGCCATTTTGCATTTAAAAGGGTTAAATGCTGCATTTTTGCGACACTCACCCAAATAATTCCAAGCGATAGCTATACCTGTCTCAACCTTTTAGGAGATTAAGACATGGCATCAATTACCGAACGTGGTCCTTACCAGATTCAAGCTGTCGTCCGTCGTAAGGGCTACCCTACGCAAATCAAAACTTTCGAAACTCGCCGCGAAGCTTCAGACTGGGCATCCGTGATCGAGTCAGAAATGGTTCGAGGCGTATTCATTCCTCGCACCGCCTTAGAAAAAATGACCTTTGGTCAAGCACTCATCAAATACCGCAATGAAATCACGATTAAGAAGCGTGGCGAGGTGAATGAAACCAACCGCATCAACATATTGCTTAAACATCCTTTGGCGCTTAGATCGCTTGCAAGCCTCTCTACAAGAGATTTCTGTGCCTACCGTGACGAGCGAGCATTGACAGTATGCGCGTCCACCATTCATAAAGACTTAGCACTCATCTCTCATTTATTGAATATCGCCAGAAAAGAATGGGAGCTACCCATCCAAAACTTCATTAAGGACGTCAGTAAACCGAAAGTCAATAATGAACGTAACCGACGACTTATGCCGGAGGAAGAGGTATACATTATGAAGGCATGCGAAGAATCGAAAGCTGAAGCAATCACCACCATTACCAAGTTAGCTATCGAAACCGCCATGCGCAGAGGCGAGATTCTGACATTGCTTTGGATGAACGTAGATTTAACCCGCCGAACAGTCCTGCTACCTAAGACAAAAAATGGCGCCTCACGTAAAGTCCCATTATCAACAAGAGCGATCGCTGCGCTAGCAACTTGGCCGAAGTCTATTGATGGTCGGGTATTTCATCAATACAGCAATGTAGACTCGTTCCAGCATCCATGGAGTCACGTGATGGAACGTGCAAAAAAAGCGTACCAGGCCGACTGCATAGAAAATAACATAGATCCATCCCCTACTTTCTTAGCCGACTTTAGGTTTCATGATTTACGCCATGAGGCGACAAGCAGACTTGCAGAAAAGTTGCCCAACATACTGGAACTAGCCTCAGTGACTGGCCATAAGAGCATTCAGATGCTACGTCGTTATTACCATCCGCACGCAGAAGAAACCGCATTGAAGCTTGGATAATTTGTAAACAATAACAATCAGGGCGCTGCTTCAAATTGGTGACTACACTAAGAATAGGACGAACATTTTCAAAGCTTAGGCTTCGTAAGACATGTACCAGTTTGAACTGCAGGCGCAAACTGGTTATCCGATTGATTCGGTAGGCATAGCCTACCTGCAAAAGAAGTCCTGTCTATCGGTTTTGCAGACGGTAGGGAATAGACAGATGCCCGCAAGGCATCTTTGCTACCGCCTTTTGGCAGTGGCAGTGGCCTCGGGATTCCCGAGGCTTTTTTTCGTCAATTAACGCTGAATAAACTTAGCCTCCGTCACATATTCCAACGGTACGGCAGCAATCCGATGCTTAATAACTTCATCTGCCCAGCCTGCTGCCTTCAATTCCACCATGACCCTATCAATGAACGGTTGCTCGCACACAAACAGCACGCGTAGCAGCTCATAACTATCTAGCAGTGGTGCATTGAAACTCATGCTTCGGTCTGCTGGCCATATGCCAAGCAACCACGTCATGAGGCGTCCCCAGTCCTTCTTGTTCCGTCGTGACCGCTCAACTTCAATCCACGTCACCACCTTCCCATCAATAGCTAATGCGTCCGGTTTCTTGGAATTGACCCCCGTGATGCCACCAAACCACTTGGCTTTTGCTATCTGAAACTCCGATACCGCCTCAAATCCTTGTATCGCAGCAATAATGGCAACTTCGTTTGCGATACGACGGTGGTGATAGAAACTGAGGCTAATACGCTTTAATGAATCTTCGGCACTTTTAGCCTCAATGCCTAAACGGTTAAGCTCACGGGCACCTGCTACAGCTAACCCGTATATCCAACTCGCATCCGGTGCTTTGATTCGGTTAACCATCCGCTTCTGCCTCAGCCTCGCCAACACAATCTGGCAAGTACGCATGTTGGGAGCCTCTAGCATCAAAGGCATTAACTCAAAGCTAACCCGCTTCTTTTTGCCTTTCTGCCAAATGAGTGCAGCGAGGTCCCTCGTGCGTAACCAGCCAAACTGGTTTAGTGCTTTCAGCATGGCCTCTTCATTGCGTCTTGCGACTATCTTTCCATCTATTTTTAACATACCTATTCTCCATAATTGTGCGTGTAATAGGTATAGCTACAAAATTTAGGCATGTACGTATCCTTAAACGCCCGGAGTAGCAAATGCGCAATCTGCCCCTATTTAAAAGTTGCTCAATGCTCGTAGTAAATTTACCGGCTCATCACTGGACGTGGATGGCGTTAAAGCTGGCTCTGGACGTGCCTGCCTCCTATGTTGGTAGGTCTTGGTCGCCCTCTTTGCCTTAACTGGTCTGGTTTCACCGTCACACTTAATGCGAGGGAAAAGCTAACACCACCTGCCACTGGACGTGTCCGGCTGCGACTATGTCTGGACTTGGCTTATGCCAAATTTGGTTTGCTTTTCCCTCGCATACCAGCCTGCGATGGCGACGGGCTTCGCCCCCACTGCACTACCGATAACTAGGGTTATCTGCGATGTCCGTTCGGACATGCGCCACGTTTGCGGCTCCCCAGCACTTAATTGTTGGTAGTGGGCTACCAAGCATTCAGCGCTAAAACTAATGCCAACCGCCACCAGTCTGCAACTTTCACGCCAGACCGCTACTCGCTTTTCTGTCATTCCTTGTTGCGATTTAGCCTTGTGGCAGCACACCAAATAACCAACCCTATTCGTCGTTAAATTCGCTTTATCTAACCAGCTACCAGTCTTGCAACCCCAGTTCTAGTCCCTGTCTTCTGTGAAGGGACTAAAACGTGGAAATCTATGCAAGACCGGCAAATCGCCGGTTTTGTCATGTTCGCAACGCCGGTTCCCCCGCCCCGCTCCCCGAGGGGAGTGCGAAGGTTTTTCCTCACGAGAGAATCAATTTACAAACGAGGAATAACGAAAATGACACAACTACACGCTCAGCCATATAGCCTTGATGCAGCTGGCTTTTACTTTGAGACAGCCGAGGACTTCATTAACCAGATGGAGGGCTTAACAGACAAGTACGGTGCACCAGTAGAGGAGTTTGAAATCCAGTTCATAGATGGTGACGACTACAAGCTGTTTGAAATGGCAGGGATTAACCAAGCAACCCTTAGCACATGGTTTGAGGAGATTGAACCACTGACAGATGACGAGAAGCTGGGGGTCTATTTCTTACTGGACCAAGGCTATCCACTTGATTACGCACTCGGGTTTCATGAGGATACGTGCATACAAGAAAGCAGCTTAGAAGATGCAGCAGCACAACTCTTTGATGAGTGCTATGCGCATGATATTCCAGAATCACTACGCTATTACATTGATTACGAGAAGTTCGCACGGGATGTGAAGCTAGGAGGCGACATGGTGGAGTTTGAATATAACGGCACGACATACACTTGCACCAATGCCAACGGGCTATGAGGTAGTTATTCTTTCAATGAAGTAGGTGTTCTGGGAAGGACACCTACCGCAATTTCAATTCAATATAACGAGGTATTACACATGAGTATTTGGACATTTTTATTTGGCACTAACGATAACGCTAGCGTCAATTTCAGCAACACAACCAACACAGCAACCATCAACCCAGCAAGCGGGATACCGATGACTGATGGCATGGGTAGCTTAGATGTGGCGGGGAACGTGTTTGGTACGGATAGTAGCCACTGGGAAAGTTCGGCCAGTGATAGCAGTTGGGACTCTGGATCCAGCTTTGACAGCAGTAGCAGCTGGGATTCCAGTTCAAGTTTTGACTCAGGGTCTAGCTTCGGTGGGTCTAGTTGGGACTAAAATGCCTCAAAGCAGACGGTGAGGGTCGGGGCTAACGACCCAAAGCTGAAGCTCATCCATCAAGCCGACCCTTCAGTAACGGGGCAAAGCGGTCGCATGGGTTGGTCTGAGCAACTTCGGCTCGGCGCTAACTGCAGTCATACGCAAAACAAGGCTTTTCGTCTGCAGTGTGTGGCCAAGTTGCTTACGATTTAAGCTGTCCTACATTAACCACCAAACAATTTACCTTCCCCTGCCCAATTCGAAGCCGCCACATCTTCGAAGATGACATATATATACTTTGGATCAGTACCTGTATTCCGAACGATGCTTTCCGTAATTTCTGCAGCAACTAATTGTTTTGTAGCGGTTTCTTTACCTTCAAACCATGTTACGCGTACGACTGGCATTAATATCTCCTTATAATGAATAGTGAACTTTAGTTGAGTTAGCGAAACTTTATTTCCCAATCAAGAGCAATGTTGGTTAGCTTAGTTTACTTGCCATATGCATCCTCAAAACCTAAAACTAGTATCACCAGTACCACGCCCCATCTAAAAGACTTGGACATGATGTTGGATGAGTTGACATTAGTTTATGTGAGTACTATTATAGTACACATATGAACTTTATTTCAACCATAAAAGAATTAGCGAGAACATACCAAGCTTTTGAGGCTTATTCATCTTCTCATATCCGCTCGCTGGGAATTACGCCAGTGCAGTTTGACGTGATTGCCACATTAGCTAATCAGCCGCCTATGACTTACAGGGAATTGGGAGAAAAAACTCTTATTTCCAAAAGCTCTTTAACTGGCGTTGTAGAGCGCATGGTGCAAAAAGGATTAATTCTGGCTTCGGACAATCTAGATGATGCTCGCAGTCAAAATCTCGAACTCACGGATGTAGGCCAAGAAATCTTTGGAAAAGTATTCTCAACGCACATGAATCATTTGGAAATTGCCTTTAATCGGCTTTCGAACAAGCAACTTAAAGAAATTGAAAGTTCACTCCAAACCCTCAAATCTATTTTTCAACCAATAAAGGATCCATCATGAAACCTCAAATCGCTCAGAAGTCTCCATATGCTGTAGAAGTAACTGCTGGGCAAAGTTATTACTGGTGCTCTTGCGGCCAGAGCAAGAACCAACCATTTTGTGATGGCAGCCACGCCTCTACTACATTTACGCCGGTGCAATTTACAGCTGAGAAAACTGAAACTGTTTACCTGTGTGGCTGCAAACATAGCGCTAATGGTGCTTTTTGCGATGGTAGTCATAGCAAACTGTAATTTACAAACATGCCATTAGAACTGGTTGAAGATTTAGCCCTATCGTATCGATTAAGAACTGCCAAAGGGCATGTAAAAGGCTTAGTTATTTTATTGCATGGTGTTGGTGGCAATGAGCGCTCAATGATTCCACTATCAACGCAATTGCCAGTAGACCTTCATGTTGCCTTGGTGCGCTCACCAATCGCCATTGGGCCATCAGCATATTGTGCGTTCCCGGTCAGCTTTACCGCAAATGGACCAACGATTGATACTAAAGCCGCAGAAGAAAGTAGGCAATCGCTATCAGTCTTTATTACACAATTACAAGCTCGTTTGGGGATAGCTCCAGATCAAACCATTATTGCTGGCTTTAGTCAGGGTGGAATAATGTCCGCATCTTTGGCCTTGACTAAACCTGAGCAAGTCTGTGGATTTGCTATAATTTCTGGTCGTATATTGCCTGATATTGCCCCATTAATTTCACAAAGTAGTGGTTTAAAGAATTTATCAGTGCTTATTCAACACGGTATTCATGACGGAACACTGCCAGTAGCGTGGGCTGATAAAAGTTCGAAGTGGCTTAAATCTCTGGATATTTCTTTTATTGACAAGCGTTACCAAGCGCAGCACGAGATTACCCCGCAGATGGCAAGCGACTTTACTGACTGGGTATCGGCCACCCTCAAGTAATATGAATAAGAGTATTGATGTGCAAACAGAACAAAACTCACTACCTTTTTATTCATCTCGTATGCCTACGTGGTTCATCCCCCATGGTGGAGGACCGTGCTTCTTTATGGATTGGAATCCGTCAGATGCTTGGAATAGGATGGGCAATTTCTTAAAAGGATTAGCGTCTACTTTACCTTCAAGGCCGCGTGCCATCATCGTAGTTTCAGCGCATTGGCTCGAACCAACCATTAGTGTTACTGGAAGTGAAAAGCCTGAGCTTATCTATGACTACTATGGTTTTCCAGCACACACTTATAAACTTAAATATCCCGCTGCAGGAGATCCAAATCTGGCAAGTAAGATTGTTAAAGTTTTGGCAGAAGCACATATTGACGCTAATGTGGATGTCACTAGAGGGTTTGATCACGGCATGTTTATTCCGATGATGCTAATGTTTCCAGATGCAGATATTCCAGTCGTTCAATTATCTTTAAACAGCAATTTAAATCCTAAAACCCAATTAGAGCTGGGGCAGGCGCTTGAGAAACTACGCGATGAAGGAATACTAATTATTGGTAGCGGCATGAGTTTTCATAATATGCGGGGCTATGGCGATGCCCGTTTCGCACAAATTTCTGATGATTTTGATCAGTGGCTCACACAAACTGTGGAATCCGATCCGACGCAGCGTTATAACGCTTTATTAAATTGGGAGAATGCTCCCTCTGCAAGACTGTGTCACCCATCTCGGCAGGAGGAACATTTGTTGCCACTGATGGTTGTAGCAGGAGCGGCATCATGTGACAAGGGCCGTAAAGTATTTTCAGACCGAGTGATGGAAACAGCCCTTTCTGCTTTTGTTTTTGGCTAATACTCTTTTTGATTAATTAACAGACACACAAACTTGCAAAGGAAGTTAAATGAGCAATTCAGGTCACCATCCAGTTCTATTTCTGGTGAGTCGCCATGCTAAATTTGGGCAGGAGTCCGAGTTTGAGATTCGGATGACTGACTTTATCACTAGAGTAGAAGCTTTTCCGGGCTGCATTGGTGCGCAGATTGTTCATCCTGGTGATGGTGATGATGTTGAGGTTGAAGATACGCTCTATCACGCCTTAATGGCATTTGATAGCTCAGCAAGCCTCCAAGCTTGGCAAAATTCACCCGAGCGCGCTGCAGGATTGGCAAGCATCGCGCCTTACATCAAAGGTAACGCTACAGTACGTGGGATTTCAGGATTAGCTAACTGGTTTCAGCCGCAAAATAACAACAGACAATCACAACCACCACGCTGGAAAGTGGCGGTAGTCACTTGGTTGGGGATATTCCCAACCGTTTATTTACTATTTAGATTGCTGGCTGATTTATTAGCCCCTTTGCCTCTGTTATCACGTATCGCCATTTTAACTATATTGGTAGTTGTTATTATGACTTGGGGTGTTGCACCACAACTTACGCGGCTTTTCAGAACATGGCTTTACCCATCATTATCATCAAGTAAATAATTAATCAGAGTCTTAATTTTTATAAATGCTTAAGACTTGGCAACGGCCTTTTTGAGTCGACATTTTTCGGTGAGGCATTTTTAATTGACAGACCGCTTTGGGAATGTTTCAGCCGATCAGACTTAATTGGTGGCCGTCTCAAATTGGCTCCTAGTTGCCTGAAGACCATTAAATCAGCCTTCCACAAAGCTGACGCTGGCATTGCTTCTAGCTTTATCCGCTTCGTGCATCAGCTTCAGATAATGCAGGTGTGCATCCAATACTTCCTGTTCCATCACTGTTCGCCCAAGGATTGCTGAACTACGCCTAGCCGCCTGAACCGCAGAATCACGATGACTGTCGCGCACCCACTTATCTGGGGCATCCGAGAATTTCCCATAACCCCATTTATATTCACCTAATATAACCACTTCATCACTGGTCAATCCAGCCACATCCCGCATGCGACTTGCAGCCTTGGCGATATCGGCTTTTGTATTCACCGTAAATGCAATCTTAACCACCCGACCTTGCGCCCCTTTGATTGGGGTGTACGCCACAATCAATCCAGTCAGGCCATTAATTTCAGCGACTGAAGACTTTAATACATGCCTACGGAACTGGCCGAAGTCTTTAATGCAAGTCGCATTGGAGTCTAGCTGATGATGTAGGTCTTCAATGGCAAAGGTCTTGCCCCCTTTAGATTTCCACGAGCTAAGGATGCTATACAACCTCACGGTATTCGCTGATTTAAAGGCGCTTACATAGTTGAGTTCCAGCAAGGTAAAGTGGCTTTGAAGTTTAAGTAGGTGAGGCAATATGTCTGGTGTGAACTTGATGCTGACAGACCCATTTTGATAGTTAGTACGCGCCCATATCCATCGGGTCCAAGTTTCAGACTCATCTCCCAGATTCCATATCACCGAACGGTCATACAATGCCTTAGCGGACGATTTAAGTGCCTTCTGTGCCGCGTCTTGGTCCATGCCATAGCGAGCCCTAAACTCCGCTGCTGTAATCGTAATACTGGGGTTGCTAAGACATTCAGTAGCGTTGATCCCAGCAGGTATCTTCTTAACGGCTAAGTAGATAAGACGAAGTTCATTGAGTGATAACATTTGTGCAGCACGCGTTAACGCGTTAGATAGCTTGATACATTCCTCGTCTAAAGACTCCGCATATTCCTGCTTGGATTTGACAGTGGTGGAACTCATGGTGATACGCCTTAAATTGTGTCAGGAAAACGTATAGCTATCGTTCTGTATTCAGCGGCCGGATACATTTAGAACAAGAGTTTTATACAGAGCCAACAATAGTTTTATACAGAGCAGCTGCCTTGTAAGGTAAGCTGCGATTGACTCTCATCTTCTAGAAGAAGAAGTGCAATGCGATTAGAATCTACGGGGGAACCCCCCGCCCTAAAGGGCCCCACCCCCGGGGCTACCGCCCCGCCCTACGGGCTACCCACCCCGCCTCAGCTGTTATGA
>TBL_comb47_HYPODRAFT_10005049_pt1 | contig 14933 bp, 13 predicted proteins | sample TroBogypolimnion_40_FD_10682 | JGI IMG/M metagenome (IMG submission 10682)
GCTGCTTAAATTTCACCATAAAAAAGAGCCTCTGGGTCGCCATACAAATGCGCCAATTCAATCACTTTGGAATCCTTTAAAGCGGTCAGATGCCCACGATCAATGATCAACTGATCACCCGCCATTAACGTCGCGTCGTATATCACCAAGTCTTGATGAACAGGGGGTTCCTCCCAGTTGGGCATAGCTCGGCGAATATAGTCACTGGGTTTTGCCAAATCGATGCCGAAATGCAGAGCTCCAGGTGCATTCGAGCCGGCGGGGTAAATGGTGTACTTGGGAGCCTGTGGATTAAATCCACAACCACCGCCTTCGATGATTTTCCCACCCATCAACATTTCACGAAGATGTTGGGCGTCAGCAAACTCGCCGCTCACCGACACCACAAGGTTGTCTTTGAGCTCAACGGCAATTTTTTCTTGGAAGGGCCGATCAAATCCAATGGCCCATTGAGGATACAAAACACCATTGATTTTTATTTCTTTTTTGGTCTCATTTTTCATCGCTGTGCTATCCCAAAAATTAGGACCATGGGTTGGCAAATAGTGAACATAGCAGCCGTCTTCATCAGCGCACATCTTGCCTCTCCAACGATTGCCGGAAAACATCGACTCTCGCATAGACGCGGTATAGGGAATCTCTAAGTGCGTCCCCCGTTCATCGGTGAATAAAAAGTTAAAGCTCTTATGTTCAGGAATTTTGCGAACGGTTGCCCTCACAATCTCACCCACCAAGTCAATGGGGAAACGTGCCTGTGGCGTCATGAGCAGATCGAGGTCTCGGAAGTAAGTAATTTTGACCCAGCGTTGGCCTTTTTTTCTCATGCCAACATTGAAAGGATCTTCGATTGAACAAAACCAAGTGGATACAACAAAACTGGCTTTTTCAATGAGGGGTTTGACCTCATCTGGTACACCTGGCAGCGTGGACGTTGCGGCCATGTACTGGGTGACAGTGGCACCTTTGGCGTTGGCCAAACCGCTCACTGCGTCAACCACACGTTGATCGAGCAAAGGATCGGTTAAAAACAGAACCTTGTCACCGGGTCGAATGGCAAATACTCTTGAGAAATTTTCCAGCGCTTTAAAGTAATTTTTTGTCTGCGTGATCTCGGACCGCAAAGGCTTGGGACCTCCGATGAAAACCGATGGGTTGGATTGATAGAGTTCGTAAAGTTTCATTTTTTTCTTTCTGTGATTTTTTGCGTTTGAATTGGCATGCCTAGTAAATTCATTAATCGACTTTGGAACCTGACTCCTTGACCAAGCGAACCCACATTGGCATTTCTTTCGCAATGTGTTTTGCCAATTCTTCAGATGTGCTTGGCGAAGGGAAGGCGCCCTTCGCGTTCAAATTCTCGACCACTTGGGCGTCCATCAAAGCGAGTCGGAAGGCTTTGTTGATTTTGTCTACGATCGAGACAGGGGTTGCCGCGGGCGCATACAGACCATCGGTTGCGGCCATATCAAAGCCGCTCACACCCGACTCATCCAAGGTTGGGATTTCGGGCACCATGCTCACACGGTTGATGGTTGTCACCGCCAAGCCTCTAAGCTTGCCGGCTTTGACTTGGGCATAGACATTGGCCATCAGATCAATGGTCATTTGGACCTCACCGCTCACCACCCCCATCAAAGCCGGTCCACCTCCCTTATAAGGTACGTGTACGATGTCCAATCCAGTGATATTTTTAAATTGCATGCCAGCCATGTGGGATGTTGTTCCATTGCCTGCAGAAGCAAAACTCACACGACCCGGGTTGGCTTTCACATACGATACCAATTCTTTTACTGTTGTTACAGTCACATTGGGATTGACCACTAGCATGGCGGGAATCGTGGTCAATCGCGTAACAGGTGCAAAATCCTTGATCGGGTCAAATCCCGTTTTTGAATACAAGGCATGNTTAGATCCGTGAGTACCGTTGGTTCCATAAAGCAAGGTGTATCCGTCCGGCGCAGCGTGGGCCACCATCTCTGCGCCTACATTTCCGCCGGCTCCAGGCTTGTTGTCAATGTATATCGGTTGCCCCAATAGTTGGGCAGCTTTGGGGACAATTGTTCTGGCCAAATTGTCAGCCCCACCACCGGGTGGGAAAGGTACCACGAGACGTATGGGTTTATCGGGATAACTCAAAGCAGGAGAATTGCTCGTTTGTGCAAGCCCAAACGATGGCGCAGCGAACAAAAGACATACTGCCCAATATCCAAAAATTGGATTCAGAAGAAACGTATAGCGCATGGTGATTTCACTTTTTAAAAAATGTTATTCGATTTAAGGTCTCTTGACCAATCAAAACAAGCCCTTCCAACTCCGCAGCTGGTACAAATCTATAAATCAAGAAATCCCAATTTCATGGCTCAATTCCAGCAGCCCTGGCCATTGCACTCCAGCTTAGCAATTCCGATTTGATGAAAAGGGTGAAATCATCTGGGCTGTGCACTGGGTAAGGTTGAAGGCTTTGCGTTGACAAGAATTCACGCATTTCGGGGGAGTTGAATATTTTCGTAATTTCGCTGTTCAAAGCCAAGACCGTCTCTTTGGGTGTTGAGATAGGGGCCAAAACACCGGTCCACCCCACAACCACCAAGTTGTTGAGTCCCGGTAAGTTGAGTTCATTGACAGTGGGGACATTGGGCAAGAACGGAGTTCTGGCTTTGGAGACGATGGCCAAAGGCTTGAAGTTGCCCGCTTTGATTTGCGCCAAGGACTGGGGCAATCCATCAAACATGAGGGAGACTTCTCCTGCGATGAGGTCATTGTAGGCTGGAGCACTGCCCTTGTAGGGCACATGACGCATCTTGATACCTGTTTTGGCGTCAAAGAACTCCATCACCAGATGGGCCAACGTGCCAGCACCAATCGAGGCAAAGGTAAATTCATCGGGATTTTTTTTGGCCAACTCCATCACCTCCCAAAGCGAATGGGCTTTGACAGCACTGCCTGAAAACAGCACCACGTCGTTGAATCCCAGGAGAGCAATGGGCGCAAAATCCGCGAGCACGTTGTAAGGCAGTGTTTTGTTCGTGGCAGGGGTGACGACCAAAGGCGACAAAGAGGACACGATTAAAGTTTGCCCGTCGGGTTTGGACGAACTCACATATTTCAGGGCTATTGCCCCGGAGGCTCCAGGTCGGTTGTCAACGACGACAGAAACACCCAAAGTTTTGCGCAGTTGCTCACCAAGCGAGCGGGCTTGGATGTCCGCGGCATTGCCCGGTGGAAAAGGAACAACCAAGCGGATATTTTTAGGAATGAGATTGACTTGAGCCGTACAAATAAAGGATGTGAAAAGCGATAAAATCAATATTACAGATTTCAAAATTTTCACGCTTACACTCACGAGAACTTCCCCTTGTTTTGCTAGGAATGATTATCGGCACAAAGCAAATGGGGCATACAAGGGAAAATACCATGTCTATCATTGAGAAATACGAGACACTGATCGTGAGTGAACCCGCCGAGCATGTGCTCATGGTGGAGCTCGATCGACCCCAGACCCGCAACGCTTTGAATACACAAATGGGAATCGAGCTCAGAAGTATTTTTGCGCCCTTGGTCTTTACACCAGGAGCGCTTCGCTGCATCATCATCACAGGCACGGGGGACAAAGCCTTTTGCTCTGGCGGTGACCTCAAGCAACGAAAAGGCATGACAGACCACGAATGGCGACTGCAGCACGCCATCTTTGAGGAGGCCTTTTACGCCATCATGGACTGCCCCGTTCCTGTGATTGCCGCCGTCAATGGCGTGGCCTATGCCGGGGGCTGTGAACTTGCCTTGGCTTGTGATTTCATTTACGCTTGCAAACAAGCCCGCTTTGCACTCACAGAGGTCTCGATCGGCATCATGCCAGGAGGAGGCGGCACACAAAATCTCCCAAGAGCGATTGGAGAGCGAAAAGCCAAAGAGTTGATCCTCATGGCCAAACCCTTTTCCGCGCAAGAGGCCTTGGAGTGGGGCATGGTGAACCGATTGTTTGAGTTCGCCGATCTCATGCCGGGGGTCTTGGAAGGCGCTCAACGCATCGCGGGCAACGCCCCCATTTCAGTGCGCCAAGCCAAGAAATCCATCCACCACGGCATGCAAGCCGACTTGAAGACCGGGCTGCACTTTGAGGTTCAGGCCTATGACCGCTTGATCACCACCGAGGACCGACACGAAGGCATCTTGGCTTTCAATGAAAAAAGAAAACCGACCTTCAAAGGGCAATAAAGACTCTTCACCCATACAAAGCTAAAATCCTATAACCGCATTACTTCCCCCGTCCATGAAAGACAACACGCCACCCACTGCCAACGATCTAGACCCAGAATTGCTCGTCTCAAGCGATGGTCACATCAAAATCCTCACCTTGAATCGCCCAGAGCGTCGCAATGCGCTCTCGGAATCCTTGAAATACAAGCTCATCAACGAGCTCCTCTTGGCTCAGGAGGACGATGCCGTGAGGGTCATTGTGCTCACGGGAACGGGTGACTCGGCCTTTTGCTCCGGCGCCGACCTCAAAGACATGCGAGCCAGCGACGACAAAGGCGTGCAATTTCGCTCGCCCATGAACCGCTTTGAGAGGAATATCTTTGAAGTGCTCTTGGAAACCAAAAAGCCGACGATCGCCGCCTTGAATGGAAGCGCAGTGGCGGGGGGCTTTGAGTTGGCGTTGGCTTGTGATCTGCGCGTCTCCCACGACAAGGCCCTCTTTGGACTGCCCGAGACCAAGATCGGCATGGGGGCCAACTTTGGTTCGGTGATGCTGCCGCGCTTGATTGCCCCCACCAAAGCACTTGAAATGCTCATGACGGGTGAATACATCGATGGGACTGAAGCGATGAGACTCGGCCTCCTCAATCGAATGGTCGAACAACGTGAAGTGCTGCCTATTGCCCTAAAATTGGCCCAGATCATTGCCAACAATGCCCCGATCTCGGTCAGACGCGTCAAAGCCGTGGCCTTGAAAGGATTGAATCTTCCCGTTCACGAAGCCCTGCGCCAAGACCCAGGGGTCAACCCTTATTTGAGCGAAGACCGCAAAGAAGGCATCAAAGCGCGTCTTGAAAAACGCAAGCCCATTTGGCAAAACCGTTAATTGAACTGAAAAGACTCCTATGAGCAACTACCCAAAAGTACTGATTACTGACGAGACCTTGAGAGACGGCCTGCAAATTGAGCGAGAAGGCGTCAGCGTTGACGAAAAACTCGAACTCCTGCACATGATGGTTGACGCCGGTCTTAAACAAATGGTCGTGGGCGCCTTTGTGAACCCCAAATGGAGTCCGCAAATGGCCGACACCATGGAGCTCGTCAAACGCCTCCAAGCTGTCGACGGTGTGGCGTTTTATGCCCTGGCGCTCAACGACCGAGGGCGAGAGATCAGACAAGAATTCTCCCCGCCTCTCACCATCGAGAGCATCCCCACCACCCACTTGCACATGTGCAACTCTTTCATCAAGCGCAACACCAACAAAACCCTGGAAGACCAAGAGCGCTTTTGGCATGCGCCCATTGACAGGTCGCTCGGCAAGGGCGTCAAAGAGTCTGCCATTGGACTGAGCGCGGGCTATGGATCGAATTGGTCGGGCAAATTCAGCCATGACGCCCGAATGGAGAACTTGGAGCGGCAATACCTGGCTTGGCAGGCCATTGGGGCCAGTGTCACCCGCCTGGACATGGCCGACCCCATGGCTTGGAACACGCCGCTGGAAGTTGCCAAGGACATCGCTGCCATCAAAAAACGTTTTCCCACGATCAAGATTTTTCATCTGCATTTTCACAATGCCAGAAGCATGGCCATGCTCTCCATGTATGAGGCCCTTCGGCTCTTGGACAGCAGCGACACCTTGATTGCCGACACCGCCATTGGTGGCATTGGCGGCTGTCCCTATTGCGGCAACGGCCAAGCCACCGGCATGATCCCCACCGAGGACTTTGTGCATTTATTGGATGATCTTGGGATTGAGTCTGGCATTGACCTGTCCAAGCTCATTGACACCCACCACCGACTGGCGAGCATTTTGGGACGAACTTTGCACTCACAAGTCGCGTTGAATGGCGGATTTCCACAAAAGGGCAATTTTTATCCCGCAGATGTGCCCGCGGTCTACACCTTCAAGGAAGCTCAGCATTTCCGTTTGGGCAAAGGGGTGTACGAGGGCAACCCCACCCCGTGGATCAAAGCTTAAAGAGGCTGATACGCTTTGGCCGAGCCTTCTGAGAGCATGGCGTCGATCTCGTCCTGGCTCAGACCCGCCTCTTTCAAGATGTCAACCGTCTGCTCACCCAAGAGCGGAGCGGGTGTCCAGTTTTCACGGTGACCGCTTGAGACCACATTGGCTGGCCTCAAATCCAAAATCTCCCCTTCACTGGGATGCTGGCGCTTGACCAACAAGCCCACATCCTCCAGATGAGGATCCTCGAGCAAGCTCTCCAGGGTGTGATAAGGGGCGGCAGGAATATCGTGTTTTTGACAGACTTCCATCCAAAAGGCGGTGGTTTGTTTCTTCAACTCGCTCGAGCGCAGTGAATAGTAGTCGTGCACGTGCTTAAAGCGAGCAGCCACGCTGCAAAACTTCTCATCGGTTTTCAGGTGCGCAAGACCCATCGCCTCAAAGAGCGGGAACACCTGAGGATCGGTGTTGGCCGAGATGCTGATATAGCCATCGAGTGTTTTGGACGGCGCATAAAACTCGTTGACAAGCCTTGGGTCTCCCATGTCCCCAATCGGTGGGATATAGGTGTGGTTGTACAAATGCTCGGTGAGCACTTGCGTGGCCATGTTCTCAAACATCGGGATTTGGATGCTCTGCCCCTCACCGGTTCTTTCTCGGTGAAAGAGCGCCATGGCAATCATTTGGACCGCAATGAGCCCACCCGTTCTGTCCGCCAGCACATAGGGCAAATAGCGTGGCTCACCAAAAGCTTTGGCGTTCAAACCGGCCACTCCACTTGAACCTTGGATGATTTGATCATAGGCGGGAATCGTGGCGTAGCGGCCATCTTGACCAAATCCAAACATGCCGCAGTAAATGATCTTGGGATTGATCGCCTTCACATCCTCGTAGCTCAACTTCATGCGCGCCATGGATTGGGGTCGCACATTCCAAGTCATGATGTCTGCGGTTTTGATCATCTTCACCAGGGCTTTGTAGCCACTGGGGTGCTTGAGGTCCAAACAAATTGAGCGCTTGTTGCGATTCAAGTGGAGGAATTTGGGGGCCATACCGGGGGTTTTTCCGCGTCCCCCAAGGTGTCGACCCACGTCCCCCGCAGGGCTCTCCACCTTGATCACTTGAGCACCATGGTCGCTCAAAATTTGTGTGCAAAGCGGTCCAATAACCACGGACGTCAAATCCAATACCCGAATACCTGACAACATACCTTGGGACATTTTTACTCCATCTCCATACCAGCCGCTTTGGTCACACGCGACCACATGGCAGCATCATTCGCTTGCAATTTGGCAAATTCTTCAGAGCTTTGCAGCATGACTTGCCCGCCGCTTGCTTCTTGCGCCGAGCGATCGACATTGGCCGCCGCATGCATCATGGCGTTTAATTTGTTGACGATCTCTAAAGGGGTCTTGGCCGGCAAATAAGCCCCCACCCAATTGGAGAGTTGATAGTCAGGAAAGCCTTGCTCCTTCATGGTGGGGACCTGAGGCATGAAGGCCATGCGTTCCTGACCTGTGAACGCCAAGGCCTTCAATTTACCCGCCTTGACCAAGGGCACCGCGGTGCTCAAATCGCTCCAGCCCACACTCACTTGACCGCCCATGATGTCGGTCAAGGCTTGTGGAGCGCCCTTATAGGGAATATGAACCAATTTGGTACCACTCATCATCTGAAACATCTCGCCACCAATGCGACTTGGTGCATTGGCACTGGCAAAGGTGTATTTTTCAGGATTGGCCTTGGCCATTTTGACGAACTCTTGAACTGTATTGGCTGGGAAATTCGTGCCCGTCACAAAGATAAAGACGTTGAAGTGCAATGGAGTGACCGGAATGAAATCGTTCACGGGGTCATAGGGCAAACTTTTGAATAGACTCGGGTTGGCTGAGTGGGTGGTGCCGGTGGTGAGGAGCACGGTGTAGCCATCGGGCGCGGCTTTGGCCACCAATTCACAAGCAATGAAACCATTGGCTCCACCCCGGTTGTCGACCACGACGGGTTGGCCGTTTTGTTTGCTCATTTGATTGCCAACCAAACGAGCAACTTGATCGGTGGCACTACCTGCGGGAAACGCCACAATGAATCTGATGGGTTTATTGGGGTAGTTGGAAACTTGGGCCGACAAAATACCCGGCAAAAGGCAAAAAAGTACAGAAAGTAATCTCAATAACACTTTATATGTATCGGTTGGCATTGATCTTCTCCTGTATAAATCATAATCATGTCTAAGGATCTAAGTTTAATGCAAAGAGGCTGTGGTAATTTCACTGACCCATGATAATCACGTTTAATAAATTAAAAACAAAGACCCAAGGGGTGGCGCCAATGAGTCTTGCGAACATAAAAATAGCAATTCGGGTCTTTGAAGCAGTTGGAATTATTCCTTAGCACCCAAGAAACGCAATCAATCTTTGCTATCCATAGCGGAAGGCTAAGTAGTATCACCACTTTGAAACGCCCTAACATCAAAGAAAATATATCTTTTAAAAAGAAGCAAGGTTTTCAACATGAGATTTCCAACAAAAGTATTCTTGATCTTGCTTTGGACGTTGAATGTTTACGCTTTAAAAGCCGAAACTTTTCCAAGTAAACCTATTCGATGGGTGGTCACCTCCCCTGCGGGCGATGGCGGGGATGTCACAGGCAGGCTCATTGCGGATAAATTGAGCAAAGTTTTGAGTCAACCGATTACCATCGACAACAAGCCTGGCGCCGGCGGGGTCATTGGCTCAGAAATCGTGGCCAAAGCGACACCAGACGGCTACACCATGGTGGTGGGCAATGCAGGATCGCACTCCATTACCCCTGCATTGTACAAAAACCTAAACTACGACCCCGTGAACGATTTCACGGCTGTAGGGCTGTTTTGTACTGCACCCAATGTGATGGTGGTCAACCCCAATCTGCACTTGCATAGCGTCACTGAGTTCATCAATTTCGCGAAGAAACAAGGGCAAAGTTTGAATTACGGCTCAGGCGGAATTGGCAGCTCAGCACACATGTCAGGAGAGTTGTTCAAGAGCATGACCGGCGTTCAAATGCTGCACGTTCCTTACAAAGGCACCGTTCCTGCTGCCACTGCGCTGGCTTCGGGTGAAGTCGATGTTTTAATCGCCAATTTACCAGGCATTTTGACGGAATTCATCAAAGCCGGCAGGGTTCAGGCTCTGGCCGTTTCCTCCAAAAAAAGAGTGGGCTCTTTTCCTGACTTGCCCACCCTCGAAGAAACCATTCCGGACTTTGAAACGGTTGCATGGTTTGGACTTTTTGCCCCAGCCTCCACGCCCAAAGACATCATCGCAAAAATCAATGTCTTGATCAATCAAGCTTTGGGCACAGAGGATATTAAGAGACAATTTGCCAGCATTGGCTGCCAACCCGAACCCGGCACTGCGACTGACTTCGCCAATCGGGTCAACAAAGACGTGACGCGTTGGAAAAAATTGGCGCTGGACAACAATATCAAAGCGAATTGACATTGGCTCAATCGTATCGAATTCCAGTCTCTTTGATCAATTGATGCCACTTGCTGATTTCACTGGCAAAGAATTTGCCAAACAACTCTGGGTTGCTCTCCACCGTCTCAATCGCCATGGCGTTGATTTGCGCCTTGATCGAGGGCTTTGAAAGCGTATCTTGTGTGGCCTTGAGCAAACGAGAACTGAGTGCCTCAGGAGTGCCGGTCTTCACAAAAAGCCCGTGCCACGACCGAATGGTGAGTTCTTCTGTAAAGCCCGCCTCGACAATGCTTGGAATCTCAGGCAAGAAAACGACCCGGGTAGGCTGAAACACCGCCAAAGCCCTCACCCGAGAGCCTGGCGCCATAAAGGTAGGTTGCGGGTTTTCACACATGTAGTCCACTTCACCAGCCATGAGCGCTTGCATCGCAAGCAACCCACCTTTATAAGGGATGTGCAGTGACTTCATCCCCACTTTACGGGTAAAAAGCTCTGGCGCCAAGTGAGAAGCCGTACCACTCCCGCCCGAAGCGTAGGTGAGCCCTTTGGGGTTGTTTTTCCCTTCTTTGACCAAGTCTGCCACGGTCTTGAATGGACTGTCCCTATTCACCAGCAAGACCGTCGGAACACGGGTGAGTTGCAGCAAGGGTTTCAAGTCCGAGAGCTCATAGCCAAGTCGAATCAAACTTGGGTTGACACTATGAACAAAGGCACCCATCAAAACCGTCAAGCCGTCCGCAGGCGACTGCACCAAATTGAGCGCGGCAATATTGGCAGATGCTCCTACGCGATTTTCCACAATCACGTTTTGACTGAGTTGCTCAGACAATCCAACTGAGATCACCCTGGCCACGCTGTCGACTGCGCCACCAGGGGCAAAGCCCACCAAAAGTCGGATGGGTTTATCACTTGGTATTGAAGATTGAGCTTGGGCTGGACTTAGTAGGGTGTTCCCAAGGGCAGCACCGACTGCCGTCAACAAAAATCGTCGATTGTGGGTCATGTTGTTAGAGATTGGAAAATCATGGGTTAAAAACCGAGTTCAGCCACTGCACTTGGCAACAACAACCCCTCCAAGACCATTGTTTTCCAAAAACTAGGGTCAATTTGAAAGTCACACAAGGCGATGTTTTCATCAATGTGCGCAGCCTCTTGATAGCCCACGACCACGCTGCACACGCTGGGGTGACTCAATGGCATTTGCAAGGAAGCGGCTTTCATGGGTACTTGAAAGGTGTTGCAAATTTCCTCAATTCTTTGGGTTCGCATGATGATTTCCTGTGATGGCGCTTGCGCAAAATAAGTGGCGCCTGGCACCGCACCGCTGGCCAATATACCGGAGTTGAAAGGGGCGGCCGCTAGGATGGATTTGCCCATTTTTTTGGCCAAGGGTAGGACCTCATTAAATCCTTCCTGATCGAGAAACGTTGTGCGCCCCGCCAACATCAGAAAATCCAGGTCCGCTTCTCGCAGTGCCCTGAGTGCAATTTGACAATCATTGATGCCCAATCCGATCGCTTTGACCTTACCGGATTCACGCCACTTTAAGAGTGTTTTGTACGCATCGGTGAGCACCTGATCCAGCAAAGAATTGACCCGCTCCCCGTGCCACCTCAAACTGATGTCATGCAACAAGACCATATCCACGTGATTCACCTCCAAACGCTCCAAGCTGTCGCGCAACGACTTTTCAATACCCTGGCTCGAGTAATCGTAGACATAAGCGACTTCACCGTTGGATTTTTTCGTAAGTATTCTTCCTACTTTGGTCGAAAGTAAATATGGTGGGTTTTCTGCCCCCAAAGCCAACAGGCCTGCACCGAGCTTGATTTCGCTCTGACCCAAACCATAAAAAGGAGCGGTATCAAAATAATGGATTCCCCGATTCAAGGCATGGCCCACCAAGTGCTTGGATGCTTGGAGGTCAACATTGACCAAGCGACTCGCACCAAAGCCCAATTCGGGTAGCATCAAAGCGGTCGATGAGAGGTTTCTATAGCGCATGCAAGCGAGTTCTCAAAATTTGAATATCCACATCACGTTAAGCGCTGGACTAGGCATTCAAGATGGTGTCAATGCCAGGGGGCACCCTTTTATAAGGGTGGGTTTTGAGCAATTCGTTGTTTATTTGTACCCCCAGGCCCACACCTTGAGGAACCCTTAGGACTGATTTCTCAATAACCACAGATTTGGTACTGACGACCGCGTCAAAGAGTGGCGACTCATCGTACTGCATTTCCAAATACATACACGCTGGTGAACTCGCGCAAACCTGAAGACTTTGGAAGTGACAAATCGGACCGGTTGGATTGTGCGGTGCAAAATGAACACCTGCTTTATGAGCGGCCACAGAAATTGCCATCAACTCTTTGGGTCCCCCACAATACTTCACATCGGGCATGATGACATCATAGAGTTTTTCTTGAATCAGCATTTCAAAAGAACTCAAGCCAATCTGAGACTCGGCAGCGGCAATCAAAGTGTTTTGTTCATTCGCTAATTTTTTTATATTTCGCATGGCTTCCCAGTTTTCATAGGTTTCTGCGATAGGACACTCAAACCAAAATAGCGGTATTTTTTTCAATAAACTCAAAGCATTGATCGCATTTTTTTCGTCAAATCGCCAGTGACAATCCACCATCAATCGGTCATGAGGACCTAAAAAATCCGACACCGCCAAAATACAATCAAGACCTTTTTTGATTTTTTCTTGTCCCTCATTGGTATTGCAGTTCCATGGAAAGACGCCATCAAATGGTGCTATTTTGAAGGCTTCAAAGCCGTCTTTTTTCGCTTTGGCCGCAAGGTCGACAAACCCTTGAGGGGTTCGCACCGACGTTGCCCGATTGATGTTGGCATAAACGGGAACACGGTCCCTTTGTTGGTCTCCCAATATTCGAAAAAGAGGTAAACCAGCGACCTGAGCCTCTAGATCACACAAAGACTGTTGAATGGCACTGACCGCAGCTGCCATGACCAGCCCCCCAGGAGAGCGCGGACTCACTTTTAACCGCCCTTGAGCCTCCTGTAGCGATAGTCCCGCCAAGTGGCTCAAGTTTTCATTGATCATTTTCTCGATCATAGGCTCCCAACTGTTGAGTGAAGCCTCCCCCCAACCCGTGAGCCCATTGTCCAAGATAACAGCAACAAAAAACCAATTGGTTTTTCCCGAAACATGAAAAATATGGGGCTCAATTGAAATGATGTTGGGCATGGATGTTTCTACAATGAAGCCAGGATGGGCACTATAACGTCCAAGCATCTTATATATACGCTTTGAAAACCCAAATAGGTAACAACGCGCATAGGCCTGTGAGAGGGAAGCTTTATCGTTATAATTTTTAGACGAAAGCCACAAGGTTTTCTGAATGCTGAGCAACGATTCGTGTTAAATTTATATTTCAATTTCTTGACTCGATCAAAAGTGAGCACACAAGATTTATCGATTCAATCATAATGGCATGAAGCAAGCGTTGCAGCTCTATTGCAACAAATCCCACACCCCAGGATCTTCAACACCTTAACCCCACATGTCCAAGCCCAAGTCTTCGTTGCGCACTTTCGTCTATGTCTCCAGTGCTGAGGATGCGCAAATTCATGTCTTCGAGCTGACCGCCCATGGCCAACTGATTCCTGGCAAAACCATGCCCTCAGCCCCCTTGGTTGGGCCCATGGCCATCAACCGGGATCAAAAGCTACTTTATGTCGCTTCTCGCTCCAAACCTTACGGTGTGTTTGTCTATAACATCAACCCCCAAACGGGCGAACTGAGCGCTCACTCCAACTCTGCACTCTCAGAGAGCTTTCCCTTCATTTGTCTGGACCAAAGCGGACACTATTTGTTTGGAGCGAGTTATGGCGCGTCTTTGGTCAGCGTGAACAAAGTGGAGATTGACGGCTCGGTGGACCCCACCCCTGTGCAAATCATTCATCCCGGACTCAACGTCCACTCCATTCGCATTGACGCGAGCAACCGCTTTGTGTTGGTGCCCGCCCTTGGGAGCGACTGCGTGCTTCAATTAACCTTTGACGACAAAACCGGACAATTGAGCCCCAATGAACCCAGCGCTTGCGTTGTTGCAACTGGCGCGGGTCCACGGCATTTTGTGTTCTCAGGAGATCAGCGTTTCGTTTATTTGCTCAATGAATTGACGGGAGAAATCTGCACTTTTCAAATGAACCCAAACCATGGTCAATTGACCCCATTGGCGGTTGACTCCATCTTGCCACCCGGAAGCCCCTTGAGACCTGGCTTGGCCAGGCACGCGCCAGCCTTTGAGAAAGCTTCACCCAGCGAGATTGGCAACTTCATCTGGGCGGCAGACCTTCACATCACGAAGAATGGACGGTTCTTGTACGCGAGTGAGCGCACCCACAGCACGATCACGGTGTTTGAGGTGAACACAGCAACGGGACAACTCCAACAAGTCGCCTGCATCGAGACCTTGAAGCAGCCCAGGGGATTTGCCATTGACCCGAGCGACCAATTTTTGATCGCCACGGGTGAATTGTCCGATAAAATCGCCTGCTACGCCATCAACTCGGACTCCGGCAAACTCACCTTAACCTGCCAACGGCCTAGTGGCAAATTTTGCAGTTGGGTTGAAATGGTTCAATATACAAATTGAGGATAAGTGCACAAATGTTCACTCCGGATGCGTTTGGCTTCAAACAGCATCACGCCGCACTCTTTGCACTTGCCTCTTGAAACCGCCCATCATAAATGAACAAAGTCTAGGTCAAACAATGAAATTTTTATCCAGCTATGCTTTTTCGATCCTGCTAATTGTTTTTCCATTGATTGGCTATGGTCAATCCACGCACTATCCAGATCGGCCCGTAAGGATTATTGTTCCTTTTGGCGTCGGGGGTTTGGCCGATATCACCTTTCGAATTTATAGTGAAAAACTCTCAACCCTGAGCGGCAAACAATTTATCGTAGAAAATATGCCAGGCTCTGGAGGCTTCACGGCTGGCATCTCCTTGTTGAAAGCCAAAGCCGATGGTCACACCTTGATGGTCATGACCAATGGAACTGCCATTTCGAAATCCTTGTATAAAAATATGCCCTATGACCCAGCAAGTGATTTGATCCCCATTTCTTTTGCCGGCGACTTTGACCTCATCATCCTGGCGAGAGGTAACGGGAGAATCAGCAACTTCAATGAATTAATAAGTTTATCGAAGAAATTGGACAAAGGTCTCAATATTGGAACCATCAATCCAGGCAGCACACAAAACTTGGCGGCTGAATTGTTCAAATCGATTACGCACCTCAATGCGCAGATCATTCCCTATAAATCAACACCTG
>TBL_comb47_HYPODRAFT_10005052_pt1 | contig 14925 bp, 15 predicted proteins | sample TroBogypolimnion_40_FD_10682 | JGI IMG/M metagenome (IMG submission 10682)
AAGATTTCAATCCCCTATCGCGATCGCCTTGGGTGGCGGTTCAGTCCAACGTGGTTTATCTGACGCCGGCCAACTGTCGTGCCATCGGCAAACATCTTTGCGGCGTCCGATAAACGCTATTCGTTGAACACAGTTGCGACCGGCCGCCTTGGCCTGGTACATGGCGGCATCAGCGCACTTGAAAATCGTCTCCGGGTCGTTCGATTCACCGGAAAAGACCGTTAGCCCGATGCTCGGCGTGCTCAGAACGGTGTGCGCTCCAAGTTGATACGGTTCGTTGAGGGCCTCAAGAATTTTGGAGCTGACTTTCTTAGCCGCACGCAGCGTGGCATCGAGGTCGGTCGTGATGGATGGCAATAGAACGATGAATTCATCACCGCCCATGCGGGCAACGGTGTCCATCTCGCGTACGCAGGATTGCAGGCGATGGCTGACCTCGATCAGCAGCAAATCGCCGATATCGTGACCCAGGGTGTCGTTGACCTCCTTGAATCGGTCCATATCCAGAAACATTAGTGCGCCCAGGCGGCTGTTGCGCCGGCCTTCGATCACGGCGCGCTGCAGGCGCTCGATCAGCAGGCGGCGATTGGGCAGCCGCGTGAGGGGATCGTGCATGGACAATTCCGTCAAATGCGCGTTGCTCTGCTCCAGACGCCGGTACAGCGAATACGCATAGGTCGTGTAAACAAAAAAGAACAGGCTGCTCGAAAGCAGGGACAAGGTGATTGTCATCACGGCAAGCGCTGTGTACGGCAGGGGCAGACCCGGATTGACCACAACGATGGTGGCTACGGTCGTCACCGTGAATAGAAAACCAGGCACTCTGCCCAGCATGATGTAGACGCCGCCGATCGCCATGAAGTACCAGACGACGCGCAGTTCGTCACCCGGAACAAACAACAGCGCTGATGTGATCAGGGTAAAGCTGATCAACACCAAAGACACCGTGACGGGAAAATACATGCGCTGATCGCGATTGAGTACCAGCAAGGCGAGGTTGAACAGGCAATAGATTTCAGTGGCGCGCAGTTGCACGTCGCCAAGATGATTGAGTTCAAGCCAATCCGCTGCTACAAACGTAGCGGTAATGACAGTGACGCCGATCAGGACGGCATGGAGGAATTTCCGCTGAAAAGCCCGGTAGCTGTCTCCTAGAGTGTCGACAGCGCTTACCCGGGTATCAAGCGTGACACTCATATGACCGAAGGTTGCCGTTGGCTCACAAACCCAGGGTCTGCCAGACCTGCTCCATCCTGGCCGTGACTTCGGGATGCATCTTCATCGTGCGGCCCCATTCACGGTTGCTCTCGCCAGGCCACTTGTTGGTGGCATCGATTCCCATCTTGCTACCCAGTCCGCTCACCGGTGAAGCAAAATCAAGGTAATCGATCGGCGTGCTGTCCACCAGCAAGGTGTCGCGCGTCGGGTCGACGCGGGTCGTAATCGCCCAGATCACGTCCTTCCAGTCGCGCGCGTTGACATCCTCGTCCACCACCACGATGAACTTGGTGTACATGAACTGGCGCAGGAAGCTCCAAATGCCAAACATCACACGCCGGGCGTGGCCGGGGTAGGATTTCTTGATCTGCACCACCGCCATGCGGTAGCTGCAGCCCTCGGGAGGCAGGTAGAAATCAGTGATCTCCGGATACTGGCGCTGCAAGAGGGGCACGAACAACTCGTTGAGCGCTAGCGCCAGCATGGCCGGCTCGTCGGGCGGCTTGCCGGTGTAGGTGGAGTGGTAGATCGGCTCGCGCCTTTGCGTGATGCGGTCGATCGTGAAGACCGGAAACCAGTCGCGCTCGTTGTAGTAACCGGTGTGGTCGCCGTACGGACCTTCGAGCGCATGCTCGAAGCCGCTGGCATGGTTGGCATCCGGATAGATATGGCCTTCGAGCACGATTTCAGCCGACGCCGGCACGCGCAATTCGCTGCCGAACGCCTTGACCAAATCCGTGCGGCTGCCGCGCAGCAGACCGGCAAACTGGTATTCCGACAGACTGTCAGGCACCGGTGTGACCGCACCCAGGATGGTGGCCGGATCGGCACCGAGCGCGACGCACACTGGATAGGGCTGACCCGGATTCTGTGCGCAATGCTCACGGAAATCGAGCGCGCCACCACGCTGCGCCAACCAGCGCATGATGACCTTGTTGCGCCCCAGCACCTGCTGGCGGTAAATGCCCAGGTTTTGCCGCACCTTGTGCGGACCCTTGGTAATCACCAGACCCCAGGTGATGAGCGGCGCCACATCGTCGGGCCAGCAATGCTGGACCGGCAGGCGCGCCAGATCGACATCCGCACCTTCCCAGACCACGTCCTGGCAGGCGGCGCTGCGATGTTCCTTGGGCGCCATGTTCCAGAGCGTCTTGACAAGTGAACTCAGGCCCACCAGTTCCTTGAAGCCCTTGGGCGCCTCGGGTTCCTTGAGCGTGGCCAGCACATGCCCGAACTGGCGCAATTCGCTCACATCATCAACGCCCATACCCATCGCAACGCGACGCGTCGTGCCAAACAGGTTACCGAGAACGGGGATGCTATGGCCCACCGGATTCTCGAACAGCAGGGCCGGACCACCCGCGCGCAAACTGCGGTCGCACAGGGCCGTCATTTCCAGATAGGGCGAGACTGGCGCGGTCACGCGCTTGAGCTCGCCGACCCGCTCCAGTTGGGCAATGAAGTCCCGCAAGTCAAGATAGGCCATGGTATTTCAGTCAGGCAGCCGGATCGTTCGGAACAGCGGTTTTGATTCCACCCCAGCGCGGCGCCTGCGGTTGCGGCAGTCCGAGCAGATCGACCACTCGGCTCACGGTATGGTCCACCAATTCAGCAACAGTTTGGGGCCGGTGATAAAAGCCAGGCAGGGGCGGGAATATGATGCCGCCCATTTCAGTCACGCTCGTCATGTTGCGCAGATGCGCCAGATTCAGGGGCGTCTCGCGCACCATCAGGATCAGCCGCCGGCGTTCCTTGAGCATCACATCGGCAGCGCGCGTGATCAGGTTGTCGGACAGCCCATGCGCAACTGCCGCCAGCGTGCGCATGGAACACGGCGCCACGACCATGCCGTCACACTGAAAGGAACCACTGGCAATGGCCGCACCGACATCACGCGCCGCATACACCACATCGGCCAGCGTCTCGACCTGCAAACGGTCCATGTCGAGTTCCTGCTGCAGGTTCAGAAGGCCCGCATCCGACACTGTCAAATGGGTTTGCACATGACCCAGTTCGCGCAGCACCTGCAGTAAACGAACGCCATAAATGGCGCCGCTCGCGCCTGAGATCGCTACAACAATCCGCTTTTGCACAGAGGAGGCAACCAGGTGCATAGATGAGGCAGATCCGGCAGACCGGGCAGCTTAGTGCGCCGCCATCCGCGCTTTCAAGCGGGCCAGCACATTGGCCGGTTTGAGCTGCTCGAGGTTGAAAACCGGCAGTTCGATCGCATCAATGGTGTTCTTGACCAGCAGACCGAGCTCGGTGTCGCCTTCCATGGCCAGACGCCGGCTGAAGAACAGCGTGTCTGGGTCTTCCTGACGTCGCGCCAGCAGGACAAAATCGTGGGCACTGGCGCTGATTGTCAAATCAGCTTCCGCCTTGTTCTGGCAAGCTGAGAAACGCTCGCCCTGCCATTCGAAGTCGAACACCAGTTGGGCATCGGTGACGCGCAGGCGCAGTTTCTTGCCTCTCAGCATTTCACGCACATCAGACGCAAGGTTTTTCGCCAGGGCCAGATTCAACCCTGTCACAAAAAAGAAGGAACCGGGATAGGCCGGCAACAGGGCCAAAAAATTGCCAACCGGTTTGGGCAGGGTGTAGGGCGTGGCGTGCATGATGATGAGTCCTTGATGAAGACAGAGCTTACTGCGTTTGGGCGACACGCTGCAACGTAGTGTCCCCGCACAACTCCAGACCCGGCTTTCCGTACCAATAGCCGTTGCAAGCCTGCTCCGGCATCAAAGGTGTCAGCGTCTGCATCGCAGCCTCGGCGCTGTTCTTGTTGCTCATCACTTGATGAAACAGATCGATGATCTCGGGCGTGTGCTGCGACTGCGGGCTGATCCGCACCACATCGACACCGATCTCGCGCATGGCATCCATTTCGGGCAACAGGTTGTAGACGCGTGCCGATTGGGTCTGTATGCCGTTGAGAACCAGAAATTCCTCGCCCTCACGCGTGCGCATTTGCAGGCCGTCGGCGTGATCAATGCAGCGGAACTGGCAATCGTCCTTGGGCAGGTTGTAGTGGCGTGCGGTGAAGCAGCGCGCCGAAAACGCCAGCGGCATACGGCCATAGGCGAAGACTTCGGTTTCGAGTCCGGCAGGTCTGCCGGCCTGCAGCAACTTGAGATCGTCGCGCCCCATCTCCATCGGAATGACCCAGCGCTTGATGCCCAGTGCCGCCATCCACTGCAGCGTCGGCAGGTTGTAGATGTTGAGATGCGGGCCTGCGACAAAGGGCACCTTGCCTTCCAGGCAATGCACCGCGCCCATGTCATTGGCCTCGACCATGAAGTCGCCATGAACAGACATCTCGGCAATCTTGTGCAATGTGGTGACGTCCGAACCCGATTCGATCAGAACCTGGGTCGACAGCACAACCTCCTTGCCGGCCTCCTTCAACGTCGCGGCAACGTTGAGCCAATCGGCCAGTCGCAGCTCACGACGGCGCGAACAGACGGTTTCGCCGAGATACACGATATCGACTGGCGTCTTCGCGATCGCCTCGTAAAAACGCAGCACCGCGTCGCGCGGCCAGTAATAGAGCAGAGGGCCCAATGCAAGCTTCACAAAACATTCCTCAAAGAGTTGAGGACAGAGCAAGCTCGCTCCGCGTAACTGCGGTCTGTCCCGCAATGTCTCAGGATCAGTTTCATTTCCATGGCCTGTGATAGGCCCCGAGTGTGTGTTGCTGTCCCTCGGCGACCTTGTCCAGATCAGTCATCCAGACCGGCTTGGCCGAGTAGCGATGCGGGTTCTCGCGGCAATTGTCGATGGCTTCGCGCCAGACCTTGGTCACCTGCGCCACATAGGCCGGGCTGCGCTGGCGGCCTTCGATCTTGATGGCGCGCACACCCATCTTCATCAATTGCGGCAGCAGGGCCAGCGTGTTGAGGCTGGTCGGCTCTTCGATCGCGTAGTAATTCTCTTCATCGCCAACATCGAAGCGGCCTTTACACAGCGTCGGATAACCCGCGTTCTCGCCGGCAGCGTAACGGTCGATCAAAACACCGTTCAGGCGTGACTCGCGCCCCTGCGGTGTCTCCTGCCAGCGTACCGCCTTCGGTGGTGAGCACACACCGTTGGTGTTGGGGGCTTCACCCGTGACGTAGCTGGACAATGCACAGCGCCCTTCCACCATGACGCACAGGCTGCCGAATCCGAACACCTCAATCTCGATCGGCGTCTTCTCCAGAACCTGCTCGACCTGCGTCAGCGACAAAACGCGCGGCAGCACGGCGCGCACGATGCCAAAATGCTCGTGATAGAAATTGAGGGCTTCGTAATTGGTGGCCGAACCCTGGACCGACAGGTGCAGACGCAACTCCGGATAGCGTTTTGCGGCGTAGGCCATCATGCCGGGGTCGGCCAGAATCACGGCATCAACGCCGCTTTGCGCGGCGCGGTCAATGGCCAGACACCAGGCCTGCGGATTGGCGGCCTGCGGGTAGGTGTTGAGGGCAACAAATACCTTGCGCCCCCGATCATGCGCGTAGCGAATGCCATTGGTGATGGCAGCCTCGTCAAAGTTGAGGCCGGCGAAATTGCGCGCGTTGGTGGCATCCCGGAAGCCGAGATAGACGCAGTCTGCGCCGTTATCAATGGCGGCTTTGAGCGCAGGCAGACTGCCCGCAGGGCAAACCAGTTCCAGGGGCGCGGCAACAGGCGCAGGGGAATGATCGTTATTGGAATTCATATCGCTAATGGCGTAGGCCACCTTGGCAGGTGTGTCGCTGCCTGCCCCAACTGGCAGGCAAAGCGCAAGGTAAGGAAGGTATCAGAGCGCATATTCAACTCCCATGACATAAGTCAACTTGTTCCGAGTTATCCCGGCAAACGCAGGCAAGCAAGGCACAACCGATCATGCGTCCGAGTCCAACGCCGAAGAGGGCGCGGAGTTTGCGCATGAAATACCTTAAAGATGCATTATAAATACCTTTATAGTCAAGCCCGAAATCGCGAGAATGGAAGCTGCTTACCAATTCGGCTACGAAACTCCTCATGAACCGACACCTCTGGCTGCTGACGCTGTGTCAGGGCCTGTTCCTGACCAACAACGTCACCTTCATTGCCATCAACGGCCTGGTCGGCCTGAGCTTGGCGCCGCTGGGCTGGATGGCGACCCTGCCGGTCATGGCCTATGTGGTCGGTGGCGCACTTTCCACCGGTCTTGTGGCCAAGACCCAGGCCCGTTTCGGCCGCAAAGCCTCATTTCAGCTTGGCCTACTGGTGGTGTTGCTGGCGTGCCTGCTGTGCGCCTACGCTGCCGTCACCCGAAATTTCTGGCTGCTTTGCAGCGCCACGCTGGTAGCCGGCTACTACAACGCCAATGCCAACCTGTACCGCTTTGCCGCTGCCGAGCTGGCAGTGCCGGCCTGGCGTGAAAAAGCCGTCTCCCTGGTGCTGGCCGGTGGCCTGATCGGCGCCGTGATCGGACCCAATCTGGCGCAGCAGACGCGCTCCCTGATGAGCGTGCCTTTTGCCGGTGCCTATGTCACGCTGAGCCTGGTCGCCGTGCTGGCCATGGCGCTGCTGGCCTTCATTGATTTCCCGCCCCTTACGGCCACGAAATCGGCCAGCGCCGGTCGCCCGCTGGGTCAGATCATGAGGCAGCCGACATTCATTATTGCGGCGCTCACCAGCGCATTGAGCTATGGCATCATGAACCTGCTGATGGCCGCCACACCGCTGGCCATGCAACAGCACAATTTCGCATTTTCCGACGCAGCGCTGGTGCTGCAGTGGCACGTGATCGGCATGTTCGCACCTGGCTTCTTCACCGGACACCTGATCAAGCGCTTTGGCACGCTGCCCATCATGAGTCTGGGACTGGTGCTCAATGCCCTGTGCATCGCTGTCGCACTCTCCGGCGTCGATCGACAGCAGTTTCTGCTCGCCCTGTTCCTGCTTGGTGTCGGCTGGAATTTCCTGTTCACCGGAAGCACGACGCTGTCACTCCAAACGTACCGCCCGGAAGAAAAGGACAAGGTGCAGGGAGCTTTGAACTTCTTTGTTTTTGCAACCCTGGCCCTGAGCTCGTTTTCCTCGGGCGTGCTGGTCACCACCAGCGGCTGGCGCTTGCTCAATTACGGCTCGCTGCTGCCCCTGGCGCTGATCGCGTCGGCGCTGCTGTGGCTCGCAATCCGGCAGACGCGCGCAGTATGATGCCGTGACGACGGGTGGCCACGAACGCCGCGCCTGCTTGAACCCTTCAGGAGACAAAAACATGCAAAGACGACATCTGCTCGCCAGTGGCCTGCTGGCAGGCGCGCTGCCGCACTGGGCGCTGGCCCAGGCTCTGGAAAAGCCAAAGCTGACGGTGGCCGTGGGTGGCAAGAACCTCCTCTATTACCTGCCGCTAACCGTGGCGGAGCAGTTGGGCTACTTCAAGGCCGAGGGTCTGGATGTCACCATCGTTGATTTTGCCGGCGGCTCACGCGCCCTGCAGGCAGTCGTGGGCGGCAGCGCCGACGTGGTTTCAGGCGCTTTTGAGCACACCGTCAACATGCAGTTCAAGGGTCAGCGCATGCGTGCCTTTGTGCTGCAGGGTTCAGCGCCACAGATTGTTCTGGGCATCAACCCGAAGACGATGGCGAGCTACAAAGCCATTGCTGACCTAAAGGGCAAAAAGATCGGCGTTACGGCACCAGGCAGTTCCACCAACGTGATGCTCAACTTTGTGCTGGCCAAGGCCGGCCTAAAGCCGAGTGACGTCAGCGTCATCGGCGTTGGCGCCGGCAATGGCGCCGTCGCCGCCATGCGTTCCGGGCAGATCGATGCCATCAGCAATCTGGACCCGGTCATCACGCTGCTGCAACGCTCGGGCGACCTCAAGATCATCTCAGACACGCGCGTCGTGGCCGAGTCCGAGAAGGTGTTCGGCGGGCCGATGCCAGCCGCATGCCTGTACGCGATGCAATCCTTCATCAACAGCCACCCGAACACAACGCAGGCGCTGACCAACGCCATCGTGCGGGCCGACAAGTGGATTCGCAATGCCGGCGCAGCTGACATCATCAAGGCTGTGCCCGAGAGCTTCCTGATGGGCGACCGCGCCGTCTACATCGACGCCTTCCTGGCGGCCAAGGGCGCCTTGTCGCCTGACGGCATGATCCCGGACCGGGGCGCGCAGACCGCCTTCAAGGCACTGGCCAGCGTGGACGAACAACTGGCTGCGGCCAAGCTCGACCTCAACGCGGTCTACACCAACGACTTTGTCAAGAAGGCAAACGCCAAATATCCCAAGGGATGACAGCCGCACTTGACCTGAAAAGGGTCGCCTGCACTTTTGTCAGCCGGCACGACCCGAACCAGCGCTACACCGCTGTGCAGGACGTCAGCCTGATGGTGGGCGCGGGTGAGTTCGTCAGCGTGGTCGGCCCGACCGGCTGCGGCAAGAGCACCTTGCTCAACGTCGGCGCCGGCTTGCTCGAACCGAGCACAGGATCGGTATCCGTCTTTGGCCAGCCGCTCGTTGGCATCAACCGCCGCGCCGGCTACATGTTCCAGGCGGAGAGCCTGATGCCTTGGCGCACGGCGCTGGGCAACGTGATGGCCGGCCTTGAATTTCAGGGCCTGCCAGCAACGCAATCGCGCGCACGCGCCGAAGACTGGCTGCGCCGGGTCGGTCTAGGCGGCTTTGGCGACCGTTACCCGCACCAGATGTCCGGCGGCATGCGCAAGCGCGTGAGCCTGGCGCAAACCCTGGTGCTGGACCCCGACATCATCCTGATGGACGAGCCATTCTCTGCGCTAGACATCCAGACACGCCAGCTAATGGAAAACGAGTTGCTGACCTTGTGGGCAGCCAAGAAGAAGGCTGTGCTCTTCATCACGCACGATCTGGACGAAGCGATTGCCATGAGCGACCGGGTTGTGGTGCTGAGTGCCGGGCCTGGCAGCCACCCGATTGGCGAATTCGTCATCGACATCCCGCGCCCGCGCGATGTCGCGGAAGTGAAGATCACCTCGCGCTTCATCGAATTGCACCAGGCCATCTGGTCAGTTCTTCGCGACGAAGTCTTGAAGGGCTATCAACAACAACTTCAGGCGCCCTGAGCGCGCCGGACTGCCATGTGGAAATTGATCAAACCGCGCGCTCAAACCCTGTGGCTCTGGCAACTCAGTTTGCTGGCGCTACTGTTTGCGTTCTGGCACCTGATGACTGTGCCCGGCCTGATACCGCCGATGCTGTTTTCCGACGAGCGCCAGGCCGCCTTCTTCTTTGGCGAACCGATCAAGATCTTTGTCCGCGTCTGGGCCTGGTTTGTGCGGGATGCCGACATTTACCAGCATCTGGGCGTGACGCTGACCGAAACGCTGTTGGCCTTTGCCATCGGCTCGGCACTCGGACTGGCCGGTGGCCTGTGGCTGGCGCTGGCGCCGCTGGCCTCGGCCTTGCTGGAGCCGTATATCAAGGCGTTCAACGCCATGCCGCGCATCATTTTGGCGCCGATCTTTGCCGTCTGGTTCGGACTGGGAATGGGCTCCAAAGTGGCATTGGGTGTGACCCTCGTGTTCTTCATTGTGTTCTTCAACGTCTACCAGGGCGTCAAGGAAGTCAGCCCGGTGGTGCTGGCCAGTGCTCGCATGCTGGGTGCGAGCCAACGCGAATTGCTGCGCCATGTCTACCTACCCAGCGCCACCAGCTGGGTCTTCAGTTCGCTGCACACCTCCGTTGGCCTGGCCTTTGTCGGCGCCGTGGTCGGTGAATACCTGGGCTCAAGCCAGGGTGTGGGCTACCTGATCTTGCAGGCCGAAGGCAGTTTTGACATCAACACCGTGATGGCCGGCATCCTGGTGCTGACCGCCTTTGCGCTGGTACTCGACGAAATGGTCGGGCAAATTGAAAAGCGCCTGATGAAGTGGCAACCGCGCTCCGGGGAAACGGAAAAGCTCTAATCGGCGTTCGGAAACCGCTCATCCAGCCATTGTTTGAGCTCGGCGAAAACCGGCTCGGCTTCGAGTTCATTGAAGATCTCGTGGTACAGGGTCTCAAAGCAATGCGCACGCACCAGTTGTTTGGGTGCTGCGGCGGCAAAAGCCCGACTGCCAGCTGGATTGACCAGCTTGTCATCCCCGGCATAGAGCAGAAGGGTGGGGACTTTCCAGCGCGGGGCTAACGCCACGGTAGCTGGCCCCGCTTCTGCGATAAAGCGCGCCAAGCGACCCGAAATCCGATCATGCACCGATCTGTCGGCAAGATAGGCGGCAACCACCGCGGGATCATGGGAAAGAAACGCCGGATCGAGTCCGTTGCCAACCCTCAGATTGGGCGCAATTTTTGGCAACACCGCCACCAGGATTTTTTGCAGGCCCGTCAGCCCAGGGTCAAGCGCGGGCGAAGAAAGAACCAGCGCATCGACAGGGCGCAGCGCCAGCGATACAAAGCGGGCTGCCACAAGTCCGCCCAAGCTGTGCCCCATCAGGATCAGGGGTGTCTTGCGAGGCATGCGGGCGCGGGTGCTTTCCACAATGTCGGCCAGATCGTCGAGCAGACGGGTGTCGGTGGGCAGACCGCCGCGCGTGCCGCCCGACTCGCCATGGCCATGCTGGTCATAACCGCGCACGGCAAAACCCCAGTCATTGAGCCGACGCGCGACATGGTTGTAGCGACCCGCATGCTCGCCCAGTCCGTGCACGAGCAGCACGACACCGCGCAGGGCCATGCCCTCGTCGAGCGGCCATTCCTGAATGGCGAGGTTGTCACCATCACCGGCGACAAAAGTCATGAGGGTGCTTTCCGGATGCGTCATGTGGCTTCCTCCATCGTGGCGGCTATCATGCCATGTTCAATAGCCAATTGCGAATCAGCACAGGAACCAGCTAATGACCCCGATGCCCACTCTGACCGGCGGCACCGGCGTAATCCGTCGCCGTAGTTGCCTGCCCCTCGCGGTGGCCTGAAGTCTGGCGGCACAGCGGGCATATGCCCAGACGCGGCAGTTGCTGCGCATTTCCGCCCCCGCCGTGCCCGACGACTGGCGCGCGCGGATGTGGACAGTTCTCAAGCACCAGCTTGAGCAGACTGCGCCCGGACAGTTCGGCATTCTGCTCAAGGACATGGTGCGCGAAGGCTGGGCCTTCATCGCCTTATCGGTGTTGGCACTGCTCCTGACGACGCTGTTTCCGCAGATCGTGTCGTGGCTGCCTCAGACGATGGGCTACGTAACGCGCTGAACCTTGCGTTTGGTGGTCGGCTTGGGTGCCGCTTTAGCCCGCACTTTAGTGGCCTTGGGCACCAAGGCCTGCTCCAGCTCCAGAATTGACTGATCGGTGTAATCGAGCATGCGCTGCAGAGCCGGCACCGACCGCCGGCAGGCGGTGTAACCAAAACCCAGGTTGTCGCAGTAGCCACTGATCGTGATGTTCAGGGCCAGGTACTGGGTCGGGATTGACACAGGGTACATCTCGTCGAGCCGGGCACCATTGCAATACAGGGTGTGGCGCGGGCCAGGTACATTGGAAATGATGACGTTGAACAACGGATGATTTCGCGCGCTGCCTGTGACCATGGCCGGGCCCATCGGCGAGATCGAGGTAATTCCATGCGCCAGCTTCTGCAAACGCGGCATGGTTTTGAGCCGATCCTTGGCTTCCTGGGTCGACTGCACGATGCGCTGCAGGCGCTTGAGCGGATCGCGCACATGGGTTGCCAGATTAGCCAGCAACAGCGACACCTGATTGCCGCCGGCGTCGGTCTCGCCGTGCAGTGACACCGGCACCATGGCGATCAGCGGTTTTTTGGGCAAAGCCTTCTGGACTTCAAGGTACTTGCGCAGAGCACCGGCGCAAATGGCCAGCGTGACGTCGTTGACGGTGGCACCCGTGGCCTCACCGATGCGCTTGAATCGGGCCAGCGAATAGGACTGTGAGGCAAAGCGACGCGAGCCCGATATCTCGACATTGAATGGGGTCGGTGGCGCCTGGAAGGGCAATGCCGGCGCCCCGTCGTCCATGCTGCGCAGCATGTCCCACAGCCCGCTGCCAATGCCGGGCAGGATCTCGCGGCCGGCGCGCGCCACACTGGTCAGTTGTGCGATCAAGCCCGGTGGCGGACCTGAGCGCTTCGCAGCAGGATGTTGTGGAAATGTCTGCGCCCACAATGGCGGCTTGTATTCGTCGGCGGTACGCGATAAGCCCTGGGCCACCATCCTGGCCCCGCTAACGCCATCGACCAGTGCATGGTGCGTCTTCGAGTAAGTCGCAAATCGCCCACCGGGCAAGCCCTCGATCACATAGACCTCCCACAGCGGCCGGTTGCGGTCCATCAGGTTGCCATGCAGGCGTGACACCATGGCCAGCAATTCGCGGATGCGCCCGGGCTGGGGCAGCGCAACGTGGCGCAGGTGGTAGTCGAGTTCGAAGTGCTCGTCATCCTCCCAGTACCAAAGTCCCATGCGTAATACGGGGCGCTGGTTGAAGGGTGGCAGGGCGACGAGATACTTGCCCCAGTCGGCCAGCAGTTCAGCAATGAAATGCGGTCCCGAACCCGGCGGTGGCGTGAAGATGTTGAGGCCCGCCACATGCATCGGCTGGTTGCGGGTTTCCATCCAAAGGAAAGCCGAATCGGTTGGGCTAAGGGCATTCATCGCTTGGTCTCGTTCAGTCAATCAATGACGCAGCGTACTGCAATTCCCTCGATTCATGACCGGGGCAAACCCCAGCCAACAGCGGACTTGATACCTCAGCGTGAGAGGGTGTAAACCGAGGTGCCGGCCCGAAGGTTTGGCGCAAAACGCACGGTCGCACCGTCCTGAATACCGAAACTGTCGAGAACCGTCAGACCGCTGCGCCGCGCCAGGACCGCCAGATCGGCGTGGGTGCCCACGCGGATATTGGGCGTGTCATACCACTGGTAGGGTAGGCGGCGCGTCACCGGCATGCGCCCCCGCAGCACGCTCAGACGGTTCGGCCAGTGTGCAAAATTCGGGAAGGCAACGATGCCGATGCGACCGACCCGCACCGTTTCGCGCAGCATGACCTCGGCGTTGCGCAGGTGTTGCAGCGTATCGATCTGCAGTACGACATCGAACGAGGCGTCATCAAACAGCGATAGGCCTTCATCCAGATTGAGCTGGATCACATTGACACCGCGCTTGACGCAGGCCAGCACGTTGGCGTCGGCAATCTCGATGCCATAGCCGCTGCAACCGCGCACCTGCTGCAGATAGGCCAGCATGGCGCCATCGCCACAACCGAGATCAAGCACGCGCGAGCCTACCGGCACCAGTCCGGCCATGATCTTCATGGTGGCGATATCGCTCATGAACTAACCTCCACGCTTGCCGAGGCCACTTCTCCGGCAACAGTGTCAAAGTAGGCGCGCACCACACCCAGGTAGCGCGGATCGTCGAGTAGAAAAGCATCATGGCCGTGCGGCGCATCGATCTCGGCGTAGCTGACGTCGCGCCGGTTGTCGAGCAGGGCCTTGACGATTTCGCGACTGCGCTTCGGTGCAAAACGCCAGTCCGTGGTAAAGCTCACCAGCAAGAACTTGCAAGTTGCACGCGCCAGCGCCTGGCTCAAATCACCCCCGTAGCTGCGCGCCGGGTCGAAGTAATCGAGCGCCCGAGTAATCAGCAAATAGGTGTTGGCGTCGAAGTACTCGGCAAACTTGTCGCCTTGGTGGCGCAGGTAGCTTTCGATCTGAAACTCCACTTCTTGAGTGGAATAGCGCAGGTCTACGCCTTCGCGCAACTGGCGCCCGAATTTCTCATTCATCACATCGTCACTGAGATACGTGATGTGCCCGATCATGCGCGCGATGCGCAGGCCGCGCTTGGGCACCACGCCGTACTGGTAGAAATGACCACCATGGAAATCGGGATCGGTCACGATGGCGCGGCGCGCCACTTCGTTGAAGGCAATGTTCTCGGCGGTGAGATTGGGCGCACTGGCCACCACCACGGCGTGACGTACGCGGCTCGGGTACTGCAACGTCCAAGACAAGGCCTGCATGCCGCCAAGTGAACCGCCCATCACCGCGGCCAGCGTCTGTATACCCAGGACATCGAGCAGCCGTGCCTGTGCGTTGACCCAATCCTCAACCGTCATAACTGGAAAATCGGCACCATAGACCCGTCCGGTATCAGGATTGGCATGCATCGGCCCGGTTGAGCCGAAACAGGAACCCAGGTTGTTAACACCGATCACAAAGAACTGCTCTGTATCGAGCGCCTTGCCTGGGCCAATCATGTTGTCCCACCAACCCTCTGATTTATCCTCTCCGGCATAGACACCGGCTACGTGGTGCGAAGCGTTGAGTGCGTGACAGATCAGAACCGCATTGGAACGATCGGCGTTGAGCCTGCCGTAGGTCTCGAAGCTCAAGGAATAATCACGCAAACTGGCACCGCTCTGCAGTGGCAGACTGTCGGCAAAGTGCATGGACTGGGGCGTGACGAACATCTTGATCAATGAGGGAGCGCTTGGTCAAAAAAACAAAAAACCCGGCATCGCTAAAGGCAAGACCGGGTTGGGTGGCGTCTTTAGCTGAACTTGTTAAGCGCCCGCAAGCTGTGGCAAATCGGCGCGGTTCAAGTATATCAACCCAAAACTGGCAGAACAACAAAGAGCCTTATCCAATGAGGTGTGAGCCTGAAGCGGTGTCCGTGATTCCAACGAGGTGTGAGCCTGAACTTCGGGCTTGGGTCGATCATTTCCCACATGGTGATCGACATGGACGAGACCCGTCTACAA
>TBL_comb47_HYPODRAFT_10005053_pt1 | contig 14923 bp, 10 predicted proteins | sample TroBogypolimnion_40_FD_10682 | JGI IMG/M metagenome (IMG submission 10682)
TAATATAAAGTAAAATAGGTATGACAAAAATGAAAAAATAAAAACCAACTATTTTGTCCATTAGAGCAAATCGTCTTCAAAAAACCAACTATTTTGTCTATTACACCCGAAATCGAGATACAAACTTCTAAATTATGTATCTTTGCAGCATAGAATTTTCAAAAAAACAATAATTTAAGATGGCAGAAAAGAAATCAAAACTAGCTGATAACAAAACAAAACCTACTTCTGTAAGTGTAGAGGATTTCCTAAATAGTATTACCCCTGAACAGAAGCGAGAAGATAGCTTTGTCCTATTGGAAATGATGAAGAAAGCCAGTAAGGAAGAGCCGATACTTTGGAGCAATTCCATCGTCGGTTTTGGTATTAAAAGACACAAAAGCCCAACAACAGGCCGCGAAGCAGATTGGATGCGAATAGGATTCGCTCCTCGCAAAGCAAACATTTCATTATACTTCGGAATTTATGTCGATGCACATGCTACTGCACTCGAAAAACTTGGTAAACATAAATCAGGTATGGGTTGTGTATATATTAATAAGCTTGCGGACATTGACATAGAAGTGCTAAAAGGCATAATAGAAGCAGGTTGTAAGCTTTAGAGAATAAATTACCCTTACCAGCTTATCCTTGCTAAGTCAATTATAACAAAGCAATACTCCTTAATAGCTGCTTCCATTATCCTACCCCCCCTTTGCTTACCGGTAATCAGTCAACCCTTCCAAAGGATTGACTAAAAGTTGGCTGCCATATCTTCATATTTTCAAATCACCAATTCACCAAATCACTAAATTATCTTTTCACAACCTTAAACACTTCTGATTTTGAATTGCCATTTAACTGAACAATATATACACCTTGTTCTAAATTGTATAAATCGATAGTAAGTGCTTTTTGAGAATTAATATTCTTTGAAATCAAAAGTTTGCCGGTAACATCATAAACCATTACTGTTTGAAATAAATTACTTTTCAATTCAATTTTTAGATTATCGATAACGGGGTTGGGCGAATAAGAAAAGGATGCATTATTATTATTTTTAATACCTGCACCCAGTGTTTCAACTTTAAGAGATGAAATCCTGTTGTCCCATCCAATATCTGATAAACAAGAGTCATCAGTAGTAAGGAGAATGGAAGATCCACCGAAAGAATCATTTTCAAATATTCGAATCTGATAGCCTGTAGCAACTTTAATAGAAGATATGTTTTTATCTTTCAATCCTCTGGATTGTATGGAACTAAGCAAATAATCGCCAACAGGCAAATTAACACCGGTGCCAATATATGCTGTCCCCGCGAAATTACAATCATTATATACAACTACTGTAGGTGAGATGCATTCAATTTTAAATGAAGACACAACATCATTAAAGCTATCTCCCACCAAACAACTTTCATCAGCAGTTTTTATGAGACTGTCACCCATGAAATTATCATCCTTATAAAAAGTAATCTTATAACCTGCTTGTACTTTTACAGAAGAAACGTCATTATCATGCACACCATGAAACTTGATATTGCTCATAGTATATTTGCCAATTCCAAAGCCGGCAGAATAACCACCATAATTGCAATCCTGAAATAAAGCAATAGGATCAGGGAATTTAACATCTCCACCCTGCGAATTACCTATACGCTCATATGCACGAGCTGCTGATGCCTGATAAAGCAAATAAGCATTACCTCCCGAGGTGGTATCGTTCCAATTTTCAGGATAACGACCACCGGCATCCTTGCAATTATCGTGAAGATATTTAAGATAACCTACAGGAATATTCAACCAGTTTATATCTCCATCCAGATTATATAGATCCACATAAGCATTCGTCATGTCATGTCCACCCCATTGACCGGTTTCGTTCAAAGCATGTGTTGCCCAGTTTATGTAAAATGTTTCCATAGCAAGTCCCAGATGTTGCGCATCACTCAAGTAGATAGAATCACCTGTAGTTATAAATAACAAAATAGCTGCCTGTGTTTCTACAGCATTTTCATAACCACGATATCCGGGTCCTATCCCCCATCCCTGACTTTTCATCCATAGATAGAGTCTCTTTCCATCAATAAGATATTGTTGTATACCGGTTGCTTGATATATCATCAAATTAACCACTGATGTAGGAGCTGTAGCACAAACTGACCAACCACTTGTGTCACCTTCATGAAAATGTATTCCTCCTATAGGGTTTTCACCACTCATACTAAATGCAATCACATCTTTGGCCCTATTTAAGTAGGTAGTGTCAGTGGTAACTTTATATAGTTCCATTAATGCTTTGGCTATCCAAGCATTGTCATCATAATAGCGATCACCATAATTATCAACAGATGAATTATATCCCCATCTATTATTGAAATAACACCAATACCTCGAATGAAATTCATTTGCCAAAGCTTCAGCTTCGCTTATTCTACCTGCTGCAACAAGTGCATGAAATTGAATCCCCTGTGACCAAGCATAAGCCGGTACATGAGTAAGATCTTCTGCATAAAGTGCACTTCCTATTATATAATAATCATTTGAAATCTGGCTTAAAGTTTCATCTCCCCATTGTTTAAAAGTTGCACCCGATTGTGAAAAAGCAGATTGCTGATTGGAGAAGCAATACATCAAAATTAGTACTATCCAAATAAAGATTCGACTGTTATTTTTCATTATTTCTGTATTAAATGTATAGATTTGATAGATTTATTTAATATGGACGTTTATTTAATTTCTTTTTTACAAAAGTACTATTAATTTATTGAATCCATTAAAATAAATGTCATAATAAATCAATACATGTTATATGAAGTACTTACTTAGCCTACTCGTAGGCAGAAAGAACTTGGAGTTTAAAGTACTAAGTTTATTAAAAGAGAATAATTTTTAAAACCTCTCATCTAATAAAGTTAGTTTATAGCTAACATGAAAGAACCTTATTCTATCATTTATATCTTAACATTGCCTTTGGTTATAAATATAAGAATAATTATGATTGATGAATAAAAACAAAATAAAATGATTTATTCTTGCTTATTATCATTTTTAATTGCTACATTTGTAAAAAACTTTAGTACATAATTAAAATAAAATAAAGACATGGAAAATTCAAATAACACAGGAAAAGTAATTGGAGCATTATTAGCCGGAGCACTTGTAGGAGCTGCCATTGGAATATTGTTTGCTCCTGATAGTGGCAAAAATACACGCACTAAAATTGCAACCGGAGCCAAAGACTTGGCAGAAGATCTTAAGCAAAAGATGAAAGAGGAAGCAAGTAAATTGCGCCAAAAAGCCAAAGATTTGGAAGATATGGCTGAGGAAAAGTTTAATGAAATGAAAGAAGAAACTCCGGAGGCATAATAACAATAAATAGTCAGCTTGCAAGCTAAAGGTTTAGGTTGACCATTCTTTTTATTTAACAAATTATAATATTTAACATGCAAGAGAATAGCAAAGTAGAAGAACTTACAGAAAATGTCAAGAATTATATTAACACATATATAGAATTAATAAAACTTCAACTTACAGAACGTATTTCGGTAGTTGGCCCAAGTTTATTAAGCAATTTAATAATGGCAATGATAGTCCTAATATTTATTTTATTTTTAAGTATAGTAGCAGGATTTTACTTTTCAAAACTTCTGGGTGATTTCACTTTAGGCTTTGCAATCATTGCAGGATTTTACTTTTTGCTTGCAATAATCCTACTTATTGGAAAAAAGAAAATCATTGAAAATCCTTTGCGTGATAAGATCATAAAGAAAATCATCAATAATAAATAATTACTTAGTACTTTAATAAGTCAAAAAAATGGAAAAGACAGAAATCTCCAACTACTCAGAATTGATGATGAGAATTGAGTATCTAAAAGAAGAAAAAACAAAACAAGAAGAGGAACTTAAAGTTACTTTCAAGGAATTTGTAAATTCCTTAGACCCCATTCAGATGATGAAGCAGTCATTGCACAAACTTGCTGAGGATAAAGAGGTGCAAGTTGATCTTACCAGAGTTGGAGTAAGTATTGGTGTAAATTATATAATCAATAAAATATTATACAAAAGTAACAACTTAAAAGGATTTTTAAGTTCAGTATTTGTTAATCTTATTAGTTCTACCTTAACAACTGAAAACATATCCAAAATAATAACAGTTATAACAAATTTTATTCATCCAAATGTAGATGAAGAAACTGCACCTAAGTCCTCACCTAAGGAGAGGACTTGAAACAATAGTAATCTTAATCCAACATTAAGAAATTCTTATAATAATATTCTTCTTGTTTCTTTTGTTGTTCAATTTCCTCGGGTGTTTGGATAATTATCTCTTCGTTATTCTTATCTTTCTCTAATTGCAAAAGGCGTTCGGAGTAATCAATAGATTCGTATAAGATATCATAATTAACTGCCTCGGTATTGCTAGCTTCGATAAGCGTCCATAAAGGTTCAAGAGATTTCACACGATTGTTATAATAATCAACCCCTCTCAAACGGAAGAACTGCCAACCACATCTCTCTAAAACTTTCTGTTTGTTAAGGTTCTTCTTAAAGTATTCTGCCCCCTGCCATTTGTCGCCATCACATTCAACTGCTATCTTCACACCATTATCCAACACTGCTACCAAATCAATAACATACTTTCCTCTAGCAACTTCATAAGCAGGCACTACATTATAACCTTGTGCAATAATATCGTTAAACACATCAACCTGGAAATTACTATGGAAATGTTCGGGTAGTTTGGTGTAAGTCTTTTCAATTATATTTTGCAAAGGAATTGCTTTTGATTTATAATTAAGAAAATGATCGAGAACTTTATATCTAAGATCATTAGTATTGCGTAAATCATTCAATTCAACTGAATGGAACAACCAAATCTGATCTTTAGCTCTACTTACGGCAACATTAAATCTTCGTTCATCTTCAGCTCTGGTAAGTGCCGAACGTTTATGATTAGGTGCAGTAATTAAACTTAAGAAAATAATATCGCGTTCATCTCCCTGGAAACTTGCAGAGTTGCCACAAATAATCTTACGATTGTAAAACTCTAACTCCCCTATTGTTTTTAATAAAATACTTTCTATCAAAGCCCCCTGACTATTCCCCTGCAAACAGATAACACCAAAGGTTTTATCTTTATAATAATCTGATTTTATCAATTCACTTATCGTGAAAGCAATTCTATCGGCTTCGGCAGGATTAATAATATGCTGACCTTTATTCTCAACAAAGCCATCATCACAAAACACATTCTTTAAAGGTTCTAATCGGTTTTCGGAATATTGCCTTAAAGGATACAATCCTTTTCCATCTGGTTGATAAAAATATTTATTTGAGAACTCAATAATCTCAGGCATACATCTAAAATGCTCGCGTAAAACAGTAATGCCATCGCAAAAACGTTTGCCAAGATCAAAGAAACTAAACTCAGTACCAAAGAATTCATTAAAAGGAATCCCTTGTAAATGTCTTTTGATATGAGGCTGCATAATATTGGCATCTACACCAACATATTCAGGAGAAGTCTGTTTATCATCTCCTACAATAATAATATTTTTAGAGATATAAAGCAGAAAGATTGCATCAGGTCCCAACTGACTGGCTTCATCAATAATCACATAATCGTACATCCCTTTAACAGGTTGTATCGTTTCAGCAACCTTATACAAAGGCATGATCCAGCATGGAACCGAATCCTTGCATTTATCCATTTGCTGTTGAGCAATCTTACGGAAACGTAAAGCACGTTTGCCAATTCCTCTTTTGCCAATCTTTTTAACAGCCTGAACCCAAGCTTCTAAATGTTTGCGTAAAGCTTTATTCTCTGTCAGGCTTTCTAATACATGTAACCACGACTTTTGAGAAGCCAATAGCTCAATAATCTTTTCTTCTTCTATTTCAAGTTCAAATACTCTACGTATGAGTTCATTCTCTTTGCTCTCGTTTACCAATAAACTAAATTCTAATTTAGTATGTTTAAAACAAATAGCTTTCTCAATAAGATCTTTATGAGTATAATCAAAAGTGTCGGTTATAATCTCTTCAATTAAGTATGGGAAATGTTTTTTAAGTTTATCTTCTTGTAAAATAAAATGATTGTAGGATGTTCTAGTATTTGCAATTTCATCTAATTCAGCTATCAGTCGTTGATATCTTACTGAATCGAGATCATTTAATGACTCAATTAAATTAATAGTAAGGGGGTGCAAATCAGGAGTGGTTGAGAGATACTTAATTGTATTAGCAATATTCTCACCCATCTTCTTATTATTCCCTAACTTCAGGCTATAATTAATTGAATTAATAAGAGTATTTGTCTCTATAATATTAAAAGAAGCTATTTTAATTGAGTATACAATCTCAATTTCACCTTTTATATTTTTGGCATTGCCCAGTAAAGTCATAAGCCCAACTGCCGACTCGTACATTTGTTTTATATATACAAAGCTTTCGCTATAACTATTGAAGACATGTGTAATATCCCACATCTTAAATAACTCGGCAAAGACTTGTTTGAATTGCAAATCTTTTATCACCATTTGAAACTCCTCAGAAGTATCGCAATTTACTCCATTAACTTTTACTGTATCAACAAAAGAAATTTTCTTTTTGATAAGCTCAGGAAGGAATGCTTTCTTCAATAAAAAGGCAGGTCCTGATAATGGATTGCCTTCATTTAAAAACTCTAATAAAGCAACAGCCTCGGTTTTAAGTTGAATAATACTTTTATCAGCAGGATATTTTATTTCAATATTCCTATCAAAGTTAATAAGCTCTTCTTCATTAATGCCTTTTAATAACTCGTTAGTTTGTTGAATTCTTTGAGTCCAGATAAAGGAGTTATATCTTAAATAATCTTCAAACAATTTAGATTTAAAAGGTAATTGTAAACTTTCAATCTCTTCAAGAATATTCTTAAAATCATTAAGTCTAGCCATTAAAGAAGGGAGACTTATTCTATTTAAGTTAATATTTAATGATTGATATTCATTATCCAAATCTAAATTGTCAATGTAATACTTATAATCTATTAATTCATTTGGAGAAACGATATATTCTTTATTCGGTAATTTATGATTTACAGTATCAATATCTAAGTTCTTATACTTATCATTCAGCTTAATAAATTCAAAGATATCAGGTATCAGTATTATATCATTTAAATCTTTTATTTCATCTTTAAACCAATGAAATTCTTTATCATCCTTCTCAAGTAACTCAGCAATCTCGGTTAAAGTCCCTTTATAAAACTCATTCAATGTGCGTTCACCCATTGAATGCTCTTTCATCTTAAGCAGCTCTTCGTTAGTAGTTTTCTTTTCTTCTATTAAATTCTTAAGGTCTATACTATATTTTGCAATGTTATATTTATATTCATTTAGATTTCCTTTGGTTAGCTCTTCAATAATTGAATTAACACTCAATTGTAAATCATGAATAGATGAGCTATCACTACTTAATAAATTCACCGTAAGGTTACGAAATTCTTCAGGAAGTTTATCTTTAAGAACCTCTAAAGCACGTTTTGTATATGCAGTTACCAGAACCTTATTGCCATTAGCAAGCAAATGACAAATAAGATTAGCAATTGTATGAGACTTACCTGTTCCTGGAGGACCTTGAACCAAGACTTTACTATTTACTCTAGCCTTTTCAATAATCTCAATCTGTTCGTCATTATATTTCTTAGGAAAATACACAGTATTATCGACTTCAGTCTTAATAGTATAATCAACAATTGCATTAGTAAACTCTCTGGGATTGTATTCTAACTCAATCAAATCATTTATAGCAGGGATATCTATATCAATTTCTTCTAACGTTAAGTCTTCAATTATCTTTTCGTAAAGTGCTGTAAAACTTCTAGTATTACGTTTCCTTAGAATTAGTGCCGGAGAAAAAGAAATAATAGGTTTTGAAGGAACTTTTTTAGAAACTTCTATTTCGTCATGGAAGAAACTATCAGGTCGTAATCTTGCAGCCATCTCTTGCAGAACTTCCTTTAATTGCACATCAAATAAACCATCGGCCAAATCATTTTCAACCAAAAATGCTTTAGCTAACTTTTCAATCTCAATTAAATTAGTTGAATCAAATTGATCAAACAAATCCATTATAGCATCTGTTTCAATCTGAATTTCGTTATCCAAACTTGGATTAACAATTAAACTTGAGGAGTTTTCGAGTACATCAAAAACAATCTCGGCATTTGAAGTCAAAAGGTGACGACAAATAATTGGAGCATGAGCAGTTTCTTTAAAATATAATAAACCAATGCCCATTACAAGTTCAAACTCTTCTCCAAATTGCTTTGATTTGTTATGCATAGAGAACAATTGCTTGTAAGTAGCATAGAGACTGCTATACTTTTTATGTAGTTCCTTATAATTCTTTAAATCAGTTTTGTATTTACCAAACTCATTCTCCCATCTATTGGTAACATAATCTTCAAACTCATCAATAACTTCAGGAAATTCAGCTAATAAAATAGTAAGCTCATAATCCCATGTATTTACTTTTTCAACGCTTTCAGCTTCTTCTTCAATTTCAAAATCTAAATCTAATTCTCCATCTTCTAATGTAATTTCATCTAAAATAATTCCTTCTTTTAAATTATCTTCGATTCCTTCAACTTCTTCTATTACACTCTCTATCTCAGGTTCATCTTTTGTATCTTCAATAATTATTTCTTCATTTATAACATCCTCTATATTTTCCTCTAAAGAAAAAGAATCAAAGGCATTCAACTCATCTGTTAAATCTTCTATAACAATTTCATGAATTTCTTCTTCTTCTACCTCTTCAGGTTCAATATAATTTTCATTTAACACCATTAATGAATCATATAAAACAGGGAGACCTGTTTCATTAAGCAGACTTTCTTTAACTATCCACTTATTAAGATTATCACTAAAATTGAGAATTGGATAAACAGGTGCAGCAGGCTCCTGAGGTTTAACTATCTTTATCCAATAATCAGCATCATTGCTAAAACCTTTATTTGTGANACACTCAAATTCCTCGTATTTAGGAAAATCAGCAAACCAAAGTATTTCGGGATATTGAGTAGGTGAGTTCTGAATATCGCGTACAGGATTGCTCCTGATTTTTGAGAATTCTCTAAGATAATTGAATATCTGCAGATACTTATCTCTTTTCATTATGTTTATTATTAAGGCAATTTGTGAGAGAATGCGAAAAGATATGATTCATCGCTCTAAACTTAGAGCATACTAAATAATATCTTTTTACATTGTCGCCTGTAATAATAACCGAAGAACGATTACCCTGAATGGTTTAGATTGAAATTTATTTTTATTCATTTATTGAATTTCTAGACAACAAAAGTAGTTATAATAACTAACAAAAACGTTTTATTTAGAATAATAATGCTTTTTTATTAAAGTATTTTAATGAATTAATTATTTACCTATACAAAAGCTTGAAAATATAGTGTTTAATATTTCATCATTTGTTATCTCTCCTGTTATTTCTCCAAGATTATGCAAAGCTGTACGAAGATCAATGGCTATTAAATCTCCGCTAAGGTTAATTGCAATGCCTTCTTCCACTGATTTAACTGCTTCGAGTGTTTTTACAAGAGCTTCGTAATGACGAATATTAGAAACCAATGTTTGATCGTTGATATCAGATTTTATTACAGATTTAACTAAACTATCTGTAATAAGATTAATATTTTCTTTTCGCTTGGCTGAAACAAATATAATCTCAAAATCAAACATCTCTTTTAGATGCTTAGGAGAAGCCAGCATCTTATCAGTCTTATTGGCAATAATAATAAAGTGTTTGTCATTATTATTAATATGATGTTCAAAGTCCTTTAAGGAAGCTTGGATTTCTTCAAAAGAAGTATTATTAATATCTACTACATATAATATAATAGTAGCCTGTTCTATCTTTTGGTAAGTGCGTTCGATACCTATAACTTCTATTTCATCAACAGAATCTCTTAGTCCGGCAGTATCAATAAAACGGAAAGTGATACCATCAATAGCGATAGTATCTTCAATTGTATCACGAGTAGTTCCTGGTATTTCTGATACTATTGCTCTTTCTTCATTGAGCAATGCGTTTAGTAAAGTTGATTTGCCTACATTAGGTTTGCCTATAATCGCAACAGGTATCCCGTGTTTCAACACATTGCCAAGAGCAAATGACTTTATAAGCTTATCAACTTCTTCTCTTATTTTTATTAATAAAGCACTCAAATCATTTCTATTAGCAAACTCAACATCTTCTTCACTAAAATCAAGTTCTAATTCAATTAATGCAGCAAAGTTTAGAAGTTGCTGACGTAGTTCTTTTATTTTAGATGAATAGCCTCCTCTCATTTGATCTAAAGCCAGACCATGAGATGTCTTAGAATGAGAAGCAATAAGATCTGCTACAGCTTCTGCTTGCGAAAGGTCGAACTTGCCATTAAGGAAAGCTCTTAAAGTAAACTCTCCTGCTTTAGCATGACGTGCTCCATTATTTATTAACAGCTCTACTATCTTTTGTTGTATAAATACAGAACCATGACAGGAAATCTCAACAGAATCTTCGCCGGTATAGGAGTGTGGTGCTTTGAAAACACTTACAAGCACTTCATCTATCAACTCATTATTATTATTGATAGTACCGAAATAAATATGATGGCTTTTGCTTTGACTAAGTTTCATATCTTTTCGTTTAGGTGTAAATACTTTTTCGCAAATACTAAAAGCATTCTCACCCGAAACTCTTATCACTGCTATCGCACTAACTCCTGAGCCTGTAGCTAAAGCACATATTGTATCGTTATTGAACATTGAATTTGATTTATTTTGCAAAGATACCTAAAAAAATTATGAATTATGAATGAGTAAATAAATAGATGCCTAAAGATATTGATAAATGTTAAAGAAATGATTGTTTTATATCTTTCTTTTCTCAAAACAAAATAAACAATTTAAGCAAACATAATTATCAATAAAAAGAGAATATATTTATCTTATTAGAGTTACTCTTCCGGTTTTCTTTATATTCTCTCCGGTATCTTTTATTGTTCCTGTTAATTGATAAATATAAACATCCAAAGGAACGGGTTTGCCTTTATATGTACCATCCCAGCCTTTGCTTATAACTGAACTTTCAAAAAGTTGTTCTCCCCACCGATCATATATTACAAGTTTATAATCGTTGAAAACATAATTTATTTTTAAATTAAATACATCGTTTATGCCATCTCCATTTGGAGTAAAACTATTGGGGATAAATATATCACAATCATTAAATATTATATTTATGGTGTCGTTTGTAAAACAATTACTATCAATAGAAACCTTTACATAATAAGTTCCTAGCTGACTTACATAATAAGTTGGGTTTGTACTGTTATCTTGCCAAAGGTAAGTAGCGTTTTGATAAGTAGCATTCAAAATTATAGTTTGTCCTTGACAAAGTATAGTATCATTACCTAAATAGATTGTTGGAGAAGGTACTACTATTAAATTTGTTGTAATAATACTATCGCAACCTAAGAATGTTGCTAATGTATCTTTATAAATCCCAGATATTATATAATTATTTGTTCCTACATAATAAGATTCTCCCTGACAAATAACAGGATTTAAACTTGTGTCTTTTACAGGGTTTACAGTTAAGTTAGTAGTAATAATACTATCACAATATAAAACAGTAATTAAAGTATCAATATATAAACCGGCTGAAGAATAAAAATAATTACCTACATGAAAAGTCTCACCTTGGCAAATGATTGGATTTAAAGTTGTGTGAGTATATGTATTTATGATAACTGTATCAGTAATGCTGTTGACAGGACATGAATTATCGGACACAGTAACTGTATAAACACCTTTAATTAAATTTGCAACACAACTATCTGTTGCTCCATTGCTCCAAAGATAACTATATGGTGGTATTCCTCCTATTGTTGACACACAAGCTTTACCTAAACAAGAATCTATTGTAATTGTAACAGATGTAGAATAAAAACAAGGTATTGGTGCCATCATTTCTGATACAAAACCAGCACCACATACATATAACTTACCGTTTGTTCTGTTTAATTTTACATCACGAACCTCACCGGAGATATTTGTAATAATTGCACTTAACGTATTAAATGAATTACCTGTAAAATTAATTACATGGACTTTATGCGAACCACCTACATATATGTTATTACATTCATCTACATCAATTCCTTCGTGAATTCTATATTCGCATGTAGCATAACTTGTATCAACAATAATAGTATCCAATAAACTTCCATCTATTTTATTCCATGCTTTAAGAATTTTGCCATCGTATGTATAAATATAACTATTATTTAAAGCTAATGCATTTGCTCTGCAAGTAAATATATAGTTAGCTATACCGCCTAGAAAACCTGCTAAATGATGTATATTAGTCTGTACTTGAAATGGACATGGTGGATTATAATTTGTAGATGCTAAACTTTTTTGTAAAAATCCATCTATTAAGCCATTATCTGTCATTAATGCATAAAAGTCTCCATTATTATCCATTGTTACTGCAGAAATATCATTCTCCATCATTGAGAATCCATTAAAGTTTTGCGAAGTGCTACTAATTAAATTTGTATCTATATTTATATTAATATTTTCTGTTGAATAAACTCCACCTCCAAAAGCAATTAATTTATTGGTGCAATTGTTATAAAGCATATTCCATATTTCACATACAGATCCAAAGTAAGGTGTAATATAATTTAATGTTCCATTGTTATTAATTTTCATGATCCTACTCTCTCCACTACTATTTCCTGTACCTTCGCCTATGAAAGTAGTCCCTGAGTTTCTAATAATACAAAATTTTGAATAACAATTAGTATAAGCCCAATTTATTGGATTTGTATAAGTCCAGAGGAAAACTCCAGTATTAGAATATTTTGATAACACAAAAGGTCCTGAACCACCTGTAAAGTAAACATTGTTGTATTTATCATAATCTATATTCAAAGCCCAATTATTAGTATCTAAACTTGTAGGTGTAGTTGTCCATGGGTCTATGATAAGAGTTTGAAGTGTGGAGTTTGAAGTTTGAAGTTGAAAAGAAACAGTGTTATTGGTTACTTTAAAGCTTGAACTTATTGCTTGTTTAGAACTTTCATAATAGCTTTCGGGAGTATGGTCTATAATATCCCCTGCAAGGGTTTCTATTATAATGTTTCCTGCTTTATCTGTTTTTATTTCTTCTAAATCACCTGTATAATGCATCTTTATTAAAGAAGGGTCTGCATTGGGATGTAAAATGATTTTATATTTTATTCCTCCTTTTGCAGGGATAGTATATTCCACATCTATATTAGGGTAAATATCTTTATAAAGAAGTTTTTTATATCCTTTAGCTTTTACATTTTCATATCCTTTTTCACCAAAAGTATAATATCCTTCAGAGGCTTCGCTTACTTTTAACTCAGCATTGGGATTACAACCCTCCCAATTCATGGAAACATAAAATATCTTTTCTTCCTCATTTTTGTCTTTATCCTTATCATGTTCCTGATGTTCTCTTTCTTCTTCTGATAAAGAATCTTGTTTCACAAGCTTAAAAATAACTCCTTGTTTAGTAAAGAATATCTTATCAGCATTATTAACAGCATATATTATTGGAAGTTTTGATTCAGCCCAGTTGTTAAACTGTCCTTTGTTTTCAACAAAAACATCTGTATGGAAGGGATTATTGGTAGTCCATCCCGAAGGAGTATGCTTAGAATCATGTTGCACTGTTTGTGCAAATACCCTGTTAATATTAATTAACAGAATACTTACCAGACAAAAATAACTAATAATTATATTCTTCATATTAAATGCAAAGTTACTAAAAAAACAATTAACAATTAACAATTAACAATTAATAATTAATAATTAATAATTAATAATTTTCAAATCTAAGTACTACAAACACCAAGTACTTTAGGCTTTCTTTTTATAAAATATTTTGCCTACTCTATTTACATGTTCTTTTAAATTATCATTATCTAATTCGTTATAACTTATGATGTCAACATGGTAAGGTGTAGACAGTTCTTCATTCACAAAACCATTAATATTCATTGCAATTTGTTTATTACAATATTCACCTTTTATTGCCAAATCTATATCGCTGCCTTTTTTATAATTGCCCTTTGCCCTGCTGCCAAATAAAATAACTTCCTCTATTTCCGGGTATTTTGAGAATGTATTTAATAATAAGAAATAACTTTTTTCTGAAATTCCATAAGTGTTCATATTTCACTTTTTAATTTTAAATACACATCAAATAATTCTACAAAATAATCATTTGCAATTAAATTATATGCTAATTCTGCATTCTTCTCATCATAAGTATGACTCATTAAATTTCGTTTTTGAAGCATATCCATCCATATATCGCCATCTTTTATTATTTCATAGCTAAAACCTTCTTTTATAGCATCACGTGGAAATTTCACTACCACATCTTTATCTTCTAAGTAATCTTTCACAGTTTTCCATGCCAATTCAAATGTAAATTCGTAAATCTGAATAACTCCTGCTTTCTCTAAATCAGAAAGAATTGTTTTATCCAGAGCATTTTGTAGATGAATAATTGCTTTTTCAAAGTTCTGAAAGCGTTGCTTCCATCTTATGTCTTGTTTATCCATATTATATTTTTAATTTGCGAAGATTATTTTTGATATATTGATTTTAAGATAATTGTAATTATATTATAAATTTTAAACTTATTGCAAATATACAAATTCTTTTCATATTCATGTTGTATTATAAAAAAAACAACCCCATTAAATAAATAATGAAGTTGTTCTAATGCACCTCGACTCCGCTCGGTTACCCTGAAATGGTCGATCACCGAGCGGAGTCGAGGTGTAATTCTTATTTTTACAATTTCTTAACTTACTAAAGCACTCATCATAGGGCTCATTTCCAAAG
>TBL_comb47_HYPODRAFT_10005054_pt1 | contig 14923 bp, 7 predicted proteins | sample TroBogypolimnion_40_FD_10682 | JGI IMG/M metagenome (IMG submission 10682)
CTGGTCATGGACCTGCCCCGCCTGGACGGGGAGCCGTTCCTGAACCTGTGCGGCACCGGCTTCGAGGCGGTGGTCTCCACCCTCTTCAACGCCGCCAAGGGCCGGGGCTTCCGCACCTACGCCGCGGCCTCGGTGCGCCTGTGGTGCCGCCACCCCGAGGTGGGGCTGCGCTGGGACGCCGTGCCGGTGGCCGCCGCGGAGCCCCAGGGGCGCATGGACCGCCTGCGGGCGGCTTGGCAGGGGCCCCAGGAGGAGCTGCCCGCCACCGCCTGGAGCCTGTGCTTCGCCAACCTGCCCCAGTACGGATCCGGACTCTGGATCGCCCCGGGCGCCGATCCCACCGACGGCGCCCTGGAGTGGGTGCGGCTGCGCCGCCCGGGAATCTGGGAGATGGTCTCCCAGGTGCCCCAGCTGTTCCGGGAGGGGGGGCGGACCTCCCTGCGCCGGCAGGGCCGGATCCTCAGCGCGGTGGTCCGGCTGGACACGGCCCTTCCCTGGCACCTGGACGGGGAGCCGACGCCGCCCCGGGACCGGGCGGAGCTGACCGTGGAGCAGGGGGCGTTCCGGATGCAGGTGAGTTCGGAATGCCCTTGGGTCTGATCGGGATTCCGATGATTGGAAAACTCAACCTGATGCTCCCGCCCCACGCCTTGAACATCAGCTCATTTCCTCCAGGCTGCACGCGTTCCTGTTCAATGCCCTGGAAGAAGGGAAAAGCAAGTCCGGAGGGGAATGCATCATCCTTGCCGCCCCCCTGGATGTCTTCCTGGGCGATACCGTGGTCCAGCCGGACCTGGTGGTCGTCTGCGATCCGGCCCTGCAGTCGGCGCGGGGCATCGAGGGCGCTCCCGACCTGGTGGTGGAGATCCTGGGCCCACGGACGGCGGGCAAGGATCTGACCCGCAAACAGTGGCTGTACGAAGCAACCGGCGTGCCGAAGTACCTCATCGTCGACCCGGAGGAGCGGGTGGGGCTCCTGCTCCGCCTGGACGCCGGGGTATACGTGGACTCGGCGCGGATCGACTGGGGGCCGATGGTCGCGCTGCTGGGCGGGAAGCTGTCGGTGCTGCTGGGGTGACTGGCGCTGGCCGTAAAAAACCGGAACCCGGAGGCGCAGAGCGGAAGTGACCATGGGGAGCTCCCGGTCCGGGGGCCCCCCACCTTCACCTGGGCGTCACAGCTTGAATTTTGAAACCGCGGCCTGCAGTTTGTCGGCCAGCTTGGCCAGTTCCTTGGCAGCGGTATTGGTGTCCCCCGCTCCGCGAGTGGTCTCCTTGGCGGCGCCGCTGACCGAATTGACGCTGCGGGCCACCTCGTTCATGCCCTTGGACGCTTCGGCCGCGTTCTTGGCCACGTCCGTAGACCCCAGCGCGAGCTGGCTGATGTTCTTCGCGATGTCCGTGACCCCCTTGACCGCCTGTTGGACGTTGCGGGAGACCTCGTTGGTGCCTTCGGCCACTTCCTGGACATTCCGGGCCACATCGCTGGCTCCCCGCGCGGCCTGGCCCACGCTCTTGGAGATCTCGTTGGTGGTCGCGGTCTGTTCTTCCACGGCGGCGGCGATGGTGCCGGAGATTGCGTTGATCTCGTTGATGACGGAAACGATCTCCTGGATGGCCTTGACTGCGGCACCGGTGTTGGATTGCATGCCCGAGACCTGGGTCCGGATATCTTCCGTTGCAGTGGCCGTCTGTTTTGCCAGTTCCTTCACTTCGTTGGCCACGACCGCGAACCCGCGCCCGGCCTCGCCCGCCCGGGCCGCCTCGATGGTGGCGTTGAGGGCCAGCAGGTTGGTCTGGGCGGCGATGCCCTTGATCATGTCCACCACCTTGCCGATCTCCTGGGCGCTCTGGCCCAGCTTGTCCACGGTCTCCGCGGTGGCGTTGGCGGACTTCGCCGCCCGCCCGGCCACACTGGCGGCCTGGCTCGAGTTCTTGGAGACTTCGTTCAGGGAGACGCTCATCTCCTCGATGGCCGTGGCCACTGAGTTCACTGCAGTGGTCATGCCGTCCGAACTGTTGGCGATGGTCTTCAGGTTGCTGGACGTCTGCTCCACGGCGGTGGCCACCGTGCGCAGGTTGGCGGTCACCTGCTCGGAGGCGCTGGCCACGGTGGTCGCGTTGGCGCTGATCTGCTCCACCCCCGCCGCCATGGTCTTCACGTTGGCGGAGGCCTGCTCCGTGCCCGCGGCGGCGGTATTGGCCTGGTTGGTCATGGCTTCCGCATTGCCGGCCATGGTGGTGGAACTGGCGGTCAGCTCTTCCGCCGAACTGGCGAGGGTATGGGCGGTCTGCTGGATTTCCTTCAGGACTTCGGCCTGGGTGCGGATGGTCGAATTGATGGCCCGGCCCAGTTCCGCGAAGATGCCCTGGTAGCGTCCATCCACTTGGGCGGTGAAATCGTTGGCGGCCATGCGCTGGATGACGGTGTTGGCCTCCACCAGCCCCTGCAGGCCGTCGATGCAGCTGTTGATGTTGTTCTTGATGGTGTTGAAGTCGCCGTTGTAGTTATCGGTGATCCTGGGCGGGATCTCGCCTTTGCCGATGCGGTCCACATAGCCCGCGGTCACGTTGAGCGGTCCGATCACCGCGTCCAGGGTGTCATTGACGCCCTGGACGATCTTGCGGAAGTCGCCCTGGTGCCTGGAGGCGTCGGCCCGGGTGGCCAGCTTGCCGTCCACCGCCGCCTTGCTCAGGGTCACGGCGTCGGCCACCAGCATGTTGACCGAGTCCACGCACTGGTTCAGGTTGTTCTTGATGGTGTTGAAATCGCCGTTGTAGTTGTCGGTGATCCGGGCCGGGATGTCGCCCTTGGAGATGCGGTCCACGTATCCGGCCGATACGTTCAGGGGGCCGATGACCGCGTCCAGGGTCTTGTTCACCCCGTCCACCAGCTGGAACCAGCCGCCCACGAACTTCCTGGCGTCGGCACGGGTGCCCAGCTGGCCGGCGACGGCAGCCTCGGTGATCTTGCCGGTCTCGGCCAGCAGGTCGGTCATCATGGTGACCATGTTGTTCAGGTTGATCTTGATGGCGTTGTACTGACCCTTGTATTCGGTGGTGATGGTGGGCGGGATGATGCCCTTGGCCACCTTGTCCACGTAGTCGGCGGTGACGTTCATGGGGTTGACGATGTTGGTGACGGTGTCGTTGACTCCGGCCACCAGCTTGTTCCAGCCGCCCACGAACTTGCTGGCGTCGGCGCGGACTTCCAGCTGGCCGTCGGCCGCGGCCTTGGAAATCTTGTCGGTCTCGGCCAGGAGATCGGTCATCATGGCGACCATGGCATTCAGGTTGAGCTTGATGGCGTTGTACTGGCCCTTGTATTCGGTGGCGATCACCGGCGGAATGATGCCCTTGGCCACCTTGTCCACGTAATCGGCGGTGACGTTCATGGGGTTGACGATGTTGGTGACGGTATCGTTGACCCCGCCCACCAGCTTGTTCCAGCCGCCCACGAACTTGCTGGCGTCGGCGCGGACTTCCAGCTGGCCGTCGGCCGCGGCCTTGGAGATCTTGTCGGTCTCGGCCAGGAGATCGGTCATCATGGCGACCATGTTGTTCAGGTTGATCTTGATGGCGTTGAACTCGCCCCGGTACTCGGTGGCGATCACCGGCGGGATGATTCCCTTGGCCACCTTGTCAACATATTCGGCGGTGACGTTGAGCGGCCCGATCACCGCTTCCAGGACGGCATTCACCCCATCCATGACCAGCGCGTCCTTCCCTGCGAACTTCTGGCTCTCTGCCCGGACGGCGAGATCGCCGCTCTGGATGGCCCTGGCGATCCGTTGGACTTCCTCGACCACCCTGGTATTTTCGGAACCTGGGGCGCGGGCTGTGGCGGCTGCCGCTTCCAGGACCGCCGTGCTGGTTTCAAATGCGATGTCCTGCTTGGACCTTGCCTTGGGAATGGCCATTTCGATGCTCCTTGGGTGGGGTTGAAGAATTGGTATGGATGAATCTGAGTCCTGTCTGGATCGCTCAATGACCGTGCAGCACGCCCTGAAGGTCGAGCAGCGCGAGCAGCCCGAAGTCGGTCTGGATGACGCCGGAAAGCAGCTTGCCTTCGGCTTCGCTCACATTGGCCGGAGCCGGCTTGGCCCGGCCCTCGTCCGCCTCCACCACGTCGCCGATGCCGTCCACCAGGAAACCGGCCATGGCGTCCTGGGCGCCCTTGTCACCGGCACCTGGACCGCCCTGGGCCGACGGTTCTCCCCCGGCGAGGACCACCACGTGGGATTCCAGGGCGTCCTGGCGGTCCTGGATCCCCAGCCGGACCGCCAAGTCGAGAATGGTCACGATCTGGCCCCTGAGGTTGATGAGGCCGCGCACATGGCGGGGCGCCAGGGGCACCGGGGTGATCTCGCAGGAGCGGATGATCTCCCGCACGGACAGGATGGGCAGCCCGAAGCACCGGTCGCCCAGATAGAACGTGGAGTACTGGATCATGGCTGTTTGCCTCCGGTCGCGGCCTGGGCCACCACATTGGGATCCAGGAACAGGGTCATGCGTCCCTGGAGGACGGCCGAACCCAGCAGGCCGGGGCCCTGGATCTCCACCGGCTTGAGTTCCACCTCCACGTCCAGGGCGTCGATGATGTTGGAGATGAGGATGCCTCCCGGGCTCCCGCCCAGGGCGGCTTCGGCATAGGGAATCACCAGGTAGAACTCATCGGCCTCGGCGCCCAGGGGGCTCACGGCCATGTGCCGGTCCAGCCGGATCAGGGGCAGGCTGTCCCCGCGGTATTCGATGTACTCCCGGTCCCCCATCCGCTCGATGGAGGACGCGCGGATCCGCTCCAGGCGCAGGACCTTGTCCTGGGCCACGGCGAACCTTTCGCCGTGGCCGGATTCGAACAGGATCACCGAATGCCGGTGGGAGGCCTTCAGCGCCAGCCGCCGCTGCTCTTCCTCCTGGCGGATCCGCTCCTCGGTCCGCAGATCGGAAAACTGCAGCTTCGCCTGGGCGGCCAGGCCCGCGGAGTCCAGGATCAGGATGACCCTGCCGTCGCCCAGGATCGTCGTCCCGGAAAAACAGCTGAGGCCTTCCAGGTACCTGGAGACCGGCTTGACGACAATCTCTTCGAAGTCGTGCAGCTCGTCGACGATGATTCCGAAGAGGTTGCTGCCCAGCTGGAGCACCACCACGTGGTAGTCGCTGCGCCAGCTCTGGCGCCGGTCAGCCCGCTCCCGCTCCTCCACGCCCGGCTTCGAGGGGGCTCCGGCCGGGCTCCTCCGGTCCACCAGGGTCTCCCGCCGGTCCGGAAGGAGGTCTCCGCTTTCCCCCTGGGTGAATCCGCGCCCGATTTCCAGGACATCCGCCAGTCGCACCAGGGGCAGCAGCTTGTCCCTCAGGCGCAGCACTTCCGCGCCCTGCACCCGCTCCACCCGGGTCTTCACCTCCTCGGCCCTGACCCAGACCAGTTCCACCACGTCCACCTGGGGGATGGCGAAGCGCTGGCCCTGGAGCCCGACGATCATGGAGGGGAGGATCGCAAGGGTGAGCGGCAGGCGGAGCTGCACGGTGGTACCCATTCCCACCTGGGTGTCCAGGTTCACGGTCCCGCCGAGCTTTTCCACGTTGGTGCGGACCACGTCCATGCCCACGCCGCGGCCTGAAATATCCGACACCTGCTCCGCCATGGAGAACCCCGGCGCGAAGACCAGGTTGACCCGCTCACGGTCGGACAGGGCCTCGGCCTGGGCAGCGGTGATCACCCCCTTCTCGATGGCTTTCCGGGCCACCTTCCCGGGATCGATGCCCCGGCCATCGTCCTCCACGGCGATGTTCACCTGGCCGCCCTCATGGTAGGCGTTCAGCACGATGCGTCCCGTGGGGTTCTTGCCGGCCCGCTTGCGCTCTTCCGGGGTCTCGATGGCATGGTCGGCGCAGTTGCGGATGATGTGGGTGAGGGGGTCCGAAAGCAGTTCCACGATGCTCTTGTCCAGTTCCACCTCCGCGCCGCGCACCTCCACCTCGATCAGCTTGCCCAGCTGCTTGGACATGTCCCGGACGATGCGGGGGAACCGGCCGAACAGGGTGCCGATGGGCTGCATGCGGGTCTGCATGACCGCTTCCTGCAGCTCGGTGGTGACCTGGTTGATGTTCTGGAGGATGTCCGCCAGCCCGGGGAAGTCCTGGGCGTGCGGCCCCATGGTGCGGAGCAGCTGGTTCCGGCCCAGCACCAGCTCACCGGCGAGGTTCATGAGCTTGGTCAGGAGTTCCAGCCGCACCCGGAGCGTATCGGCACCAGCCTCCCTGGCGACCTTGCCGTGGGCTCCTTCGCCGGCGTTCGCTTCGGCCCGCTCATCTCCCGGCGCCGGCAGAACCGTCTGGCCGGTAGGCGTGGTTCCGGGCTCCGGTCCGGCCGGGGCCAAGGGTTCGATGGGCGCCAGCGAGCCCTTCAGGGCTTTCATGTCCATGGGCTCGATCTGCGATTCAGGCAGCTTGAAGGCATGGGCCAGCAGATCCAGCTCGAGCACCGAGGCGATGAGCACGGTCACGCACAGGTCCTGCTCGAGACAGTCGTTCAGGTTGCCGATGGCGGACAGGTCCAGGAAGGCGTCCAGGCACTGGCCGACGGAAAGCGCGTTGTTGAGGAAGGCCAGGGGAGAATCCCAGTGGGCGTCCACATCCCGGTGGAGGTAGGCCTTGGCATGGTAGAGGGTCATCCCCCGCTTGAGGATGGAGCGCACGGCGTCCGCGTCCAGCGCGAACTGGCGCGCCTGCGGCTGCCCCTGAGCGTGGGCCTTCACCTGGCCGCCCACCGCCGCGCCGCTGCCTGCGAGCAGGGCCTTGAGCCGGTCCGCCTCCCCCTGGAAGGACACGCCATCGCTGGCGCCGATATCGTCGACCATGGCCCGCAGCCGGTCCAGCCCTGCGAAAAGGGGGTCCATGAGGTCAGGCGTCACCTCCAAGGTCCGGTCCCGGACCTGCATGAGGACGCTTTCCATGATGTGGCTCAGGGACTTGACTGCTTCGAAGGCGAAGAAGCCCGCGCCGCCCTTGATGCTGTGGATGGCCCGGAAGACGCGGTTGATGACCTCCTGGGAGGTCTTTTTCCCTTCCTGCTCCATGGCCAGCAGGTCAGGCTCGATGGAGCCCAGGTGCTCGCGGCTTTCGGTCACGAATTCCGAAATGAGATTGTCATCCGCCAGGCTGCCCATGGCTCACCTGCCCCGGATCTGGAATACGTCGTTCAGGCTGAAGAACTTGAACAGCCGCATGACTTCGGCGTTCACGCCTTCCACCGAGAAATCCAGCTTCCGCTCCTGGCAGGACTTGTAGAGCCCCACCACCAGCGTGATGCCAAGGGAATCCACCAGCTCGGCGCCGCCCAGATCCAGCACCACGGCGTGCTTCGCCCGGTCCAGGTGCTCGCCCAGGAAGACGCGCTGGGCGGCGACGGTGCCAGCGACCAGGTTGCCCAGCGCCAGGAGGTGCAAGGCATTCCCCACCGTGGTGGCGTTGAACGGATCAGGAACGGGGTTCATGGGCAGCTCCCTTCAGATCGAGGTGGAATTCAAGCTCGCCGCCGCGCATACGCAGGCTGCGGGTGGCGGCACGGAGGATGGGGACGCCCCGGCTGCGTTCGGAATCGATGGCCGCCGGAGGCTGGTGCGCCTCCAGGTCGAAGCCGGGGCCTTCGTCCACCACCCGTACCAGGGCCTCGTCGTCGGTGAGCCGGCACCACAGGGTGACCCGCTTGCGGGCGTCCCCGCCATTGCCGTGCTCGATGGCGTTGGCCAAGGCTTCGTGAAGACCCAGGAACAGATTGAAGCGGACCGGGGCTTCCAGGTCCCGCCAGACCGGATGATCGCCCAGCAGCCGCGCCAGGGCCTGGCCCGCCGCCTCCACGGACGCGGCCTCGGAGGGGAACACCCGCAGCAATTCACCGGGGCCCGGCGACCAGGCCGGCTGCTCCAGCCCCACCACCAGGACATCGTCCGCGAGCTGTCCAGGGCTTTGGATCCTGGCGGCTTCGCATAGCGCTCCCAGGGCCAGGGCGAGGGGCAGTTCCGCCGTGCGCCCCCAGTGGAACGGCACCTGGTCCCGGAAGAACCCCTGGCCCTGGACCGGGGCATCGAACAGCCCATCCGTGCCGAAGACGACCCGGTCCCCCTCCTCGAGCACGACGACCTTCTCATGGATGAGCGGCTTTTCGAAGAGGCCGAGGGGGGTGCCCCTGAGGATGATGGGTTCGGTCCTGGCCAGGGTCTTCCGGCTCCAGACTCCGCAGGGATTGCCCGCGTTCACCACGTGCAGGCGCCCGGTGCGGGGATCCCAGTGGGCGGCCAGCACGGCGATGGGGATATCCGGGAACGGCCCCTTCTGGATGAACTGGTTCAGACGCTGGAACAGGTCCGGAAGCCCCCGCCAATCCTGGACAAAGGTGGAGAGCATGCCCAGAAAGGCCGCCACAGCGTAGCTGCTGGCGACGGAATGCCCCGCCACGTCCGCCAGGACCAGGACCACCGACCCGTCGGGCCGGGCCAGGCAGCGGAACACGTCCCCTCCCGCCTCCGTGAGGGGTTCGCAGATGGAACAGACGGGAAGGTCCTGCTCCCCGACCGCCTCCATGGCGCGCTGGGCCAGGCGCACGGCCTGGGCGGTCTCGGCATGGTGCTGGGCCTCCGCCCCGGACCTGCGCTTCGCGGCCAGGCGCTTGACATGATCGAGCAGCCCTTTGGAAGCGAAGGGCTTGATCAGGAATTCGTCCACGTGGAGATGCATGGCCTCCCTCAGGGAATCCATGTCCTCCGAAGCGGTGAGGACGAGAACCGGGATCTCCGGGTCCTTTCCCCTGATCTTCTGGACCAGTTCCAGTCCGTTCATGCGGGGCATGTCCAGGTCCGTGAGGACCAGGCTGAATTCGGCCGGACCGGCCGCCGCGCAGAAGATTTCCCAGGCTTCCTGGCCGTCCCTGGCTTCCCGGACCCGGTACCCGCCCTTGGCCAGCCAGGTCCGGAGCAGGGAGCGCGTCACGGAAGAGTCCTCCACCAGGAGGATCATGGGCTGCAGGCCGGTGCCGGCGGCCCCGTCCATGGGCGGCGCCATGGCTGGCGCGGGGGCCGGCGCGCGTCCCGCCATCACCCGGCGCACGGCCCGGGCCAGTTCATCCATGGGCAGCGGCTTGGCCAGGACCTCGTCGAAGTTCACGGCGAGGCTGGGCAGCACCGCGGGCACCTGGAAGACGCCGGTCACCAGGATGGCCGGAAGGTCCGGACGGATCTTCCGGAGCCGCCTGGTCAGCTCTGTCCCCGAAAGGTTGGGCATGGCGAGGTCGGTGATCAGCAGATCGAAGCTTTCCGGCTTCGCCTGGAACGCCTCCAGGGCATCTGTTTCGAAGGTCTTGGCCGTGACCCGGTAGCCCAGGGACTGGAGCCCCTCCTTGGCCAGGGCCACCACGATATCCTCATCGTCCACGAACAGGATGTGTTCGCTTCCTGTGAGATCCTCATGGAACGTCTTGGTATACAGGATCTGGGGGGAGATCGTGCAGGGGATGAACACCTGGATGATCGTGCCGTTCCCCGGTTCGCTGGCGACCTGGATGCTTCCTCCGTGCTTGAGGACGATGCCGTGGACCACCGAAAGGCCGAGCCCCGTGCCTTCGCCTTCGGGACTGGTGGTGAAGAAGGGCTCGAACATCTTCGTCTGGGTCCTGGCGGTCATGCCGCAGCCTGAATCACTCACCGTGATCATGGCGAAGCGTCCCTCCCCGAGGCCGGGCGGAACCCGATGCCTGGCCCCGTCCCGCACCTCTACCTCCGAGAGGCCCAGGCCCAGCTTCCCGCCCTGGGCCATGGCGTGATGGGCGTTGACGGCCAGGTTCATGACCACCTGGTGGAATTGGCTGGGATCGCCCGTGACCCATAGGGAGGGGGCGATATCCAGGTCGATGGCGATGTTGGCCGGAAGCGCCGTGCGCAGGAGTGAAGCCACTTCCTTGAGCACGCCGCTGAGGTCGAAGGGAATCCGCTTCTCCTCGGTCTTCCGGCTGAAGGTCAGGATCTGCCGGTTCAGCTCCTGCGCCCGGTTCGCCGCATGGTGGATGATCTTCAGCTTCGAGTGCACCGGGCTGCCCGGCTCCAGTTGCCACTCGATGAGTTCGGTCGCGGTGAGGATCGCCATCAGGAGGTTGTTGAAGTCGTGGGCGATGCCGCCGGCAAGCAGCCCGAGGGAGTCCATCTTCTCCATCTGCCTCAGGTGGCGTTCCAGCTCTTCTTCCCCGGTGAAATCCCTGAAGACCGCCACGAAGGTGTCGATCTTCCCGTCCGGGTTGCGCACGGGGGAGATGGATCCTTCCAGAAGGAGCGGCGATTCCGATGGCCCTTCAAGCATGATCCGCCCCTGCCAGGAATCCCCCTCCAGCAGCCGGCCCTGCATCTCCGCGAAGGTGCCCTTCGACCTTTCCTCGCTCCAGGACGCCTTGATCCGGCGGCCGAAGGATTTGCCGATGGCTTCTTCCGGAGCCAGACCCAGGATCCGGCAGAAGGCCGGGTTCGCGAAGCTGACCCGCCTCCTTGAATCCATGATGACCATGGCCTCCGCGGACTGTTCCACGGCCGTGGTGAGCCTCGCCCGGGCCTCCTGCAGCTTCCGGTGCTCGGTGATGTCCTCGGTGATGGCGACCAGGTGCCTGACTTCGCCGCCGGCGTCGGGCACGGGCGCTATGGAGAGCTTCTGCCAGAACAGTTCCCCATTCTTCTTCCGGTTGCATAGTTCTCCGCGCCAAGGGCGCCGCTCCCTGACGGAGGCCCACATCTCCTGGTAGACCGACACGGGAGTCAGGCCCGACTTGAGGATGCTGGGGGCCTTGCCAAGGGCCTCCTCCCTGGAAAACCCAGTGATCTCCATGAACCTCGGGTTCACGTACTCGATGATTCCCTCCAGGTCGGTGACGACCATGCCGTTGGGCGAGGCTTCCACCGCCGTCGACAGCTTGCGCAGCTCCGCCGACGCCTGGGCGCGTTCGATGACCATTCCCGCCAGACTGGCGGCGTCCCGGAGCAGTTCCAGATCCTGGCCGTCCGGGCTTTCGGGCGCCGATGCGTAGATGGCGAAGGTTCCAAGGATCCGGCCGGTCGAGGCCAGGATGGGCTGGGACCAGCAGGCGCCCAGTCCGGCCATGCGGGCAAGTTCCCGGCAGGAGCTCCAGTCGGGATGGGTTTGCAGGTTCTCGGCCACCACCCGCTCGCCGGTGTGGCAGGCGGCGCCGCTGCAGCCCGCCCCCGGCCCGATCTTCAGACCCTCGATGGCCGTGGTGTAGACATCCGGAAGGCCGGTGGCGGCGCCCAGGCGCAGGCAGCCGGTGGCGGGGTCCAGGAGCAGGATGGAGGAAGGATGGTTCGGGAACACGCCCACCACGTGGTCCACCAGGGCGCGGAGGCTCTGTTCCAGGGTCATGGGCCCCATGAGATGCTCAAGGACCGCCTCGCGGGCCGCCTGCAGCCTCTGCTCGCGTTTCCTTTCGGTGATGTCCCGGTTGCTGGCGCGCCGGCCCAGGTAGGCGCCGTCGCCGCCGAAGACCGGCTGGCACCAGTGGCCGATCCACCGGACCTCGCCGTCGGGCCGGATGATCCGGAAGTCGATTCCGTTCGACGCCTGGCCGGGGTCTTCGAACCCCATGTGCTGCTGGAAGAGGTCTCGATCCTCGGGATGGGTGATCCGCAGCAGGAGCCCCGGGTCCTCCATGAAGGCCTGGGGAGCCAGGCCGGTCACCCGTTCGCAGGAAGGCGAGACATAGATGTGGCGGCCCTCGGGGTTCACCCAGTACTCCCAGTCGAAGGTGAAGTCGGCCACCAGGCGGAACTGCTCCTCGCTGGCCCGCAGGGAAGTCTCCACCTCCTTCCTGACCTGGATCTCCCCCTCCAGTTCGGCGATGGCCGACTTCAGGGCCTGGGTGCGCTCCAGGACCATGCGTTCCAGCTCATCGTTCAGCTGGAGCATGCCCCGCTCAGTCTTCCGGCGCTCGGTGACGTCGGTGAGCAGCAGCGCCACCTGGTGCTCCGCGGGGCGGAACGAACGCACTTCGAACGATGCGCCCAGATCCGGGAAGGATAACTCCTCCACCCTGGCGTCCAGGCCGGGTTCCGGCCGGTTCACGATCCGCTGGATGCACTCCCTGAGCGGCGCCAGGAGCTCGCAAGGATCGAGCGGACGGTTCCTGGGGATCGGTAGGCCCAGGACCGCCTCCAGGGCGGGATTCGCTTCCAGGACCAGGATGCCCATCGGGGAAGGCGCTATTCCCGCCACGGGCTCGAACAGCAGGAAACCTTCGTTCACGGTCTCGAAGAGGGTCCGGAACCTCTGCTCGCTGGCCGAAAGGGCGGCTTCGGCCTCCCTCAGGTCGGTGATGTCCAGGCCGAAGGCGATGACGCCGGCCACCCCGCCGTGTACATCCTCCATGGGATGGCGGTTCACCCGCATCCACCGGGAACCGTCGGAGGAAGGGAGGATCTCCACCTGGCCGAAGGAAGGCTGCCCGGTCCTGACCACGTCAAGGTGGGCCTGCCCGGGGACGCCGGCGGGTTCCGTCGCGGGCCCGCCGCCTCCGCGGTCAGGGAACAAGGGGGCCGGCAGCCCCTTAGCCAGGGCCGCCGCCTGGTTGGCGTACAGCAGCTTGCCGGAACGGTCCTCGCACCAGATATGGAGATAGGACGGAGAGCTTTCCAGGAGGCGTTCGAACCATTTCGGGTCCCCGGCATCCCGGGAGGCGCCTGGAATCTGCGACGGGTCCGCATCCAGGCCCGGGTCCGCCGCCGGTTCCCGCTCGGCCGCCCTGTCGCCTCCACGGGCGCCGCGGACCCGCCCTTCCAGCAGGTCCAGGCAGCCGGCGATTTCCTCGGTTTCCCGGTCGTGGCTGGCCTGGGCCTCTTTGAGGCCGGCCAGGGCGTTCTGGAACTGGGAGAAGAGATCCTTCGATGCGGGCACAGCGGCGCCTCATCCCCCGCGGGGGAATTTCATGGATTGTTGAAAAATTGAAGGGTGGGGGAAAGCAGGCAAACGTAAAAGGCGCAACCGCGAGGACCCCGGGAACCGGAGCCATCGGATTGCGCCTTACTGCTTGCAGGACGACCTTCCTGCCCGCCAAGACATCCCGCACGGGACACGGGACTGATGTCCTGGACAGTGTCACTCCCTTTGACTCAAAGTCAAAGCGATATAAAAATTAAATAATAACCCCGGCCGCAGTCATTCCACTGGAAGCATGGCTGTCCCGGACGGCTCTACCGGAATGAGCGTTTTCAACTTCCGGCGCAAATCCCGCGGCTTTCTGGACTGGAATGAATCTTTTGTTGCTTCCAGCACCTGGATGCCTTCCTGGATGACCTGGTCGAGCACCGCCACCCGCGGGCAGGCCTGGACGCCGCAATCGATGCGCCCGGCGTCCAGTCCCGTGGCCAGCTGGAACAAGGTCTGGAGGTCGGCGAAGGTCCCCGCCATGTTGCCCAGGGCGAGCGCCATGGCCCCGTTGAGGGTCCACTGGGCTGTGGCCTGGGGCGCGGCCTGGAAGGTCGCGCGCAGGGCCTTCATGTCCGCGGCCCAGCCTTCCAGGAGCCGGGTGGAAGCGTCCATGGTGGCGCCCACCCTGCGCAGGGCGACGGCGCGCCGCACGTGGCCCAGCAGTTCGTCGAAATCGATGGGCTTCAGCAGGTAGGCCAGGACCGGCAGCTTCATGGCCTGCAGCGCCGTGGGCATGGAGGGATAGCCGGTGGCCAGGATCACCGGAAGCCCCAGGTTGCGGGCGGCCACCTTCTGGATCAGATCCAGGTTGTGGTTGCCCGGCATCCGGATATCCGAGATGAGGACATCGTAGCTTTCGGTCTCCAGGAACGCCGCGGCTTCGAACGCGTCCGCTGCGCAGTCGCAGGTGAAGCCTTCCCTGCGCAGGAGTTCGGCCAGGGAACGCAGGAAGCTGTCTTCGTCGTCCGCGATGAGGATGCGGCCGGGACTGGGGGGGACGGTGACCGGAACGGTTGCTTGCATGTGCGCCTCGGGAGAATCCAAGTGGGCTTGGCTGGGTTTCAGGATGTCGCCAGGGTCTGCCAGGGGATGGCGATTTCAAAGCAGGCCCCCGGGCCGGGTTCGAGGTTGTGGAAGCTGATGTGGCCGCCGATGGTGAGGAGGATGCTCCGGCAGGTGGCGAGGCCGGCGCCCAGTCCGCCCAGCTCCGGCCCGTCCTTGGTGGTGAAGCCGTTTTCGAAGATGGCCTGGGCATCGGCCTCGGGGATGCCCATCCCCTGGTCCTCCACTTGCACGAAGAGCCACCGGGAATCCCGGCTTGCCCGGCAGGTGATGCGCCCGCCGTCCTTTGATGCGTCGATGGCGTTCGCGATCACGTTGAACAGGACCTGGCGGAGGAGGTCCTCGTGGAACCGCCCCTGCAGCTCCGGATCGGGCTCCGGGATGTGCAGGACCAGTTTCCTGGTGCGCAGTTTGGAGGTGAGCAGGGCGGCCAGGTCGGCGAAGGTGTCATGGACATTGGCATCCCGCACCTGGGGAGGCCCGGGACGGTGGATGGAGTAGGCCATCCGCACGATCCCCGCGATCCGTTCCAGTTCCCTGGAGATGATGTCCACGAAGGGGTGGTCCGGGTGATCTTTCGGGAAGCTCCTGGCGAGGATCTGGAAGGATAGGTTGATCCCGGCCAGGGGATTGTTGATCTCATGGGCGATGTTCGCGGCCATCTGGCTCTTGGCCCTGAAGCCCTCCAGGATGCGGAGGAATTCATCGTGCTGCTTGCGCTCGGTGATATCGATGGAAATCCCGATGATCGTCCAGCCTTGGGTCAAGAGGTCCTGTTCCCGGATGGCCCTGGACAGGAGCCACCGGCACTCCCCGGTGCGGTTGACGCTGCGGTATTCCCAGGTCCGCAGGATGGATGGAGCAGCCAGGTCCATGCACCACGGGTTCAG
>TBL_comb47_HYPODRAFT_10005055_pt1 | contig 14915 bp, 8 predicted proteins | sample TroBogypolimnion_40_FD_10682 | JGI IMG/M metagenome (IMG submission 10682)
AGGGAGACTTCACTTGTGAACAAAGTGAACGCATCTTGGATCATTCTGTCTTCACCTTTAACAATTGTGCGTTCACCTTTGCTAAATGTGAACGCAGATTGATGCAATGTGAACGCACCTTTAATAATCGCCTTTTTTAGTCTAATAAACATCTATTTTTAAATTAAAAACAAGGAAGAATATCAACATATTATAATTACTTTGTACAAATATGAGCATACGTACCGTAGCGAATTAAACTTTTATATCTGGGAATACACTCTTGATAATAGGGAGTAAATATATTTAGTTTATAATTTCAATTGAAACACTTAATTTTATATCATCTGATGATGCACCTACCTGAATCTCATAATTGCCTTGCTCAATGATATAGTCATCTTTAGTTTCATCATAATACTTTAAGTCGTCAGCTTTTAATGTTAGCTCAACTGATTTTGATTCTCCTTTCTTTAAAGAGATTCTTTTGAAACCCTTTAATGATTTTATGGGTTGCACTTGCTTTGACGTTAGGTCTTTTACATAAAGTTGAACTACCTCGTCGCCATCTTTAGAACCTGTGTTCTTAATTGTAGCTGCTACAGTTATTGATTCATTAGCACTAATCTTAGTTTTACTAAGTTTAATATTAGTATACTCGAATTTAGTATAACTTAAGCCATACCCAAAAGGAAACAAAGCTTTGCCTCTGAAATATCTGTAAGTATGACCCTCCATGTTATAATTGTTAAAATCTGGAAGATCATTTGCTGATTTATAGAAAGTAACAGGCAATCTTCCTGCTGGATTATAATCTCCAAACAAAACATCTGCAACAGCATTACCACCTTCTTCGCCTGGATACCAAGCTTCAATAATTGCAGGTATGTTTTCGTTTTCCCAGTTTATACTTAATGCACTTCCATTTGTAAGAACCAAAACTATCGGTTTGCCGATAGCTTTTAAAGCTTTAATAAGAGTTAACTGTTCTTCGGGTATATCTAAACAAATTCTATCACCACCTTTAAAACATTTAAGATTAATTGACATTTCTTCGCCTTCTATATTAGCGGATATCCCTGCAAATAAGATAGTAACATCAGCTTGCTTGCTTAAAGAAACAGCTTTTGATAATAATGTTTCTTTGGTTTCGGATTCTTGTTCAGAATTGTCTTTCTTCCAGCGAAAACGAATCCCTGCCCAATCAACACTATCAGCATACTCCATCTTTATATTATAAGCTTTCCCTTCTTCCATCTTAACTTTACAAGTTTTAACGATATTTACATCACAGGGTCTCCAATTATCTATTAACAGCTTGTCATTTACAAATAAGCGACTTCTATCATCAGAAACAACACCTAAATCATAAGTGCCTGTTTCGGGTGGTGTGATAGTGCCTGTCCAACGTACGGAGAAGAAATCTTTTGGTACATTAGGTGCGGGCGAATTTTTATCCCAATAAAACTCCATATTAGTATCAACTTGCGAATGTACAGGTTTGCCATCTAATTCCGGATTATCAAAATACTCTCCCAGAAGACCTTCTTTGCCATCAGAGGTTTTAAGATTAGAAGATGGAACAGTAATCAAAGCGCCTCCTTCATCATAAGAAGAAACTCCTTTAGTAAAGGTAACTTTTACATTATCACCAACTTTATTTTTAATACCTTTCAAGAAAGTTACAGGGTTTTTAGACATCCCATTGTAATTACCATATAAAATATCTTCTCTTTGAATGTATGGCCCAATTACTGCTATTGACTTAATTTTAGTTAGATCAAGTGGGAGTAAATTGTTTTGATTTTTTAAAAGTACTATACTTTCGTGTGCAACTTTCAAAGCAAGTTTTCTGTGTTCGGGAGCTTCTATTTCAGAAGCTTTAATATTAGAATAAGGAACCATTTCGGGAGGATCAAACATGCCTAACTTCATTCGGGCAAGCATCAAACGGGTCATAGAAACATCAATTTCTTTTTCTGTAATATATCCTTTTACTACAGCATCTTTCAAGGCAGGATACTCAGTGCCACAGGTTATATCGCAACCGGCTTTTACTGCTAATGCAGCTGCTTTAGCTTCATCAGTTGCATACTTATGTCCTACATAAATATCGGTTATGGCTCCACAATCGGAAACTACATATCCTTTGAAACCCCATTTTTTTCTGAGAATATCATTTAATAATAAATCACTTGCGCAACAAGGTGTATTGAGATAACTTGAATAAGCACCCATTACCGAAAATGCTCCACCTTTCTTAATACAGGCTTCAAAACCGGGCAGATAAGTTTCGAAAACATCTCTTTTGGATGTAACAGCATTAAACTGATGTCGCATAGGCTCAGGACCCGAGTGTATTGCATAATGTTTTGGTGTGGATATTATTTTGAAATATTTAGGATCATCACCTTGCAATCCTTTAACAAAAGCTACTCCAATGCGAGAGGTTAAATAGGGATCTTCACCATAAGTTTCCTGTCCGCGACCCCAACGAGGATCTCTGAATATGTTAATATTAGGAGACCAAAAGGTCAATCCTTTATGAACACCTTTAATATCATTATTATTAATGCATAAATAATACCAGGCTCTGGCCTCTGTTGATATCACATCTGCTTCCTGGTGTATTAAATCGGGATTAAACGTTGCAGCCATGGCTATTGCCTGTGGAAATACAGTTGCATTGCCTCCCTCATTAACTATCCCGTGAAGGCATTCGCCACTCCAATTATAATATGGTATCCCCAATCTTGGAATAGCAAAGGCTTCATGTTGCATTTGAATAATCTTTTCGTCAAGTGTCATTCTGGAAACCAGGTCAGCGGCTCTTTGTTCAAAAGATAAAGTAGTGTTAAGGTAAGCAGGCTTATCTTGTGCTTTAAGTGTATTAATTATTAATACTATAAAAGCAATTATAAATAATGTAACTCTTTTCATTTATTTGTTTTTATTGTTAATTGTTAAGATACCTTTTAATTTTATATCATCAGATGAAGCGCCTATTTGTATTTCGTAATTTCCCGGTTCTATTATAAATTCATCTTTTGATTCATCATAATATTTTAAGTCATCCGCTTTAAGAGTTAGTTCTACTAGTTTAGATTCTCCTTTCTTAATTGAAATCCTTTTGAAGCCTTTTAAAGATTTAATAGTTTCAGGCTGCTTAGATGTTAGATTTTTAACATATAATTGAACCACTTCCTCACCATCTTTGATACCATAATTAGTAACTGTTACATTTACCGTAATTGATTCTTTAGCATTGATTTTCTCTTTGCTTAATTTAATATTTGAATATTGAAAAAAGGTATAACTCAAGCCATATCCAAAAGGATAAAGAGCTTTGCCTCTGAAATATTTATATGTTCTACCTTCCATATTATAGTTACTGAAATCGGGCAGATCATTTGCCGATTTATACCAGGTAACAGGCAATCTACCTGCCGGATTATAATCGCCAAATAAAACATCTGCAACAGCATTACCACCCTCTTCGCCGGGATACCATGCTTGTAGGATAGCAGGAATATTATCATTTTCCCAGTTTATACTCAAAGCACTACCGCTTGTAAGTACAAGTATAATAGGTTTGCCGGTTGTCTTTAATGCTTTTAATAAATTAAGCTGCTCTTCGGGGATATCTAAACAAATTCTATCACCACCCTTAAAACATTTAAGATTAAGCTGCATTTCTTCCCCTTCAATATTAGCAGAAATTCCGGCATACACTATTGCAACATCTGCATTCTTAGTAATTGTTACTGCTTGAGCCAATAATGCTTCGTTTGTCTCATTTGCAACATCAGTATTTATTTTTCTCCAACGAAAACGTATGCCTGCCCAGTCAACACTATCAGCATATTCCATACGTATCTTATATTCTTTCCCTTTTTCCATGTTTACTTTAAACGTTTTCATAACATTTGCCTGAAAAGGCCTCCAATTATCTACCTTTAAAGTGTCAGCAAAATATATTCTACTTCTATCATCCGAAACTACGCCCAATTCATATTTCCCGGTTTCGGGAGGTGAGATAGTACCTGTCCAACGTACTGAAAAATTATCTTCAGGAACTCCTTTTCCGGGAGAATTTTTATCCCAATAAAACTCCATATATGTATCAACTTGCGTTAATACCGGGCTACCAATCAATTCGGGATTGTTATAATATTCCCCAAGTAGTCCATGTCTGCCATCAGGAGTTTTTAATGCTTCTTCCGGCACAGTAATTAACTCACCTCCTTCATCATAAGGATTAACTCCTGTGGTATAACTTATATTTACTTTGTCACCCAATTTATTTTTTATCCCATCCAAAAATGTTATCGGTTTAGATGAAATACCATTATAATTCCCGTAAAGGATATCTTCTCTAGCTATATAAGGCCCTATAACAGCTATTGATTTAATTTTATTTTTATCCAAAGGTAAAAGATTATTTTGATTCTTCAGCAGAACCATACTTTCGCAAGCTACTTTACGAGCTAGTTGTCTGTCCTCTTTAGTATCATAAGCATTAATTGCAATGTTTTGATATTTAACCATAGTAGGTGGGTCGAACATACCCAACTTCATTCTGCCAACCATCAAACGGTTTATTGAAATATCAATTTCCTTTTCGGTGATAAGTCCTTTTTTTACAGCCTCGTTCAAAGCAACATATTCGCCACCGCAAGTAAGATCGCAACCTGCTTTGACAGCCATAGCAGCAGCACTTTCAGATGATTTAGCATACTTATGACCATCCATAATATCACCTACAGCTCCACAATCTGACACAACAAATCCTTTGAAACCCCACTTATTTCTTAAGATATCAGTTAATAAAAACTTGCTTGCGCTACAAGGCACTCCTTCGTAACTTGAATAGGCGCTCATAATGGAATAGGCTCCTCCTTCAACAATCAGGTCGTGGAAAGCAGCCAAATATGTTTCGTGTAGATCTCTTTTGCTAATTTTGGCATCAAAAGTATGGCGCAATGGTTCGGGGCCTGAGTGAACAGCATAATGTTTTGGCGTTGAAACTACCTTTAGGTATTTTGGGTCGTCGCCTTGCAAACCTTTTACAAAAGCTATTCCAATTCTGGAAGTTAAGTAAGGATCTTCACCATATGTTTCCTGCCCCCTCCCCCATCTGGGGTCTCTGAATATATTAATGTTAGGCGACCAAAAAGTAAGCCCCTGGCAACTGTTAACGATTCCTTTTTTTAAAGCTTCATTATGTTTTGCACGAGCTTCGGTAGATATTACATCGGCTTCTTTATGTATTAAATCTACATCCCAAGTAGCTGCCATTCCGATAGCTTGTGGAAAAACGGTAGCAATTCCATTGCGTCCAACACCATGCAAGCCTTCGCTCCACCAATTATATTGTATTATATTTAGCCTGGGGATTGCCGGAGATTCGTTCTGCATTTGAAGAATTTTCTCCTCCAAAGTCATTCTTTTCACGAGATCTGCTGCTCTTTCCTCAAAAGTTAGAGAAGTATTCATGTAAGCAGGTTTGTCCTGAGCTTTAGTTGTTTTGATTATACAAAATAATAAAGCAATTGTTAAAACATAAATTGATTTTTTCATTTAATTAATTTGTTTTATTGATTTTTGAAACCTTTCTAGTCAAATTTTCTTTCTCTGATAGCTATTTAAATCTTTAAATTAATTCCCGTAAGGAGAAAAATCACTTGTTAGGAGTTAATTTATAGCTTATTCTTTTACAATCTTCTTGCCAACTATTGCATTTCCACTATCATCAGTTATTTTAATAAAATATATTCCTTTGGTAAGATCATTAGCTTTTATTCTAAGCTCATTCTTAAAATTATTTTTATTAATAAAGAGTTCCTTAACGGTGATGCCTAAGGTATTGATAAGTTTTATTTTTATGTTTTTATTATAATTTAGATGAAATCTTATCATAATAAAATCATTAACAGGATTAGGAAAAATAGTAACATCATTACCTAAATTATTTTTATCATTAATAGAATAAGTAGAGGAAATTTTAAACGCCAACTTGGTACTTAAAGGCAAATGACTGCTCATATAATAGAGCGCATTCAACACATTAGTAGGCACTGAAGTGTTGGTAGGCATGCCATTGATAGCCCCCAAAGTGTGCTGCCCATCCTGCCCGATGGTAGTGTAAGAATCTGCCACATATTGCACGTTTTTTGAGCCATAAAGGATAGCTTCTGAAACCATTATGTGATCGAACCAATTATCCATACCACCTGTAGCCCCACAGTCGCCGGGATCGGTTACACGAGTGCTTTGGGTTAAATAATTAGCGTAAAGCGTTGGTGTGCCGACCCAATTACCCAGACTTTCGACGGGGTCGAAGAAAAGTGTAGGGATATTTGGTGATGAAATGACGCTTTGATAACATGCTTCAGAGGAGGTTTGTGTGTTGAAATCGCCCATAAACATATAGTTACCTAATGTAGTAACGTTGGCATTAAGCCAATTCATTACGGCAGTAATTTCTGTAGCTCGGCTAGCAGCATTTGAAGCTCCTGATTGAAGGTGGATTAATATAATTGACAAATAAGTAGTGTCGTGAGTGTAAACAAGATTAGTGTCTTTATAAAAAAACTTATGTATACAAATATCGCTTACTGTGTTATCAGCATAATATAAGGGAGTTGTGGACACATACGCAAATTTAGCCTTTTTATAATAAAGCATATTGGTTTTTTCGTATCCCGAAAGGTTGGTGTAGTCAACATGTGCATAACAGCCTGGGCATACAGTGTCCAACACCTTTTTAATAACGGTATCTGTACAGAAAGTTGTGGGAAATGAAGCCATTTTTACCAAACCCAGAATATCTGGTTGCTTGTACATTACAATAGTTTTAAGATATTCATGTTTATTTGGGGAGTTTAAGGCAGGGCAGCCTACAGTATTAGGCATGCCGTAGTCCAGCACATTATAACTCATGATATTTATGGTATCATAAACGCTAGTTTGAGCTTTGGTATTTATATTTGCAAAAAGGGTGATAAATAACAGTGTTACGAGTATATTATTTCTCATTAAATGTGTGTTGAATTAAGGTACAAAGATACTAAAAAATGGGAAAACGGTAATTAATTATGAATTATTAATTATGATTTATGAAAAGAAAATTACGAATTACGAATTATTAATTACGAATGTAAATTTAACAATCAAGCTAATAAGTATTGTAAAGCAATAATCAAAGAGCTTTTGCTAAAATAAAAAAACCTTTATCATATTATTGATTAAGGTTTTTTTATTTTTCTTTATGATGCTATTAATATTTATATCCGAAGCTCGGGATTAAATATTAATAAGAAGAAAAAACAACTCCAAGTACTCGCAACTTTAAGTACTTTAGGTATTTTCTCTCTTTACTATGCAATCACGCAAATCAACAATTCGCTTCTTTGTCCGTTTTTCGATTCATCAGTAGTGTTTACATATTGCAAATAACATGCAAATCTATTTCCAACTTCCTGCCCAGGAAATGTATGTTTAAAAAGAGCTTTAGTACTGGTAAAAGTAACAGTACATTGCGATGGGTCGGTTGGCAAATCGTCGCCCGGTTTTAAAATCACACCCATTATGCGTATCACATCAGCCAAATCGTCCATTTTAGCTGTCTTTGTTTCTGCACTTGTACGCACTTCATATTTTAAAACACCGCCGCCCAAAGGAGTTATCTTACCAAAAGGTGTACTAACAATAGAGCCTCTTTTAGTTCTATGATCATTAGGTTCTGCAATATTCAGGGTTACAAAATCATCAGATATCATTACATTTCTTGGAATATTCCTATATATATACTGAAATTTTTGGGTTAATATTTTCTGACATTTCGCAAGGCTGGCATTTCCCGGCTCTGATTTAAGATTAGGATCCGAATGTTTGGCATGCCAAAACGTCCAACCATCTATTGGGTCATTTACTATTTTATCCATATCCGTAAGATCATTTGCCGCTATAAGCAGACGAACTTTGTTGAGCTTAAGATACGGAACTGCGATGATCTGATACTTGTTCAGTTCTTCAATTTTTTTGGGCACTACAGGCTCATTTTTTTTCATTATTAAAAATTTTAATTTATTAATTTATTTATTTTTGATATTTATAAATATTTACACTATATGTATGACATATTGATTATTATGTACTGTTATTGTAGATAAATGTACTCGTATTTTAAAATAATTTAGCACTAATATTATTTTCGACAGCACTAATGTATAAAATGACAGCACTAATATTTGAAGCAATAGCACTAATGTTTGAAAGAATTGTGCTATTGTAAATAAAAATAACACTACCGTAAATAATTTTATCGTAATTATTTTGCTTAACAGCGATAAATTTTTTCTAAAAAATACAATATTTCCATTTTTCATAATAAACATTTTAAAATACAATAAAAACCTACGATTCTAAAAACAAATACTATTTATAAGGAAACAACCTGCGTTGGACAAATACTGCTCGACCAGTTTCAGTAATCAGCAGCCGTGAATGAAAATAAAAAACAAAGATACTAATAATAATTTACATGACAATAACAATTAAAATATTATTATTTTTCTTAAAAATATAAAACTACCCTCAAATAGCACTTCTGTATGGATTAATGAGCATATTTTATTTTTTAATTTAAATAATAAATACTTTTATTGTGATAAAATATATTGCTAAAAAGAAAAAATAATTACCATTTTATATAAAAGTAGTCAAATTATAAATTTTCTTACTTATGTACATATATCATAAAAATACATTAATTTTGCACTTAATTATAGACAAACAATTTTGAAAAAATTAATCTCTTTTATTGCAATATCAATTTTACTTTTTAATACTTTCGGTAGCCTGATAGTATTCCAAAGTATGAGTTATTGTATTCATAAAGAGATTAAAAATACTATCACGCAAAATATTCCCAAAAATAAATTAATTACAATTATTGTTGATAAAAATAATAATAAAGACATTAATTTTATTGATGATAAGGAGTTTATGTATAAAGGCAAAATGTATGATGTAGTGAGGCAACAAACTAATGGCAACACTACAATATATTATTGTATAAATGATACTAAAGAAGAAGAATTGTATGCAAACCTCAACAAAGAGGTGAAAACTAACATGGATGCTAATCCTGTAAAGAATAAAACCAAACAGATTTTAAATAAAATTACTATTTCATTATTTTATGAAGATATTAAAAATACACCTACCGAAATAGCATATAATATCATCTATCCTATTGATTATATAGTATTTGTTAATCATTATTATGATGTAATAATTCCTCCTCCTAAAACAGTTTAATAATACTTTATTTATAGATCACAATCGACATCGCGAACGAAGTGAAGAAATCTAATTAATTAATAAGATTTCTTTATTACGTTGGCCTGAGCGATTGTATTTATATTTTTATTTATAATTAATTTATTAAACTTCATAAAATTATACACAATGAAAAGATGTATACTAATTGCTGTAATAATTATAGTAGCAATATGTAATAATGTCAACTCTCAGACAATAAACGAGAAAAATGATACAATAAAGATCAAAAATTTAGATCAAATTATTGTAACAGGGAACAAAATACCTGTAAAGTTATCTTCAAATCCTGCTGCCACCAGCATCGTTTTACCCGACGACATTAACGCTGTACCACGCTCAATAGCAGCCGATGAAGCTTTGAGATTAGTGCCCGGAGTAAGGATCGATAATCAGGCAAACGGCGAAAGACTACACATGTCAATCAGAGGGCAAGGGATACTTTCGGAACGCGGTTTAAGAGGGATAAAAGTAATAATTGACGGCATAACCATCAACGACCCAACCGGTTTTGCCTCTGACCTATACGATGTTGATTGGGCTACAGTAGGCAAAATTGAAGTGATACGCGGAAGTGCTTCTGCGCTTTACGGAGGAAGTGCTTCGGCAGGCATCTTAAACATTCAAACACAAAACGGTGGTGACAAGCCAATTAATGGCACCTTTTTTACATCTGTAGGTTCTAATGGCTTTGGCAAGGGGCTTCTTCAACTATATGGCACTAAAGATGATATTAATTATCGTATTACTTATTCGCGCTCCAGAGGTGATGGTTATAGAGATCACACTAGATTCTGGTCGAGCAATTTGTCTGAGAAAATTACTTGGACTGCAAGTCCTAAATTTAAATTAACTCAGGTATTTATGAAAACAGATTTCTTTAATCAGAATGCTGAAGGATTAAGTTATGATGATGCAACTAATAATCCTTTAATAGCTAATTCGGATGCAAATCCTTTTAACGAATATCAGAAAACAGGAAAAATAACTACCGGTTTATGTGGTGATCTTACTATTAATGAGCATTCAAACTTACAATTTAATGGCTTTATCAGGAATACTGCTTATAAAGAAACCAGTAACAAAGCAGCTGATTATCGCGATATAACTGCTCCGGGTTTTTCGATACAATATAATTATAAGTGTGGCACCCAAAAAATTGCTAATACTTTTAGTGTAGGAGCAGATGTTCAATGGCAGTCGATTAAGGAGCACAAATTTAAGAGCTTAAAAGACACAACCCGCATTGATAGTTTTGATGAAACAAATTTGGAAGACACACTTATCCTTGCCAATCAAACCATCGACCAATACGGTTGGGGAGCCTACATTGCAAATGTTACAGAGTTTAATAAAAAACTTAGCTTAACTGTAAGTGCACGCTATGATGCTTTACACAATAAACTCGCAGACTTTTTGCCTTCAATAAACAATCTTTCAGGTTCTAAAGATTTCGATAAACTAACAGGGCGTGCAGGTATTACCTATAATTTTACAAAAGCATTTAATGTATATGCTAACTGGGGCATGGGTTTTATCCCACCGGCAACTGAAGAATTGGCAAGTAATCCGAAAAGTTTTGGTGGTTTTAATGATAACCTTGTGCCGGCTACATCAATGAGTGAAGAAATAGGTGTTAGAGGTACTATCAAAGATAGATTGTTCTACGAAATTAATGCGTTTTTATTAAATACAAAAGATGATTTCTTTAGATTTAAATTATATCCGGCACGTGGTAATCAGGAAGTTTTTTATGGTAATTGTGGCAATAGTAACAGAAAAGGTATTGAAGCTTCTGTAAAATGGAACCCTATTGATCCTTTAATGATCAGTGTTGCATATACTTTTTCTAACTTTACTTATACTTCACCAGATAGTATAAAGAATCAATACTTACCTAATTGTCCTAAATATCAATTGTATGCTGAAGCTTCTTATAAATTTACTAAAAGATTATCTTTAACTGTAAGTTCAGAATATCAAAGCATATGGTATATCTTTACTGATCCTACTAATTATCAAATCTCTCAAGATGGATTTAACTTGTATCATGCTCAAGTAACTTATAAATGGAATATATGCAAGCTAAATGGTGAGTTAAGCCTATATGCTAAAAATATTTTTGATACAAAATATATTGCTTTTACAGAACCTGATCCTGATAAAAATTCTTATCAACCGGGTTCAGGAAGAGAGCTATTTGTTAACCTAAAAGTTCATTTTTAAATATACAAATACTCTAGATGTTGATTTAATTATATTTATGGTTGTTGCCAGTATAATTATTAAAGCAACAATAATTAGATTTGCCAATAAAAGGAATGGATAGCTAATTAAAAAGAGTTTGTTTCAAGAAGAGACAAACTCTTTTTTGTTTAAACATAGATTATTTTACCGTTAACTTGTAAAAAGCTACCGTAAACTGATTTGTTTTGATCTTTATTAATTAATGTTTGTTATTAATATAATTGTATAGTAATTTTGTGTCTCAAAAGTAAATATTATATTCTTTGAAAAATGAATGGATACTACTGATTATTCTATCAATAAATACAAAAATAGATTAATCTTTTTCTCTTGAAGAATGATTTCACAAATATTTAACTAAATAAACTTAAATAAATGCATTTTTTTGTCAGAAAATTATTTAAATTTGCAAAAAATTATATTCAGAATAATAATAATAAATAACAATAATAACAACCTATGAAAAACATAGTTAAACTTTTTACAGTAATGTTCATATGCGTAATAACTTTTACAGTTGTTACCGCAGGTCCTGTTACAAAGAATACAGCACTTTCTGTTGCTAAGAATTTCTTCAGGATTGAATTAAACAAATCTTCAGATAATACTGTGGTAAACTATTTAGCAATAAACAGTAAGCAAGATAATAGCAAAGTTCTTTTACATGTTTACTATGGTGATAACAGCTTTATTGTCATTTCAGGTGATAATAATGCTTTCCCAATTATTGCTTACTCTAATGAAGGAACTTATCCTGTTAATTCAGAAAACGCTTCTTTTAACTGGTGGATGAGTAATGTAACAGATGCTGTTGAATTAGCATCTACTACAAAAACAAAAGTACATATTACAGTTAGTAATGCTTGGGATCTTTATACTTCTGAAAATAAATCAGGAGGTAGTTCAACAAACACCCGTTCAGTAAATCCATTTTTATTAACTAAATGGGATCAAGCTCCAGGTTACAATGCTTTATGTCCTTCATTTAGCGGCACTCATTGTGTTACCGGCTGTGTAGCTACTTCTATGGCTCAAATCATGAAATATTACAATTATCCAAAACGTGGTCAAGGATCTCATTCTTATGTTCACCCATACTTTGGAACTTTAACTGCTAATTTTGATACTCTTTTCGACTTTCAGTTAATGACACCTCCAGCTATTAGCAATTCTCTTTATCCTGCAACTATTGAAAGATTAATGTATGCTTGTGGAGTTTCTGTTGATATGAATTATACACCTAATGAATCAGGAGCTCAAACTGCTGATGCATTAAATTCATTATATAATTATTTTAAATACAGAAGATTTATTAAGGATATTAATCGTGGTAATTATACTGACTTACAATGGAGAACATATCTTTTAGACAATCTTGATATGGGCTACCCAATATTATATAGTGGTGCTGATCCTACTTATGGTGGACATGCATGGGTTTGCGATGGTTATCAAAACAGTACTTATTTCCATTTCAACTGGGGATGGAGTGGTGGTGGAGATGGCTATTTCTATCTAAATAGCTTAACTCCGATGTCTTACAATTTCACTTCAGGACAGGGAGCTATTATCAATATTGTTGCTGATACTTCTATTTATCCTTATTGTATTCCTAACAAAACTTATGCAGCTAACCAATGGACATTTGATAATGGAACAGGAACATCTAATTATTCAAACAATACTAATTGTCAATGGTTAATTTCACCTGATAGTGGTGATTATATTCAGATTAATTTTAACAGATTCCAAACAGAAGCAAATAAAGATTTTGTAACTATCTATGATGGTCCAACTACATCTTCTCCTATATTATGTACTTTATCTGGCAATAATATTTTCCCTGCTCCTATTGTTACTTCATCTTCAAAAGCTTTAGTAGTTTTCACAACTGATGCAGCCAATACTCTTCCAGGTTGGGAATTAACTTATACTTCATTATATAAATGTTTACCTCATGCTATTTATAATGTTATTGATACAATTTTTGATAATGGTAGTGGCATCTATGATTATCCTAATAACTTAAACTGTAATTGGAATGTTAACACAGATAGTGGTAAATTTATTCAACTTGTATTCCAGAAAATGAATACAGAATTAAATAAAGACATACTATATGTTTATAATGGAGACTCAGTTAATCCTGCTAAATTAATTGGTGCTTATTCCGGAACTACTTTACCACAAGATATATTTTCTACTTCAAATAAATTATACCTTGTTTTCACAACTGATAATGCTAATAACAACTATACAGGATGGCAAATTGAAGCTATTTCTTTAGATTCATTAGCTGGTGTTAGAGAAAATAATATCATTAAGGGTATTAAAGTTTATCCTAATCCTGCTCATAATATGCTTAATATTACGGGAGATTATATTAATGATGGTATCACTAAATTTAGTATTTATGATGTTCAAAGTGTAAGACAATACACAGATGAAAGCAACATAAAAGCAGGTTTTAATTCAAAAGCTATTGATGTAAGCACTCTAAGAGCGGGAATGTATATCCTGAAAATAGAGAATAATAAAGGTAGTTATTATATGAAATTTATTATTCAATAAGTTTTCTTATATAGCTAATCTAATTTAATAACAAAAGAGGCTGTCTCAAATAGAGGCAGTCTTTTTTGCATTATATCGCCTCCTATTCTATCATCATAATTAAATTTTAAATGGATTAAGTTAATTTATCTTAACAAATTGAATGTTTTTTTATTATTTATCAGTTTTAATAAAATAATTTAGTATTTTTACACACTTAATTTAATAATTATAAAAATGAGAAAAATAACGTTAATACTAATCGCATTTATGATGACAGGAATCTCCTGCATATATGCACAAAAAGACGCTGTTGATTATTTTACAGCAGGAAGCAACGCAAAAACTTACATAGGAAACTATGTAGAACCATTAATGGCTTCATTTGGACATAATCTTAATAATGGATGGTATTCAACTGCTGATCCGTTAAATCTTGGTAGATTTACTATTTCAACAGGATTATCAGTATCATTTGTCCCCTCTTCAGACCAAACATTTGCTATTGGCAAATATACTGCATCTACTATGTTTGGCCCTAATACTTCAAATGGTAATATTCCTAATACACAAACTCCAATTCCTAAAGGCGATGGAGTTTCATTATCACCTCTTCCATTATTACAAGGAAGCGTTGGTTTGTGGAAACATACTGAGTTGATGATACGTGCTTACCCAAATATTGATATTGCTAACTATAAAGTTGGATACTTTGGCCTTGGTGTAAAACATGATATTAAACAATGGATACCGGGTTGGAAAAAGATGCCTTTCTCCTTATCATTTATTGGAAC
>TBL_comb47_HYPODRAFT_10005056_pt1 | contig 14912 bp, 13 predicted proteins | sample TroBogypolimnion_40_FD_10682 | JGI IMG/M metagenome (IMG submission 10682)
GCCGCCCACGCTTCGGCGCAGTCGAGTCCGGGCGACGTCATTTATCAGGACGCCACCAACCGGGTCAGTCTTTCGCTGCGGTTCAGCCTGAACATCAGCGCCAAATTCAGGGGCATCGGCGGCAGCTTGAACCCGGCGGCGTATAATGGCCATGGCCGCAAGACGCCCGACGGGGCCGCCTATAATTACGACAACGGCTACGTCCTCACCGACGTCAGCGGCAACGCCGGCAACCAGACCTGGAACTGGGGCTATGACAACGCCAGCCAGGTCAACACGGCTAACCATACCATCGCCTTTGACCGCACCACGGCGGCGGCCAGCGGCAATTCCGCCAGCAGCGCGGACAATGACGCCGCCACCCCGGGCTTTGAAGTCGCCTACGACCGGCAGTTGGGCGTGAAGGAAAACTGGCACAACCTGCGTTACGGCATCGAAGCCGCGTTCAACTACCAGCCCATTGCCATCAACAACAACAGCATGACCGGTGCGACTGCCACCAAACAGACCGACACCTACGGCTACACGCCCGGCACCACGCCGCCCGGCTACAGCCAGCCCGGCCAGCTCCCGTATCAGGGCAGCTACAACGGCCCCGGTTTTCTCATCAATGTCCCACCCGGCACTTCGACTACCGTCATTCCGAATGCAACGGTGACTTCGCAGGACGATTTCTCGGCAAACCTCTGGGGCTTCCGCCTCGGACCGTATCTGGAATTTCCGTTCGGCAAGAAGGAGCAATTCACCCTCTCGCTTTCCGCGGGCCTGGCGGTGGGGCTGCTCGATGCCAACGAATCCTGGAAACAAACCGTGGCCATTCCCGGCAACGCCACCATCACCACGCATGGCGGTGGTAATGATTTTAACGTGTTGTGGGGCGGCTACGCCTCGCTGAACGCCGATTACCGGCTCAGCGAAAACTGGGGCGTCATCGGCGGCGTGCAGTTTCAAGACCTCGGCACCTACAACCACAGCTTTGACGGCCGCAAGGTCAGCCTGGACTTGAGCCAGTCGGTCTTCGTTCTCGCCGGCATCAGCTATAGTTTCTGAGCAACGCTCAAAATTATTTTTTGATGTAGCCGTTCCCGCGGAACCATTCCACAGCATCGGCCAGCGCCTGTTTGGGCGGCGTCTGTGGCAGGCCGAGTTCCCGGAGAGCCTTCGCCGGATTGAACCACATTTTGTATTTCGCCATGCGCACGCCGGCCAGCGGCGCTTTCGGCGGCTTGCCGGTGAAGTTGGAAATGCTCTCGTCCACATGCGCCGCCGCGAGCGCGACCCAATGCGGCACTTTCATTTTCGGCGCGGGAATGCCCGTGATCGCTTCCAGCGCGAGCAGCATTTCCTGCATCGTCCAGTTGCCTTCCACGTGACCGAGGATGTAGCGTTCGCCCAGCCGGCCTTTTTCCGCCGCCAGAATATGTCCGATGGCCACATCGCGGACATGGACCCAGTTCAAGCCGGTGTCCAAATACGCCGGCAGTTTACGGTTCAGAAAATCCACGATCACCTGGCCGGTCGGCGTCGGCTTCACATCGCGCGGGCCGATGGGCGCGGTCGGATTCACGATGACGACCGGCAATCCCTTTCGCGCCAGTTCCAACGCCACCTGCTCGGCCTGGAATTTGGAGCGTTTGTAATGATTCGTCATCTGCGCCTCGGTGGCCAAGTCATTTTCGTCTGTCGGCGTGAATTTCCCGGCCACCTTCGTCGGCAGGCCGATGCAGCCGACTGTGCTGGTATAAACAATCCGTGAGCAGCCGGCCTTGCCTGCCGCTTCGAGCACCTTGCGTGTGCCTTCCACGTTCGCCTGATACATCGGCCGGTAATCCCGCATCCAAAGCTGGTAGCTCGCCGCGACGTGAAAGCACCAGTCGCAATTTTCCGTCCCGCGTTCGAGCGCTTTGCGGTCAAGTAAATCGCCGGTCACGCGCTCAAAGTTCGTCCCCTGCAATCCGCGCACATCGCTCTCCGGGCGGAGTAATGCCTTCACGCTGTGCCCGCGTGCGACCAGTTCGTGAACCAAATTCGCGCCGATGAAGCCGGAGGCGCCCGTGACAAAACATTTCATAAATTGGAGAAAATCCGGTGCAACTCTGACGCAACGCCCGTGGACATTCCATCAAATTTTTGGCGGTTGGCCAGGTTGGTTGTTGTCGGTTCGGCGCTGTGCGCCGAGTTCGAGCCAGAGGCTCGACGCGAGAGCCGGAAATGATTACACCCTCCAGCGCTTGACTTGCCCGCCCCGCTTGGGAAAATTGCCGCGTCGTATGCCGCCTAAAAGCACCACCCGAAAAAAGCTGAGCCGCAGCCTCCAGCGCGATCTCGACACACGGATTGAATTCATGGAGGGCATCGTCCGCCGCGACCCCGATTACGTGGACGCCCTCCAGTTGCTCGGCGACGACTACACGCAGCGCGGTCGTTTTCCCGAGGGCCTGTCGGTGGACGAACGTCTCGCGAGCCTGGAACCGCAGAACTCGCTCGTCTTTTACAATCTCGCGTGCAGCTACTCGCTCACCGGCCAGTTCGACCGCGCCGTGGCGGCCCTGGAAAAGGCGTTGAGCCTCGGCTACCGCGATTTCGCATGGCTCGCCAAGGATCCCGACCTGAAAAAACTCCGCGCCCAACCCGCCTACGTTGCCCTCAAGGAAAAAATCAAGCGGCTGAAAAAGAAGGCCGGTTGAACAAAGGTTTGAATTATGGGCAAAGTCCGGCGCGGCGGTTTAATATTCATGTGGTGGATTGGCGACCACAAGCCGCGGCACGTTCACGTGCTCAATAAAAACGGACAGCTTGTCACCCGTGTGAATCTTGAAACCATGCAACCGATGGACATTCCGAAAATTGAGCGTAAAGTTTTGAAGTTGATACGCGAATTGCAACGCGAAGGCCGACTATGAAAACCGTGATTCAAAATGCCAAAATGCCATTTACCAAAGGCAAGTTCTCCAAGATCAAAAACGTCCGCTATTTGAGCTGGGAGGACGCCTTTGACGTGGAATTTGCCGACGGCCTCTGCATCCTCGAACCGCACGCCACCATCCGGAAGGCCAACAAAATTTCGCCCAAAGCCAAGTTCGACAACCTGGAAATTGACGACTGGTGCCAGGCTGGTTTTGACATTCATTATGACAACGGCCAGACCGCCGAGGTCTCCTGGGCCTTCATCCGCGAACTGCCGCCGAAGAAATAAAATGCTAATGGCTCGCCAGGGATCCCGACCTGAAAAAACTCCGCGCCCAACCCGCCTGCGTTGCCCTCAAGGAAAAAATCAAGCGGCTGAAAAAGAAGGCCGGTTGAACAAGGATTCGGTTCAACCGCCAATGAATCCCAAAGTAAATTTTTGTCTCCTCATCGTTTGCCTGCTTGCCGGCTGCGCGAGTGAAACGACGAGCGATTTCAATTCTGTTGAAGGCAACTTTGGTTATGTAACGCACATTAGCGGATTTACAGATCGCTCGTTGTCGGCTGGTTTTTGCTATCGAGATACAAACGGGATTACAACTGTGGTATGGCCTTCCTTAAAGATTGTTCAAGGTAATAATATGGTCGTTAATAATGACACTGCTGTGCTAATTGGAGGCAAGGCTGCCGTATACCCTGATGGCAGTGAGAGTTTAACAGCAAGGTTGATTGCGTTCAAAGGGCCAACCGGTCCGGCGATGGACATAACGGATCAGGTCTTAATGAAATATTATGCGGGAACTGGCATGGGTCTCACCAATTTTATGTGGGATACCTTGGGATCATTAACGAAAACCAATAATTCAATACAAATTCCTTTTGGGAGTTCAAAAGGAATGCCAGGCAGCAAAGATTTTTGGCCGACAGCATTTGAATGTCATCTGACAATATCGTGGAACGAAATAGACGCGGTAATGCAGGACGTAAAGCAGAACGGGAAATTGAAGAAGGAGAAGTGGTCAGGCACGGAGTATTTGCAGAAGGATTAAAATTTAGCGAATCCATCGCGAGCCATTAACTTAATTTCATGAACGTCACTGTCCGGGGCCGCACCCAACATTTCCGCACCGTCACCTTTGACCGCGCGCAGAACGCCGTCCGGCTCATCGAGCAGCGGCTGCTTCCGCACGAATTCAAAATCGTCGCCACCCAAAATTTTCGCGCCACCGCCGCCGCCATCACCGACATGATCGTGCGCGGCGCCGGGGCCATCGGTGCCACCGCCGCCTACGGCCTGGCGCAGGGTGCCCTCGCTTTTCGTGGGAGCGATTTGAAGAATTTTTCCGCCCACGTGGAGATGGTTTATCAGGTTTTGAAAGACGCGCGACCCACCGCCGTGGATCCTGTCAACGCGATGAACGACGTCCGCCGTCACATGACTCCCGGACAAACGGTGGCCGAACGCCAGTTCCTCGCGCTCGCCGCCGCCGAGGAATTTGCCCGCGAAGACGTGCAACATTGCGAAGCGATCGGCCAACACGGCGCGAAGTTGATCCGCAACGGCACGAAGATTCTCACGCATTGCAACGCCGGATGGCTGGCGTTCGTGGACATCGGCAGCGCCACTGCGCCGATGTATGCCGCGCAGGCGCAGGGCAAAAAGTTCCACGTCTTCTGCGACGAAACCCGGCCGCGTTCCCAGGGTGCAACGCTGACCGCGTGGGAACTCGCGCAGCAAAACATTTCGCACCAGATTATCGCCGACAATGCCGCCGGCCACCTGATGCAACGCGGCGAGATTGACCTGGTCATCGTGGGCAGCGACCGCACGCTCGGCCGCACGGGCGAAGTCGCCAACAAGATCGGCACCTATACCAAAGCCGTGCTGGCCGCGCGCCACAAAATTCCTTTCTACGTTGCGATTCCGCTTTCGACGATTGACTGGAATCTGAAACGCGGCTTCGATATTCCCATCGAGGACCGGCATGAGAGTGAAGTCCTCGGTGCGTGGGGCGCGATTGATAATTCAAAATTAAAAATTAAAAATTCAAAACCCGGCCAGCGTGCCTATGTCCGCGTGGCGAATCCGACAAGTGGCGCGCGCAATCCGGGTTTTGATGTGACGGCGGCGGAACTGATCACCGGCATCATCACGCCCGTGGGGATTTTTAAGCCGCAGGAACTGTGGAAGCGGCGGCGTGAACTTGGGTTTGGCGGTTAGGCTTTCACCCGCAGAAATTTCAACGCCGCTTGAAAATCCTCCGGCAGCGGCGCTTCAAAACTCATTTCCTTTTTCGTGCGCGGGTGCGTGAACGAAAGATTTTTCGCGTGCAGCATCACGCGCGGCGCGGCGTAGTGGGTCAGCTCCTTGACGCGGGCATTCTGGCGCGCGCCGTAAGTTTCGTCGCCGACGAGCGGATGGCCGATGAACTGGAAATGCACGCGGACCTGATGCGTGCGGCCGGTGTGGATCTGCGCCGCCATGAGGGTCGTCGCGTAAAGGCGTTCAACGATCTCGTAGCTGGTGTGCGCCGCACGACCAATGCTGTCGTCGCGCACGGCCATGCGTTTGCGGTGCGTGGGGTGCCGCGCGATGGCGGCGCGGATCTCGCCGGTGGGCCGGCCCGGTTCGCCGCAGACCAGTGCGTAATAAATCTTGTGGACTTCGCGCGCGGCGAATTGTGCCGAGAGCGCAATGTGCGTCTCGTCATTCTTGGCGACGACGAGGCAGCCGCTCGTTTCCTTGTCCAGCCGGTGGACGATGCCCGGCCGCGCCACGCCGCCGATGCCGCTCAACGAGCCTTTGCAATGGTGGAGCAGAGCGTTGACGAGCGTGTGTTCCTCGTGGCCGGCGGCGGGATGCACGACGATGCCGGCGGGTTTGTTCAGCACGAGCAGCGCTTTGTCCTCGAACAAAATATCGAGCGGGATTTTTTCCGGCTGCACCTTGGACGGTCGCGCCTCGGGCCAATGGACGCGGATCTCGTCGCCGGCATGCGGGCTGTGGGTGGGCTTGACGATCTGGCCGTTCACCAGGATGTGGCCTTCTTCGATGAGCCGTTGCAAGGTGCCGCGCGAGGCGGCGGGAAATTTTTCGGACAGATACTTGTCCAGCCGCGCGGAGGGCAGGGTTTTCTCGACGGTGAAATTTTCCGTGCGGTCGCTCATGGCATGTAAAGTGACAGGTGACGGGTGACCGGTGACAGGAAATGCGCATCCGGCGGCTTTGGAGAATTTTTCATGTCACTCTTCACACGCCACTGGTCACATTTCTTGGTGAATGTTCGTGTTTCCAGGTGATCAAAAATATCAGCGTCACCCCGGTGCAGATGGCGGAGTCGGCCACGTTGAACGCGGGAAATCCGAGCTCGCCGGCGCCGCGGCGCGGCAGGTAGAAATAGAGGAAATCCACGACGGCGTGGCGGCTGGGCAGCAGGCGATCGGTCAGGTTGCCGATGATGCCGCCGAAAATGAGGCCGAAGGCGAGCTGCCCCAGCAGCGTGTGCGCATGGAACTGCCGCCGCGCGAGGAATAGCGCCACCAGCGCCACGGCCGCGATCAGGGCGAGCACGGTGTTGTTGCCGGTGAACAGGCTCCACGCCGCGCCGGTGTTGTCGCGGTGGACGAGGTCGAAAAACCCGGGCACCACGACGATTTCATCGCCGGCCCCGATGCAGCGCAGCACCATCCATTTGCTGAATTGGTCGAGCGCGAAGATGACCAGCGCGAGCGCGAGGATGCGGCGCGTGGATTTTTCCAGAATGGGGTTGGTGGCGGACATCATCAATTGGCGGCCGCCACTCTAGCGGAATTTTGGGAATTAACCATGAAAATCCCCGCCGCGCCGGGGCCGCCGCCGATTCGGAAAAATAATTCCGTTTTTCATCTCTGGTTCTACTTTTCGGCACCCGGCTTTTCGCGCTTTCCATTTCCGGGCGGCTTTATTAATAGATTATTGCGGCCCAAGGACGGCCGTGTCTCACCCCACGGAAAACATTAATCATATGGCCACACCGCTTCGTTTTAACATGATTCTACCGAACGGCGAACCCTTGCGCTGGAATACGCCCGGGGCCCGCTTCGGCGGCACCGTCGAGGAAGTGATGGCGGCCCTCAACGCACAAAACAACATTATGAGTGAAAACAATAAAATCAGTTCCGCGCTCGCCGCCCAGGACGTGACGGATATTCTCGCCGCCTTCGCCACCATCCGCCAAAAAGCGCCCTTCCTCCTGAACCTCACCGACGACGAACGCGCGCATCTGCCCCACGTCGGCGACAAGAGCGGCGGCGCGCTGGACGCGACCAAGGCGTTCGTGGTCCAATTTCCCGAAGCCATGCCCGTTGACTTCAGCATCCCCGAATTCAACAAAGACACCGCCCTGTATGGCCCCATAGAAACCATCGGCATGGCCTCCGCCAACAGCAACCAGCTCATCCAAGACACCCTCCTGGCCCTGCGCAGCGATCTCCTCCTGCAAATCCTCGATGTCTATGCCTGCGCCAAGGCCAACAACCGCGGCGGCCGCTATCAGACCTATGTGGACATCATGAATGCCCACTTCGCCAAACCCCGCAAGGCCAAGACCACCCCGCCGACGCCTTAACTGGCTATAAAAAAGCATCTTGAACCCGGTTGGCCGCCGTCCAAGGGCCGTCCGCCGGGTCAAAAACCGCCCTTAAGCGCCGAATTGCCCCGCACCGGCAGGCAATTGCCGTCCGCCGGCAAATGAATGCCGAAAACAACGTCCAATTGCCGAAAACGACATATAAACGCCCCGCGGCGGGATATGAATGCCGAAAACGACATCCAAATGCCCCGGACCGGCAAATGAATGCCGTTTGGCGGCAAATGGACCCCGCCCGGGGCTGGTAGCCGCGCGCCGGGTGCGCCGGAACGGGCTGCGGTCGGGGTGGTTTTTTCTTGATAAAAATTTTGGCGGGCGCAAAGTAACGATCATGAAATGCGAATCATTTCACGTTCGGTTCATGAAAGTTTTGTTGGTATTTGTCTCTTTGGTTTCAGCGGTGCTTCTCCCCAGAAATACCTTGGCAGACATTCAATCCATTTCGGTTGAAACCAACGCGCCAACCTCCCTGAAAATTGCCACGGAAAATCTGGCAAAAGTGTTCCCCTCCATTCACTGGTATGGGTCAGCTGCCTGTTTAATGGAAACAACTCGTAACGGATTCAGCCCTCCGCAAAAACATGATCAGTTCGCAATGAACTTCAAAGCGACTGTTGAAAAAATATTTAAAACCGGTTCACCCGGAATGGAAAATTATCGGATTCGGCTGCGACTCCAAGACCCAAGTTCGCCAGAAGAATATTGGATCTATGAGTTGGCATATAAAGCGAACCGTTGGGAGGTAGAACATGGATATAAATATATGAACGGGAGCCGGGAATCCGACCTTTTTGGAGATGAATATTTAGGTTCGATAAAGATAATGGGTTCAATGAAGCCGTATATTCAACAGTTGCTTACATCTTATTCAGAGGGGATGGATTTTGGAGCTCCTGACAAAGAATTTGATTCAGTGATTGGCCGCTGGAAGCTGGACATAGATTATGCGCAAGAACTCTGGAAGGCAGAAAGAGGAACAAACTACAACGAGGCCGAGTGGATCAAGAATAGGAATGATCCCGAGCAAATTTCCTGTGACGAAGTCCGTCTTGACGCCACGACCATTTCCTTTTTAAACCACGGCAAACTTAACGTGGAATATCCGGTATTGAGTTGGAGGGAGGAAAAAGGTGTCGTCTGGATCAACTTCAAACACTTTCTTGGAGGTAAGGGGACAACCGGCTTCGTCCGCACAGGCGAAAGGCTGAAATTAATCCACTCTGATCGGTCTTGGTGGTTATATTCGGCATACAAGAAACCATCTGTCACCAACTGATTTCGCATAGCATTGTGCAACCTTAGTTTTCGGCAACTACATCCTAAACTATAGGACCGCCTCCACGCAGCGGCCACAAATGGTCGGATGCGCGGCGTTCTGGCCCAGATCCGTTTCCCAATGCCAGCAGCGCTCGCATTTCTGGCCTTCCGCGCGCACCACTTCCACGGCCGTCACGCCGTTGCCGATCAATTCCACTTCGAGCTGGGAGACGTTCGCCAGTTCGCGGAGATATTCGAGATGCGTCTTGGCGTCCACCAGCAGGAGGTCGGTGCCGCGCAGCATGGCCCGGGCTTCGAGCGATTTGCCGATGGTCTTGGCCTGGCGCGCCTTTTCCAGTTCCGGCAGCAGCTTCTCGCGCAAGGTGAACAGCCCGGCCCACGCGCCGGCCTCGGCATCGGAGCGGACCAGCGGCTTGGGCTGCCAATTCGCCTCATGCACGGAGCCGGTCGGTTTGCCGGGTATGAATTCCCACGCTTCGTCGGCCGTGAAGGCCAGGATGGGCGCGAGCATCTGGCACAGGCCGGTCACGAGGCGGTGCAGTGCAGTCTGCGTGGAGCGGCGGCGCGGGGAATTCGCGGCGTCGGTGTAGAGCCGGTCTTTGATGACGTCGTGATAGACCGAGGAGAGTTCCACGGCAATGAACTGGCTGAGCTTTTGATAGACGACGTGGAATTCGTATTGGTCGTAGGCGGTGAGGACTTCGGCTTCGAGCTTGGCGAAATCGCCAAGCACCCAGCGGTCCAGGCCGGTGAGCTGGTCGTCGGCCACTGTATGCTGCGCAGGGTCGAAGTCGTAGAGGTTCGAGAGCTGGTAGCGCAGGGCGTTGCGGATGCCGCGATAGGTCTCGCCCACCTTGTTGATGCGTTCCTCGCTCACGACGATGTCGCTGCGGTAATCCTGCGACGCGACCCACAGTCGCACGACGTCCGCGCCGTATTTTTTGACGTAGGCCTCGGCGGTCTGCGGTTTCTCGTAAGCGCCCTGCTTGCTTTTGGAAATTTTTTCGCGGTCGGCGTCCACCATGAAGCCGTGCGTCAACACGGTCTTGAACGGGGCGGCACCATTGCCCGCGAGTGAAAGCAGCAGCGAGGATTGAAACCAGCCGCGATGCTGGTCGCTGCCTTCGAGATAGACGTCGGCTTGCCAGACTTCGTCACCCGATTTTTTGTCGTGCTGTAATTCTTTTCGCCGTTTCAAAACTGCGCGCGATGACGAGCCGGAATCAATCCACACGTCGAGCGTGTCGTTGGATTTGGCGACGGCTTCGGCGCCGGTCCAATTCGCGGGCTTTACCAGCGTCCAAAGTTCGGCAGCGGATTTTTCAAACCAGATATTCGAGCCGTGTTTTTCAATGAGATCAGCGGCGTTGCGGACAATCTGCGCGTCCAGCATCGGCTCGCCCTTCGCATCATAAAACGCTGGAATCGGCACGCCCCAAGTGCGCTGGCGACTGATGCACCAGTCGGGACGCGATTGCACCGCGCCTTTGATGCGATTGACGCCCCAATCGGGAACCCATTTCACGCGGTCAATTTCAGCGAGCGCGGATTCGCGGAATTTGTCGTGGTCAATCTTGATGAACCACTGGTCCATCGCGCGGAAGATGACGGGCGTTTTGCTGCGCCAGCAATGGGGATAGCTGTGGTGATAATTTTCCTGGTGCAACAGCGCCTGGCGGACGCGGAGTTCGTGCAGCACGGCTTCGTTGGCGTCGCTCTTGCCGTGCTTTTCAAGAATGGATTTGCCGACCAACTCGGCGGGCATCTGCTGCTCCACGGGCAATTCGTTAGAGTAAGCCAGCGCACCATCGTCATTAACGGGCGAGTAGATCGGCAGACCTTGCGTGCGGCCGAGATTATAGTCATCCAGACCGTGACCGGGCGCGATGTGAACGAAACCCGTGCCCGTATCGCTCGTGACAAAATCGGCGGCGAACGCCTTGCCGGTGCGATTGCAGAACGGATGCTGGTATTGCAGCGTCCCGAGTTGTTCGGTCGGAAAAGGTGTCTCGGTGTAATTCGCCCAGCCGCATTTTTCAGCAACGGCAGGCAACAGGCCGTGAAACACGATGAAATTTTCTTCGCCGACTTTCGCGCTGACATATTGAAAATCTTTGTTGTATGCGACGGCCAAATTCGCGGGCAATGTCCACGGCGTCGTCGTCCAAATGACAATGAATGTTTTTTCCTGGCCGACGACGGGAAATTTCACGAATACGCTCTGGCTGACGTGATCGGCATATTCGACTTCCGCTTCGGCCAACGCCGTGCGGCAGGGAATACTCCAGTAAACTGGCTTCTTGCCGCGATAGACAAAACCTTTGGCAACGATGTCCGCAAACAGTCGTAGTTCGTCCGCTTCGTATTCTTTGTTCAGCGTGAGATAAGGATTTTCCCAATCGCCGAGCACCCCGAGACGTTTGAATTGCGTCCGCTGAAGGTCAATATATTTGCGGGCGTAAACTTCGCAGGCTTTGCGGATGGTGCTGGCATCGGCAGACGTGTCGCCGGCCTTGCGCATGTCCTGGGAGACTTTGAACTCAATCGGCAGCCCGTGGCAGTCCCAGCCGGGAATGTAGGGCGCGCTTTTGCCGCGCAGGGTCTGATACTTGATGATGATGTCCTTGAGAATCTTGTTCAGCGCGGTGCCGACGTGGACATCGCCGTTGGCGAACGGCGGGCCGTCGTGCAGGACGAACTTGGGCGCGTCAGTGCGGGCGGCCTGGATTTTGGCGTAAAGATTGGCCTGCTGCCACTTTTCAAGGCGTTGCGGCTCGCGCGTGACGAGGTCGGCCCGCATCGCGAAGTCGGTGCGCGGGAGATTGAGTGTGTCTTTGTATTCCATTGCCATTTAAGAAAGCAAACGGTAACAGCCGGAAAAATGGGTGTCAACGAACGCGAAGGCCTGAATAAAAATGAGGGGTGTAAATAAAAAAACCGGGCCAAGCGGTCAGAAGATGACCGAGAGGCCCGGGGAATTTAGAATGAGTAAAACGTGGGATCACGGAGAACTCCAATCTGCGCCTTTACCGGAGCGCAAATCGAAAATGTAAAATCAAAGATCATGGTCGCAACTAGGCCTGCTTACTTCGTGCTGCAACTGTGTTTATTAAATCATGGATGCTTATCTTTGTCAAACTACTTTCTAAGATATAAGGAATGCTGTTCTTTGCGGCCGTGGCTGATTAGCCGCGGGTGGGAGCTCCTTTTGGTTTCAGGTGGATTGTTCCGGCTTTTACCCCGCATCGGCCCGCAGTTCCGGGAAAAAATCCTATTTACAGAAAAGCTTCGACTGTTAGCATCGTCCTCAAGTCCGCAAGACATGTTATGAAAAAAATCGAGGCCATCATTAAACCGTTCAAGCTGGAAGAGGTGAAATCGGCTTTGGCGGAATTGGGCATCCAGGGATTGACCGTTTCTGAAGTCAAGGGTTTCGGCCGCCAAAAGGGGCACACGGAAATTTATCGCGGCAGCGAATACGCCGTGGATTTTCTGCCGAAAATAAAAATCGAAGTGGTGCTGGCGGACGCGCAGGTGACCGCCGTGGTGGAAGCCATCGTGAAAGCGGCCAAGACGGGCAAGATCGGCGACGGTAAGATTTTTGTGAGTTCCGTGGAAAGCGTGATTCGCATCCGCACGGGCGAAACGGGTGAGCAGGCGGTTTGAATTGGGGAGTGGCGACGGGGTGAAGACGATCAGGGACATTGATTTTATTGGCCGGAAGCCGCTTGTGAATAACTTGCGAACAAAAGTTAATATGTTGTCCTCGAAACTCCCGGCGCGTTTTCATAAAACATTCGCGTCAACACCATCCGACCAGGGACGTTTCTTCGTTTTGAGCAAGTCTGTGACGGGCTGGCCCGTGGTTTTTTTTGCAAGTCATTGTCGGCGAATTGGTTGATTTTTGGTTGGCGGGAATTTAATTGCGGACGGAATGGGGTTGAAGTTCGGCGTGGGTGCGCAGATGGTTTTTGGCGGGCAGGTCGCCTCCCGAAACCGCCGGCGAAAACCAGATTTTGAGCTAGGTGAATAAAACGCTTTATTAACGGCCTTTTTGACAGGAAGCAAATGCAACATTCGGCAGAAAAAATTTGGAGTTCAGCGCAGGAACATCTCCGTTCCAAGTTGAGTGCCGACACCTACAACATGTGGTTTGCATCCCTGCGCGCCAGCGCGATTGACAACAGTCACGTCACGTTGGAGGCCACGAATGAATTTTGCGAGGTCTGGCTCAAGGACAATTATTTGAGCCTGCTGCAAGATGCCGTGGCCATCGCCGCCGGCCGGCAATTGCAGATTAAATTCAAACCCGCCCCCGGAACGGTGCCGATGACCACGGCCCCCGCGCCTGCGAAGACAAAAACGTCCGCCGCCGCCCAGGAGCGCGCCGCCGCCAACGGGGAACCGCATTTCAATCCCAAGAACACGTTTGAATCGTTCGTGGTCGGCAACAACAACAATTTCGCCTTCGCGGCTGCCAAGGCCGTCGCGGAAGCTCCGGGGAAATCCTACAATCCGCTGTTTCTCTACGGCGGTGTGGGTTTGGGCAAGACCCATTTGCTCCATGCCATCGGCCAGCACGTGGCTGGCAGCAAGAAAGGCGCACGGGTCGCCTATCTTTCGTCCGAGAAATTCACGAACGAATACATTGACGGCATTCAGAACAACCAGCTCGCCAAATTCCGCAAGAAATACCGGCAGACCGACGTGCTGTTGATTGACGACATCCAGTTTCTGGCAGGCAAGGAACGGATTCAGGAGGAGTTTTTTCACACGTTCAACGCCCTGCACGAGGCGCACAAGCAAATCGTGCTGACTTGCGACCGGCCGGCCAGCGAAATCCAGGGGCTCGAACATCGCCTCGTCTCGCGTTTTGAGTGGGGACTGGTCACGGATTTGCAGCCGCCGGACGTGGAAATGCGCCAGGCCATTCTCAATAAAAAAGCCCAAGCCATGGGCGTCTCGCTGCCGGACGACGTGATGAATTTTCTGGCCAACCGTATCCGCACCAACGTCCGCCGCCTCGAAGGCGCGCTCATTCGCGTGGCTTCCTACGTTTCACTGACCGGCAAGAAGCTGACCATTGAAGTCGTCGAAGGCTTGCTGCGCGAGATTTTGCACGAAGAAGGCCGCTACTCCATCAACGTGGAAGTGATTCAGAAGAAAGTCGCCGAGCATTTCGACATCCGCCTGGCCGACATGACCAGCAAGCGCCGGCCGGAGAACATTGCTTTTCCGCGCCAGATCGCCATGTATCTCACGCGCCAGATGACCGAAAGCTCGCTGAACACCATCGGCGAAGCCTATGGCGGCCGTGATCACGGCACGGTGTTGCACGCCTGCCGCCTCGTCAAAGACCGCATGGAGGTCGATGCCAATGTCCGTCAGGTCGTCCACTATTTGGAAAAGCAGTTGATGCGGTAAAATTTTTTTAATTCTTAATTTTGAATTTTTAGTTAATTTGCGGTGCAACTAAGGATTCAAAACTTAAAACTAAAAATTTCATGCCGGTCATCGAAGTCAGCCAGCTCACCAAAGCCTTCCGCACTTACAAAAAGCAGCCAGGCTTTGCGGGCGCGGTTAAAGGACTGTTTCATCGTCAATACGAACAGACCGTCGCCGTCAACGATGTCAGCTTTCAGATCGAGCCCGGCGAACTCGTCGGTTTTCTCGGCCCGAACGGTGCAGGCAAGACCACCACGCTCAAAATGCTCGCCGGCCTGCTCTATCCGTCGAGTGGCACGGCCAAAGTTCTCGATTACACGCCGTGGGAACGCGCCGATGGTTATCGCCGTCAGTTTGCCTTGCTGCTTGGACAGAAGAACCAGCTTTGGTGGGATTTGCCGGCGCTCGAATCGCTGGAGCTGAACGCAAAAATTTACGGCATTCCCAAAGATCGCTTTGAGCGCACCGTGGCCGAAATGAGCGAGATGCTCACCGTCCGCGACAAACTCAACGTCAGCGTGCGCGAACTTTCCCTTGGCGAGCGCATGAAGATGGAACTCATCGCGTCCCTCCTGCACGAACCCAAGGTGCTCTTCCTCGACGAACCTACCATCGGCCTGGACGTGACCTCGCAGAAAACTGTCCGCGATTTCA
>TBL_comb47_HYPODRAFT_10005057_pt1 | contig 14910 bp, 9 predicted proteins | sample TroBogypolimnion_40_FD_10682 | JGI IMG/M metagenome (IMG submission 10682)
TCTTGGACGGTAAAGTTTATAAAGGCAATCTGAATTTAATTACCAACTCTGGCGACGAGCGTCATCGGATTTTTATGCAGGAACTTGATGTGGTTAATCGTAATCCGAATGGTGGGTACTTCAATTACAACTGGAATAAAATGTATGACACCATACCTTCAGAGAAATGTTCCTTTGTTCAGTTATTCAAGGAATATAACTGGATTATTGGTGCAGGATTCTACATGGATGAAATCAGCCAAAATATAAAAGATCAGCAGAAAATGCTCTGGAAGGATCAGAAAAGCAGTATTTTAACAATCTTGCTCATCTTAATTACACTCTTATTTCTTGAAGTATTGATTATTTATCATTTTAATAAAAGATACAAATCAGATTTTGATCATTTCTTTAACTTCTTTTATTCCTCACAGAATAGTTTCAAGCAACTAAACATTACTGAATTTCATTTTGATGAATTTAAAGAGGCTGGTATTGCTGCCAATAAAATGATTGTACTTCGGGAAGAAATAGAGAATAAACTCATCAAAGAACAAAAGAAAGCAATGGAGTCTGATCGTCTCAAATCGGCATTCCTGGCTAATATGTCACACGAAATAAGGACTCCGATGAATGCAATTATTGGCTTTTCGGAATTACTTGAAGAAAATATTCAGAACGAAAAAGACAAAGATGTATACGTTAAACTTATACGGAAAAACAGTGATATGCTTTTAAATCTGATCAACGACATTGTGGATATTTCAAAAATTGAAGCCAACCTGCTTTCCGTTAGAAAAAGGCCTGTCAAACTAAATGATTTTTTAGCTGAAATCGGGAACCACTATAACGAAATAATTGCTTCAAAAAAAGAAAAGAAGATTGAATTTGTAATCAACAACAATACACCGGTGGATATTACAATACAGACTGACCAAATCCGGCTAAGGCAAATACTTGACAATCTGATTGGAAATGCAATTAAGTTTACTTCTTCCGGATCGATAACCATCGATGTCAAAATGTCAGGAGAATCGGTTTATTTTTGTGTTACAGATACTGGGATTGGCATTTCACAAGACCAGCAACACACCATTTTTGAAAGGTTTATTCAGGTTGAACATGGCTCTAAAATTAATTACGGAGGAACCGGGTTGGGTCTGGCAATATCAAAGAATCTTATTGAATTGCTGGGGGGTAGTATTCATGTTAAATCAGAACCCGGAAAAGGATCTTCATTTTGTTTTGACATTCTGTCCATTTAACGTTTAGGCACTTCAAACCATTTGTTAACGGTCTCCTCAGGTTTGTAATTCAGGATGTAATTCATCGCCTGCGAAGAATTCCCGGCAATAAAGTAAAGTTTGCGGTAATTGTCTTTGGCGAACTTTTCGTCGTAAGATTTCTCGAACTGTCTGAAAAGATCGTTGTAAAAGCCATTGGTATTAATGAATACGACTGCTTTATTGTGATAGCCAAGTTGTTTTAAGGTAATGACCTCCAGAATTTCCTCCAGGGTACCAAAACCACCTGCCAGTGCAATAAATGCATCTGATAGCTCTCTCATCTTATCCTTTCTCTGCATCATGTCACCCGAAACAATGATTTCGTGTGCATGAACCGATGCCAGATTAAAATCCCTCAGTTTCTCAGGAATTACACCGATGGTTTTTGCTCCGCTTATACCTGCTTCACGGGTTATCACTTCCATCAGTCCAACATTAGATCCACCATTTACCAGACAGAAATTTGATTGTCCTATAAGACGTGCAAGATCAATGGCTTCATTCACGTATACATCAGCAATGGCATTGCTGGAAGAGGAATAGACACAGATATTCATAACAAATAGGAAATTAGAAAAGGGTCATTGATCATTGGAATTTTCCAATTACCAATGGCTCTTAACTTATATTTTAGGCATCAATATTTGCATATACTGCATGGTCTTCAATAAACTGCCTTCTTGGCGGAACTTCATCGCCCATAAGCATACTGAAAATATGATCGGCTTCAGCAGCGTTCTCAATAGTTACCTGACGCAAAGTTCTCATCTCAGGATTCATGGTGGTTGACCACAACTGCTCAGCATTCATTTCACCAAGACCTTTGTATCGCTGAACATGAATACCTGCTTCTTTTCCTTCACCCCACTCATCAATGATCCTGAGACGCTGTTGTTCAGTCCAGCAATATTCTTCCCGTTTACCTTTCTTTACCAAATAAAGCGGAGGAGTGGCAATATAAACATGACCGCGTTGTATCAGTTCCTGCATAAAACGAAAGAAGAAAGTCATGATCAGCGTGGCGATATGACTACCATCTACGTCAGCATCAGTCATGATCACAATTTTGTGGTATCTCAGTTTTTCCAGATTAATTGCTAATGTATCTTCTTCAGTCCCGATGGTGACTCCCAACGCAGTATAGATATTCCTGATTTCTTCACTGTCATATACCCTGTGAGCCATTGCCTTCTCAACATTTAGAATCTTTCCACGAAGTGGCAAAATGGCCTGAAAATGTCGATTACGGCCTTGCTTGGCTGTACCACCTGCTGAATCTCCCTCCACAAGGAATAATTCGCAAAGTGAAGCATCTTTTTCAGAGCAGTCGGCAAGTTTTCCTGGTAAACCGGCTCCTGAAAGTACATTTTTACGTTGTACCAGTTCCCTGGCTTTACGGGCAGCATGACGGGCAGTGGCAGCAAGAATAACCTTGTTTACAATAGCGCGAGCCGATCGTGGATTTTCTTCCAGGTAATTAGCCAGCATCTCACTGACAGCCTGATCAACGGGCAAACTGATTTCAGAGTTGCCCAGTTTGGTTTTGGTCTGACCTTCAAACTGTGGTTCGGCAACTTTAACTGATACCACGGCAGTCAGTCCTTCACGGAAGTCATCACCACTGATTTCGAATTTTACTTTAGAAAGCATACCGCTGCTTTCTGCATACGACTTCAAAGTACGTGTCAATCCACGACGGAATCCAGTAAGGTGGGTACCTCCTTCAATGGTATTGATATTATTAACGTATGAGTGAATATTTTCAGTAAAAGAAGTGTTGTAGTGAAGCGCTATTTCAACCGGAACTCCAGCCTTTTCAGCGGTGATATGAATAGTTTCATCGATGAGGCGTTCACGGGTATTATCCAAATACTCAACAAATTCCTTTAATCCCTCTTTGGAGTAGAATCCCTCATGTTTAAATCCATCGCCCTCAATCTTAACTCTTCTATCCGTAATGTTCAGTTGCAAGCCAGCATTCAGGAAGGCAAGTTCACGTAAACGAGCTGCTATAATCTCGAACTTATATTCAGTAACCAAAAAAATGGAATCATCAGGTTTAAACGTAACAGTTGTACCGGTATGATCACTAACTCCTACTTCTTTTACATCATAAAGTGGTTTACCCTTACTATATTCCTGTTGCCATATCTTTCCGTCGCGGTGAACCTGAACTGTAAGCAGGATAGAGAGTGCATTTACGCACGAAACTCCTACCCCATGCAAACCTCCGGATACTTTATAACTTCCCTTATCGAACTTTCCACCGGCATGCAAAACGGTCATTACCACCTCGAGTGCAGAACGATTTTCCTTAGTATGAAGTTCGGTTGGGATACCACGTCCATCATCAATAACGGTTACTGAATTGTCTTCATTTATAAAGACATCAATATTTTTACAATAACCTGCAAGTGCTTCGTCAATAGAGTTATCAACAACCTCATATACCAAATGGTGCAGTCCTTTTTCATTCACATCGCCAATATACATGGCAGGGCGTTTACGAACCGCCTCAAGTCCTTCAAGTACCTGAATACTGTCAGCATCATAACCACCATTTTCATTCTGTGTTCCCCAGTCTTGGGTTTCTTCAATTTCTCTCATCGATCAAAATATTTAATTATCCAAAATATACCCACTCAACCCAATAATGAAGGGTTAAGACCAGAGACAGAAAAGGTCTATTCTTCTGCTTTTTTGAAAATTGCCGGATTGGGTAATAAAACCAGATATTTGATTATTGGTAAATTCTTCACAATAAAAAACCTTCAACAACTAAGATGCAAATATAGTAAAAATGTCGTTACCTCCGACAGCATATTATGCGATCAAAAGGTTAAACTTTTTAACAATTTATGAACTTTTTGATTTCTGAAAATCAATGAATTATAGCCTGTCGGATATTCATTTAAAAGTCTGTCGGAAAGGTTCTGACAACAGCTTCTGTTTTCAGAATGAATAACTGATTCCGGCCAGCCAATTTAACCCTCTTGAAGTATATCCCAGCCATTGTTCGTATTTCTGGAAACCAAAATTGTTGAGTTTTGCAAAGAAGCTCACTTTATTCGAGAACTGATATTCGGCTCCAACATTCAGATCAATAATCGGATCCATAGAAATCTCGATATGCTGAGGATTAATTTCATAACCATTTAATGGATTTTCCTGATTTGGCTCGAAAACTACACCCGTTCGACTGCCAACCAAATAAATATCTGTCGTGAATTTTAACTGTTCAGTAGGTTTGTAAATTCCCGAAATCGTGAGATCAAAATCAGGCATCTGCCAGGCTTTGAATTGATTCTGCATTTCATAGGAATAATAACTTCCCTGTAAATGCAGGGAGAAGTTATCCGAAATGGAATGCATAACCTCGCCTGACAATTTCAGCATTTTCACATTATCGTAAACAAGGCTAAAGGTATTATCAAGGCTTCGAAAAGAGGCCGTTGGATCGAACAGATTCACACTATGTAAGACATAGAAATGCATATCTTTGACCTTCGAATAGGAAGCTTCTGCAACGTAATTGGTATTTGAACTCAACTTACCTTTTAATCCTCCTGAAAGAATATACTGGTAATCGGTGTTTCTTGCATCATGATAAGGGTCCACATAAGGATTCTCTGCTGCAATGGAGGAATAGGTATTGTGCTGCAAATAACCGTCAGTTCCTGCAAATAAAGTCAGTATTTTATCAACCGGTGACCATTCAGCTTTGACCTTTGGCCAAACATGAACAGATGGATCGGTATCATCGTCATAAAAGATCGTATAATTCAAACCTGCCTGCAGACTGGCATTTTTAGTCGCCCACTTTACCGATGGATCTGCTTTCATTAAAATCTGGTGTTTTGGTCCAACACTATTCGAAAACCTGCTCCTCACGCTGTCGGCATTGTAATAGGTAATTGAGGCATTCAGAATACCGAATGTATTCCCAAACTTTTTCATGACATCACCCGTTATAAGTGTTTCATTTTCTGATTGCCCAGTCTTGCTGGCCAGGTAATGATAGTTGATCCCAAAATCATAATTTAAATCATAAGCCTGAAGCGTTTCACTTTTTAAATGAACATTAAGGGTCCCCTTTGAAAAGTACTGGTTTTTTCCAAAATATGGGATCAATTGTTCTTTCAATGCATCGGTAAGGATAGGACCTGTATAACCGTAATAATTGAACGATTTACGGTCATAAGCCAGACTTCCAGATAAGGTTGACTTGTGAAAAAACCGCTTGCCATATATTTCAGCCTCATTTGTTGATTCAGGGGCTTTTACCTTATCCTCATTCAGCAGATTGAGCTTACCAAAAGAGGAAAGACTTCCAAAGTGCATTCCAAAGTTTGATTTCTTGTCAGGCTGAGCATTAAAGAAAAGTTCTCCGTATGGTGTCAGATAATTGCCAATCCCGAGTTTTAGCAGCCCCTTTTGCATTTCAGGTCTTGGGTCACCAACCATTTTGGCAGCTGTCACCGGTGTAACATCAAAAGTCGAAAATACAGGCTTACTGAATATCGAATAATCGAATGTCGGATTTTCAGTTTGCTCTGTTTTAATCACGGGAATATCATTGATTTTTATAGCAGGATTGATCACAGGCTGGTAAGCCTTGGTAACTTCAACTTCCTGTTTTAACTTCGTGGAATCCTTTTGCGCCATTGCACTGCCAATTCCCAAAAAAAGAGCGACAATTAACAGACTTAATGCAATATTTGGTCGTTTTTCCATTTTCATATAATTTTTATCTGCCAAAACATTCAATTACAATTCATTTTTTCTTTTTCCTCTTTCCTTATTTCTTTTTACCGCCAATATTGATTTCAAGAGGCTTACTCTCATTCTTTGTCTGGCTGGCCTCAGCAGTTTCCATCACTTGTAGCTTCTGTTTGGTAATTTCCATAATACCGTCATTTGGATCAGGATAATTTTCCACGATACTTTTCAGGGTATGTTTTGCCTGAAATTCATCACCATTTTTAAGGTAAATATCAGACAGGAGAATAAAGCTCTTGGCTAACCAGTACTGATGAGGTGAATTTTTATCAATGAAATCCATGATTTCACTTTCCGCATCTTTGAGTTTTTGTCTTTCGTAAAGAATTTGGGCTACAAGGAATTTTGATTCAGCACCTTCTGCCGAATTGGTTTCAGCCGAAAGTGTCTTTAAAATTGGATAAGCCTTGTCCTGATTCCCCAGTTTATAAAGTGACACAGCCAGCATATAATTGGTCTCCCGTTTCAGGATATCTGAGACTTTTTCAGAAGCTATAATCAGGTTGGCCTGCTCCTCACATGCCTTGTAATTGGCCAGCTGAAACTGACAGCGCATAATCCCGGTTCGGGAATCCAGCATGTTGCTTCCCGCACCTGATATTTTGGAACATCGTTCGAAATATGTAAGTGCCTGTTTATAATTCTTAGCATTGTAATGTAGTCCTGCAGCCTTTGACAAAGCACCTTGGGTGAAATAATTGTCGGGTTGCGCAATCACAAGTTCATATTCAGACAATGCCTTTTCAAATTCACCCGCTGTGTATAGAATTTCTGCCAGGTAAAAGTGAGAATTCACTAAAAAGCTACCGGCAGGAAACTGAGTAATATATCTTTCAAACTGGGACCTGGCCTTAGCGTCATGAGTCATGTATAATTTTTCAGCAGCCTGGTAAGATAGCGAATCCTGCTCGTTTACCGAAACCTGAACGCCTGTACCCAACTTCCCGGTATAAGTAAAGTACGATTCAACATCGTTCATTTCGACATAACTGTTCTTCATTCCTGCCAGCGCAGCCTGCGTTTCAGGGCTATTGGGAGAATGTTCGATCACCTGTTTGTAATATCCAATTGAGGTCTTGAAGTCGTTCGCATTGAAATAAACCAATCCCAACTGGACCAACGCCTTATTCAAATAACTGCTCTGCGGATATTTGCTGATCAGTTCCTTGTAATTGCTTATGGCCATCTGGGGTTGATTGATCCGTTCATAAGTACGGCCAAGTTCATATAACGCCACATCCTGATAAGACGATTTAGGATAGCTCTGAATCAGAGATTGTAAAGTACCTATCTTTCCCTGGTTATCGCGCTGCAGACCCATACAGAATGCTTTCTGCGAAAGAGCATAATCAGCATCATACAAATTCATTTTCAAAGCTTTATCGTAATAAGTTATCGCCTGGGCATAACCACGGTTCAAAAAACTGCAATCACCCAATCGATTATAGGTATCTGCCACTTTTTCACTTCTTAAATCCGTTTCAAGATTAAGGTACTTTTTAAAATAGTCTTCCGCACTCTGATAATCCTTCAACTGAAAATAAGCATAAGCCAGGTTATAATGGGCCGTTTTATATTCAGGAAGGGAAAATACACCAGGTGATTTCAGAAAGATTGTATAGCCAGATATGGCCTTATTGAAGTCATTCAGCCGGAACCTGGCTTCTGCTTTCCAGAATTGTGACAAAGCCAGGTAGCTTTTGTTAAAATCACCTGCACCAATCGACTTATCAAAGTTTTCAACTGCCGTCTTGTAATCAAGGTTATTGAAACACTCTAGTGCCCTGAAATAGCTGACCCTTTGATAGGCTTTTTTTACTGCCGGACTCTTCACCTTTATATTTTCAATCGAGGCCATGGCATCACGGTAATTGCTGGTACTCATATAAACCTTAACCAGGTAATCGTAGGCAACATTGTTTCGTTCCGCATTCGGATAAAGGGTAATATATTTGTCAAAGGCCTTGATGGTCTCATTAAACGGCGAAAACGACAGTTCATAAGTAATCTTGGCATAATTGAACAATGCGTCTTCCTTAATTTTTGGATCAAAATCAAATTCCGAAGCAGCTTCAAAGGCCTGCCGGGCCTTATTCTTATCCTTGATGTCCACGTAGCAGGCAGCCAGATGATAGCATGCATTCTGTGCAAGCTCATCTTTTCCCTTTGAGGCTATTTCGAGATGCGGTATGGCCTTCGCGTCCTCGCTATTCAGGTAGTAGCAATAACCAAGCATATAATTCTCTTCACGCCCTTTGTTATTTTTGTCTTTGAGATAATACTCCAGAAATTGTACGGCATCCTTGAACTGACGCAAGTGAAAATACGAATCGCCTAAAATACGCGCCAGTTCCGGCATCTGTTCTTTAGAAACAGAGTTAATCAAAGGAGCTGTATAATCAACCACTTCCTGGTATTTGGCCTGTTTGTAATAAATCTGGCTGATGTAAAACGGAATCACCTTCGCAAATACCGGATTCTTCTTTAGTTTAAGAAATTCCTGAAGTGCCGATTCGTAATTGCCTTTCAGGTATTGAATATGCCCCCAGTAGTATTGTGCAGGAGCGGCATATATCGAGTTGCCTTCCTTGATTTGGGTAAAATCAGCAAGGGCAGCATCCATTTTATTTGCATCAAAATTTGAATAACCCCTCAGGTAATAGAAATAAGTGAGATCATCCTTGTTCAGGTCCTCTTTTCTAAGCTGATCCAGGGCTTTCAATACGGCCGGATATTTCTTTTTATCAAACTGAAAAACTGCCAGTTCAAACATTGCCCTGTTCCTGAACGTGCTTTCCGGAAATTTAATCATAAAATCGGCAATCTGTTCCTCTCCATTGGCATTGTTCAGTTTCAGTCCGCACAGGGCCTTATAGAACGTTGCTTCGGCCATGATATCAGAGTTTTCCTCAGCTCTGGAGGCTATCCGTTCAAACTGATTCATGGCGGAAATATAGTCACGGTTGATATATAATTCTTTGGCTTTTTGAATATCAGGACTGACTGACTGATAATAAACCGTTTGCTGAGCATAACTGAGGCCCGGAACGAAAGCAAACAGAAGCAGTAACAATACGAATCGGCTTGTATTCATAGTAGGGTTGGTTATATTTTTTTGGTATGTGTTCATTTTATAGCTTGATGACAGATACACCTGTCGTATCCTGATTGTTATATTGAAATCATTTACTGAACAAAGTTGCAAAGGTAAATTTAATTATTCCATCCAACCCATGCATCAATATATGTTTGAATTCTAAACAAAAACTGATATTTCAGCATTATTAGTATTTGAATGGATAAAAAAAATTAGTTTTGCATACATTCCAATTCGTATTTTCTATGTCAGATGTAAACATTATCGAACTTGTTAATGCCGATATCGTTCAGCGCGATCATGTGGTATTGTCAGACATTAGCCTTGAAATCAAGACGGGGGAATTTGTATACCTTATCGGTAAAGTTGGAAGTGGAAAGACCAGTCTGATTAAAACGCTGAATGCTGAATTGCCCCTCTTAACAGGGATGGGTAATGTGGCCGGCATTAACCTTGCCGAAATTAAAACCCGCGAAATCCCTTTTCTCAGGCGTAAATTAGGGGTGGTATTTCAGGACTTCAGACTGCTGAGCGATCGCAATGTTTACGATAACCTGGCTTTTGTGCTGAAAGCTACCGACTGGACGGACGAAAAAGAAATCAAAGAACGGGTAAATACTGTACTCGAGATGGTCTCCATGACTCACAAATCTAAATCGATGCCTCATCAGTTATCTGGAGGTGAACAGCAAAGGGTCGTTATTGCAAGGGCTATACTGAATAATCCTGAGATAATTCTGGCAGATGAGCCGACCGGCAATCTTGACCCACATACCTCCATCGAATTGATGCAGATCTTTAAAGACCTCAATGATAAGGGAAAAACAGTAGTAGTGGCTACCCACGATTATCCGCTGATCCGCAAATTCCCGGCACGCATTATCACTGTTGATGATCAAAAGATTTATGAAACAGTAATTACACGAAAAGAAAATCAAGGGTAATTCATTCAATGATAAGAACCGGAATTGTCGCCTATCGCAATATTTTTATCCGGCCATAAAAGTCAATATGATCTCGGTTCCTTTATTCTCCTGACTGTGAACAACAATCGATCCTTTGTTTTCCTCGACAAAGTCCTTGCAAAGTATTAACCCGAATCCGCTACCACGTTCTCCTCCAGTACCCGATTTGGACGCTGTTTCTTTATAAGTAAAGAGATTCATTTTGGTTTTTTCATTCATTCCGATTCCATTATCCGAAATTTTAATCCTTACAATTGAATCAGACTTTTCGCATTCAATGGCAATTTGTCCTCCGGAATTTGTAAATTTAATCGAATTCGAAACAAGGTTACGAATCACCGTATCAATCATACGCTCATCTCCCATACAAAACAATTCATCGACAGGCATGTATTCAATTGAGATTTTTTTTGTTTTTGAAAGGTGACGTAATAACACCAGATTATCCTCAACCACCTTATTTAAATCAAATACCAGAATGACAGGACTCAGTCCATCCATTTGTTTTCTGGCCCAGAACAACAAATTTTGAAGCAAATGATGCGTTGACTGGCTCATCTTTTCCAACTCATTTAATAATTCATTTTTCTGGGTTTCAGGAAAATCACTTGTTTCGTTAATATATCCCAGGATCTGTGAGATAGATCCGATAGGACCGTTTAAATCATGAGCAATAATTGAAAAGAACTTTTGCTGATCGGCAATCTTTTTATTTAATTCCTCTGTTAACCTAATGCTAATCAATAGTACGAAAACAAAGAGGAGTAGTGTTTGAGTTATGCTATGGAAGAAAAACAGGATCACATTTGCACTTCCCAGATCCAGAGATACTTTAGGCTGATAGTATAGTGCAAAAACCAACCGGACAATCGAAGTCAAACCGTATATAACAAAAACAAGAATCCCTGAATAGTAAGCCACTCTATAAGTTTTTGCGACGGGTTTCATGAATTCCCGTATTACCATAATTGCGATCAATGTGTTCATTAATGAATAACCTGCCATGCGTAAGTAGGGCACAGGTATAATGGTATAAAATAAAGTAGCCTGAATAAATTCTGCAATCGGAAATCCAAGGATGATCCAGTAATTAATCTTTTTTCTGTTAAATGACTGTATTCCTGTAAGATAAAAGGAGATCCCAAGGATTGTAATGGTTGAAGATATAACCAAAACGATAAAACTTTCAGTTTGTGGATAAAAAAGATAGATGCTACTACCGAGTACAATCAGAAAACTTCCTGTAGACCAAAAAGACGGGCCTAATATTGATGGATTATTCCGTTTAAAATGAAGCATCAATATGCCCATCAGAAAAGTAATTGAAACAACAACAATAAGCAATGTCTTTTGATCGAGAGAAGCCATATTACAATTTATAACTTTGTAAAGCTATCTAAATACTTCAAAATCCACAATCAATTATAGAAAATGCAGATATATCTGTTGTAGAATCAATTCCTCATTTTCCCAGCACAATTCCCTTGCAGCCTTAGGCAAATTTTGTTTCCAAAGCTTGACTTTCTCAATGTCAAAAAGAGCCAATTTCATAATTTCAGATAAATCTTTCCTATGGTGAGTGTCTGCTATCATACCGATCTGGTATTGTTCCACAATACGCCTCATTTCAGGCAGATTTGAGACCAGTACCGGTACACCGGCCTGAATGTAATCGAATAATTTATTGGGAAGGGCGTAGCGGTAGTTTAAACCCAGGTCTTCTTCCAGCGAAATCCCTAAATTGGCCTGTCTGGTCACCTGATTTAATTCATCCAGTGGCAGTCGTCCAAGAAATTTCACTTTTTGCTCCAGTTTCAGTTCTGTAACAAGGTCTTTTAACTGCATGGTCAAATCTCCATCACCAGCCAGCCACAATTCTGCACCATCCAGATACTGCATGGCACGGATTGCCGACTCAACCCCCCGGCCCAGATTTAAAGCCCCCTGGTAAAGAATAATTTTAGGATCCTCCGTCTTTGGGGTCAGCTCATTAGTAATGATTTCTTCCTTCGAACAAACCGGGAGATTCCGAATAACTTTAAAATCAACTCCATACAAATCACGATACACCTCTGCAATCGAATCACATACCGTATACGCTGTATTAACCTTCGGAACCAATAGTTTTTCAATGCTTGTCCATATCCATCTTACAATCGGTCGTCCAATTAACTCTGGGACCTCGGTAAAATACTCATGACTGTCGTAAACCAATGGTTTTCGCCGTATGCGTGAAGCCAGGTAATTCGCCGGAAGTGTATCCAGATCATTGGCTACCATAACACTGTAATCGGATCGGAGCAAATGAAAGAACAGACGAAGATTGTATTCCAGATAAAACAGCGAACCTGTACGAAACATCAGCTTCATACGGTGAGTCTGATAATTACGGTCAACTGCCTGACTTTCTCTAAGTAAACGACCAATCAATACCGGTTCAAATCCCATTTGCTGCAAACTACCGGCTACCTTATGCAGACGGTTATCGGTCATCAAATCATTGATTACACTTAGTGAAACTTTCTTCAGGGCAGATTTCTGTTGATTCATAGCACCAAGGTAAACGAAAAAGCTTGTTCTTCTGTTATATTTGCTGAAAAATAATTCACATGATCCGTTCGTACTCCGATTTTCAACTCAGAAAGTACAATACTTTTGGCATAAGTGCCACATCAAAATATTACTTCGAATTTACCGAAACCGAAGACTTGGCAGGCTTTCTTTCCACCAACAAAGAATGGCCCAACTGGCAGATCTTAATCCTGGGAGAAGGAAGCAACCTATTGTTTGTGAATAACTTTAATGGAATGGTTATCAATCCGAATATCCCCGGAATCCGCATTGCACACGAAGACCGCAACAATGTATGGCTTGAAGCAGGGTCAGGTGTAGTATGGGACGAATTGGTGGAATATGCTGTCTCTATTGGCCTTGGAGGGATCGAAAATTTATCGCTGATTCCCGGCAAAGTAGGAGCAGCTGCAGTCCAGAACATCGGGGCTTACGGAATGGAAATCCAAAACCGCATAGAATCAGTAACCGGCTTCGATTTGCTTACTCAAACTGAATATGCCATAGACGCTGCCGACTGCCTGTTTACCTACCGCGACAGTATCTTTAAAAATCAGCTCAAAGACCGTTTTGTGGTTACCGGAGTGATCCTTAAACTCGATAAATTTCCTGAATACCTGCTCCATTATGCCGACCTGAAAACCGAAGTTGAAAAACTGGGTGTAGTCAATCTTCGTAACATCCGTCAAACAGTCATCCGCATCCGTGAATCGAAATTACCCGATCCAAAAGTGATCGGTAATGCCGGAAGTTTCTTCAAAAATCCTGTCATTGAATCCTCAAAGGCTGAACAACTAATAACCATTTATCCGAATATGATCAATTACCATGCACCCGATGGAAAAACCAAGCTGGCTGCCGGTTGGCTGATTGACCAATGTGGATGGAAAGGCTTTCGCAAGGGCGATGCTGGTGTACATGCAAAACAGGCGCTGGTGATCGTTAATTATGGAAATGCTACCGGGAAGGAAATCTTCGAACTATCCGAAGAAATCCGGCAATCAGTTTACGAAAAGTTTGAAGTAAATCTGGAAAGGGAAGTGAATGTAATTGGATAAGAAGTGGTCAGTATTCAGTCGCAGTTGGTAGTAGGTTTCCTGTAAACAACCCGGTAAAACTTCATGGGTTCTTCATTTTCATGATGCTTAACAGGCTCGTCAATTTCCCTATACTCCATCTTCCCGTATTTACCAAACTCCTGCTTAATCGATTCCTGATCGTAAAAGAACACCGCTAAACCATTGTCAGTCCTGAAGCGGTCTCTACTGATCGCTTTCCCGTTGCCGTATAGTTTATAGGACTTCGAAACTACAGTAAACACCATAATTCCTCCCTGCCGCAATTGCTTGTAGCAGTTATCAATCAACTTCCTCCGGTCATTCTGATTGAGCAAATGTATAAGGGCATAACAGAATATCCCATCGTATTGAGTCTGATCAAAAGGCATCCGGTTAACCGAACCATGATGAACCTTATATTCCAGACCGTTTTCCCTGCCAAGCCGAATGGCTGTCGCAGAGATTTCGATTCCGGTCACCTCAAAACCGCTTTCAATAAATAGATTGGCATTCCGACCATAACCTGCTCCCGGAATCAGGATTTTCTTAAAATCGTTTTCTGCAAACAAATTACAGGCATAAATTGCCGAATCTGCCGGCTCAAATTGCCACATTGTTCCTATTTTCTGAAACATGCCTTCCCAGAATTCACTCATGGGTTGAAGTTTTTAGTAAGTCTAAAGTATGCTGCAACAATGAACCATCGCCCCATTTCCCATGATGCGGAATGACCCACCGAACAGCAGAATATTTGTCCTGAACCTTTTTAACTGAAACAGGCCATTCCGCCAGATTGGCATCCCCAGTGAACCCAAGATTAATGCTTTCGGGTGATTTGATCATACAACCCCCAAACAACAGATTCAGCTCTTTGATGTACACGGTCAGATTATCGGGCGAATGCGATTCCCCTGGAAAATAAACCTCGAAACTCAGATTGCCTTTTTTCAGGAGAATTCCCTTTTCAATCAGGAATACATGATCTGGTTTTTCTAATTTCATCACCGCATAAACTTTCCGGTACCGTTTTTGCTCAGGACTCATCAGCCACGACATCATCAGCTGCTGTGTTTTCGCCCAACGTTCATTAATCATCTGGCATGTCCGGTCTGACCCGTAAACCGGAATCCCATGACTTAGCAAACAGCCTGTCCCCCCTAAATTGTCAGGATGAA
>TBL_comb47_HYPODRAFT_10005058_pt1 | contig 14910 bp, 11 predicted proteins | sample TroBogypolimnion_40_FD_10682 | JGI IMG/M metagenome (IMG submission 10682)
CATCCGGTCCAGGAAAGAATCGCCGGCGCCGCTGGTGATGCGCACAATCAGCTGGTCGGAAAGCAGCCGCGTGCCGCCGGTGACGCCGGAACAGTCGCCGCCTGCTTCGCGCAATACCGGAGCGGATTCGCCGGTTACCGCCGATTCGTCCACACTGGCGGCGCCTTCAAGGATTTCGCCGTCGCCGGGGATGATTTCGCCAGCCTGAATTATTATAATGTCGCCGGCTTTAAGCGCGGTCGATGGAACCTCTTCTATTTGCTGATTGTCCAGAATTTTTCTGGCGGGAGTGCTGCGCCGGGTCATTTTCAGCGATTCGGTCTGGGCTTTGCCGCGCGCTTCGGCCAGGGCTCCGGCAAAATTGCCGAACAATACGGTAAGCCATAAGACTACGGCAACAACAAAAGTATATGCGGCGTCCGGAGATTTGCTCCAGAAGTCACTGATAATTATCATGGTGGTGACTGCCGCGCCGATTTCCGTGACAAACATGACCGGATTGCCGACCATTATCCGCGGATCCAGCATGACCAGCGACTGCCGCATGGCTTCCTTTACCAGTTTTTTTTCAAAAATCCCGGCCTTCCGGGAGTGTCTGCGCTGCAGCTTGATCTGCTGGTTGATTTCAATATTATTCATTTTATAAAATCCTTATAATCCTGCTTATTTAGTTAATGCACTCAAGTGTTCAGCAATCGGACCGAGCACCGCGACCGGCAGAAACAACAGTGCGCCGATGAAGATTATGCTGCCCAGCAGCACGAATCCGAACAGCGTCCGGTCGGTGTGAAGAGTGCCGCTGGTTTCCGGAACCGGTTTTTTCGCGGCAAGCATCCCGGCTATCGCCAGCGGCAGAATTATCGGGATGAAACGCGCCAGCAGCATTACGATTCCCGCAACTACATTCCATGGCATCGTGCTGTTTTTAAGCCCTCCCATGCAGGAGCCGTTATTGGCGGCGGCGGAAGTGAATTCATACAATATTTCAGTAAATCCATGGCTGCCGGGATTGCCGACCGTATCAGCGCCCAGCGAAGTCATGGCAAACCAGGCGGTACAACCCAGAATCAGCAGCGGATGCACCAGCAATGCCAGCAGCGCCAGCTTCATTTCCCCGGTCTCCACCTTCTTCGCCAGATATTCCGGCGAGCGGCCGACCATCATGCCGCAGATGAACACCCCGATAATGATATACATGAACATATTGATAAAGCCGACGCCGGCGCCGCCGAACGTTACGTTTGACCACATGCCGAACAGCGGCAGCAGCAGGGTCAATGGATTCAGGCTGTCAAACATGCAGTTTCCCGAACCATTGCTGGTGGAGGTCGTGACGACTGTCCATAGCGCGCTTGCTTCAGTCCCGATCCTTAATTCCTTCCCTTCCTGATTGCTGACATTCCGGACTGCCGATAATCCGGCCAGGGCCCTGGCCGGAGCATTTTCGAAGTATTCCGCCAGTCCGATTTTGATGACCATAAGGCTGCCCATGACGATAAAAATCACCAGCGCGTGTTTCATTCTGCCGGTGATTTTGCCGAACATCCAGACACAGGCCATCGGAATGATGACGATACAGAAACATGCAATCGCATTCGTGAAAAAACTCGGGTTTTCGAACGGATGCGCCGAATTCGGGCCGAAAAAGCCGCCGCCGTTGGTGCCAAGCTGTTTGATCGCGACGAAAGCTGCGACCGGGCCGCGGGAGATTAGTTGTTCTGAGCCTTCCAGGGTTATCGCTTTTATGGTTCCGCCCAGCGTCATGGGAATTCCGGAAAATACGAACGCCAGCCCGACAATGACGGCCAGCGGCAGCAGAAAGAGCGTTGCCCGGAGCGTGTCCCGGTAAAAATTACCGACGTCAGTCGAGCCAGCCAGCGCCCTGGACATTGCCGCCAGCGCCGCAATGCCGACCGCCGGCGTAAGAAATTGCAGCCACATCAAGGCAAGCTGCGAAAGATAACTTAAGGAGACCTCGCCGGAATAATGCTGCTGGTTCGTGTTGGTTATAAACGAAGCAACAGTGTGAAACAGCAAATTGTATTCCAGCGGCCCTTTGCCGTCCGGATTAAGCGGCAGCACTGATTGCCAGCGCAAAACCAGAAACACCACGGCAAACATCAGGGCGTTGAAAATCATCATGGCAATACAATATTCTTTCCAGTCCGAGCCCTGCGTAATGAATTTGCCGCCAATCCGGCTGATAAATTTTTCGACCACGGCATGCAGCGGCGAAAGTTTAGGCCCCGGCTCCATGACGCGAAACAGCAAATATCCCAGCGGCCAGGAAACCGCGACAGCGGCAATTAAAAACAGTGTTGTGAAAAGTATGGACATAATGGTTTCTCCTGTTTAAAATTTTTCCGGCCGGATCAAGGCGTATACCAGGTAGCCGAAACAAAAAATGGTTGCGATTATAACGACATAAATCATCATCAGACTCCTTTGTTATTTTCCGCCAGCGGCAGCGTGAACCAGAACGACGCTCCTTGTCCGGCCTCGCTTTCCACGCCGACATTTCCATCATGCGCTTCAATAATTTCCTTGACTATTGCCAGCCCCAGCCCCGCACCGGAACTTTTCTCCTGGCCGGGAATGCGGAAGAACTGCTCGAAAATCCGGTCCTGATATTGTTTTGGAATACCTTTGCCGGTGTCTTTAATCGTAAATTTTACTGCGCCGGAGACCGGTTCAGCGAAAATCGTCACCGAGCCGCCGGGATGGGTAAAGCGCAGCGAATTGGACAGCAGATTGCTGAAAACATGATCTATCCTGGCGGGGTCGGCGTTAACTTCCGGCAGATCATCCGGAACGGCAAATTCAAGGAGAATGCCTTTGTCTTTAGCATCCACCAGAAACGGTTCAGCGCCGTCACGGGCCAGTGCTGCCGGACGCATTTTTTGAAATTCAAGAAAATCTTTCCCGGATTCAATACGGCTGATATCCAGCAGGTTGTCGAGAATATCCGACAGCCTTTCACTGTCATCCCTGGCCGCGATCAGCAGTTCAGTCTGTTTTTCATTTATCACGCCGATTTTTTCATCGAGCAGCAGATGAATGGACATGCGCAGCGAAGTGAGCGGGGTTTTCAATTGATGGGAAAGCGTGGCAACCACCCCTTTTTTCAGCTCATTCTGCTCATAATTCCGGGTTACATCCTTAATAACGATAGAACAGCCGGTAAGCTCCCCCTGATCCCTGGACGCCGGGATCGGAACTGCCGACGGCTGGAAAAAATGTTCCCGGTTTTCGATAAAATGCTGAACGAATTTACCCTTGCCGGTATTTTCAACCGGACGCCATTCCAGCAATGCGCGTTCAACCAGCTTTGACAGCCAGTCCAGCCCGGCATCCTTGACCATAACTCCGGGTTTCAGCCCGAAATAACGCTCTGCCGTCTCCGTGGCCACCTCCACTCTGCCATCGAGGTCAATAACCGCCACCGCATCCGGCAGCGCTTTAAAAACTTCAATATTGGCCTGCCGGTTGCGCATTAATTCGCGACGGTCGTTCGCGCGCACGCTCCGGAGCCCTTCAGCCATCGCGTTAAACGCTTCAGACAACAACCCTATTTCGTCTTTGGACTTAGCTTCCAGCACGACGTCAAGGTTGCCCTGGCGGATGTCATTGGCGGACTCGATCAGCGTATGAATCGGAGCCAGTATCCAATGACGGACGAAAAAACTTAAAGCCAGCGCGGCGGCGGCACATGCCAGAATCGCGCCCAGCATTTGATTAAAAGCGGCTTCAGCGCGGCTTTTCGCTGCGGCATTTGCCTGCTGCATGTTATCCTGATTCAGCTGGATAATGTCCCGGAGCAGCCCTTTAATCTCATTGGAACAGGTCATCTGAGTTTTAAAATATGCTTCCCGCCCGGCTTCAAAAGGCCTGGTCTTGCCGCCGGGTACTGAAATTATCTTTTCGTATTTTTCAAAAAAATCTTTTAAACTTTCAGCTTTTTCCTTTTCTCCCGGAACCGTGATATTGCTCAATTCCACTGCCAGCGCATCATGGAAACGCTTCAAGTTTAAATCTATCTGTTTCTGTCCTTCCTCCGGCTTGCCAAGTAATAAATACACCAGTCCGCCGTTAATCTCTTCTAGCGCCTGGCGCATGTCCTGACAGGCAATAACACTGTTATAATTTTCCCGGAGAATCACATTGATTGACTGGCCGAGATCAATGATATGCCCCATTGTAAGCATACCGAGAAAGGCAACTATCGCCAGCAGTCCGCCAAATCCCAGTAAAAGTTTTGTCCGTATTCCTGAAATCATATTTATACTCTATTAGGTTGAAAATTTAAAATAGATTGCGAAGATTTTGAGAATTGGTTCGTATTCTGAGAGGCTGCCGATACCGGGGTATCGAAGGCCTCGAAGAGTGCGAATCCAAACTCAAAAGATCGCAATCCCGCAGTCGCGGGACGAGTGTCTTGCAGTTGTATTTTTCCGTTCCTCCTTCAGGCGATATTCATATCGCCAATCAGTCGGATCGAAAAAATCCAATCCACAATCCGACTCGTCTATGTTAAATTTTCAACCTAATAGAGTATAATCCTCAGTCTTAAAAAGGAATTACTGAATATCAGGTTTAATATAGCAAATGCCGTGCCAGAAATGGAAAATCACTTTTCAGGGGAAAAAGAGAAATGCAACTGCGGGATTATCTTGATTTATGCAAGAACACCGGGCTTTCACATTGCAAAATGCAACGATTCTTCCGGTTTTGTTCAGATGCCGTATTGCTTGCGTTTGCGCCAGAGGGTGGCCTGATCAATTCCCAGGATATCCGCGGCCTCATGCAGGGATTTGGCCGCGGCAATCACCCGGCGGATATGGGCTTCTTCAATTTTCTCCAGCGAAACCATGCCGCCAAGTTCGGCCATTGCATTTCGCGGCGCCATTGCTTCAGGCAGATTTTCCGTTCCGATATATTCGTTTTGACATAATATTGCGGCGCGTTCAATTACGTTGCGCAGTTCACGAAGGTTGCCGGGCCAGCCGTAATTTTTCAGCGCGAGAATGGCGTCTCCGGAAAATCCGGCAAACCTTTTGTGATTTTGCGCCCCGAAAAATGCCAGCATGTTACTGGCAATGGCTTCAATGTCGTCAGGTCGTTCGCACAGCGGCGGGATTTTAATCTGAATCACGTTCAGGCGGTAATACAAATCCTCCCTGAAACGCCCTTCCCTGACTGCCAGTTCCAGATCTTCATTGGTCGCGCTGATGATGCGGACGTCCGCCCGGCGCGTTTGATGATCGCCGACCCTTTCGTACTCACGCTCCTGGATGAAACGCAGCAGCTTGGGCTGGATTGAAAGCGGTATCGCGCCGATTTCGTCCAGAAAAATAGTCCCTTTTTCACAGGCGGCAATGCGACCCGGATTGTCCCGAACCGCTCCGGTAAACGCGCCTTTGACATGGCCGAAAAGTTCACTTTCCAGCAGTTGTGAACTGAGCGACGGACAGGAAATGACGCCCAGCGGTTTGCCGGCGCGTTTGCTCCAGCCGTGAATCGCCCTGGCCAGTACAGTCTTGCCTGTTCCGCTTGGTCCCAGCAGCATTACAACGGCTTCGGAAGCCGCGACCTGCCGGGCAATCTCAATTGTGCGCTGCATTTCCGGATGGCTGGAATTAAAAAATCCCGCCGGGTTTGAACGGTCAATATCCTCCTGCAGAATCGCGATGCGCTGCTCCATGCGGCGCATGTCGGCGACACGGGAGGCAACCAGCAGCAGCTGTTCCGGATTGAACGGTTTCTGAAGATAATCTGTTGCGCCGCGGCGCATGGCCTCCACGGCGGTGTCAATCGTGGCGTAGGCGGTAATTACGACTATTTTCAGCCACGGCGAAGCGTTCAGCAAAACCGGAATCAAGTCCATTCCGTTGTCTGTGCCCAGACGCAAGTCGACAAACGCCAGATCGAATACCTGTCTGCGTGCTTCCGCTTCCGCATCATGGATATTGCTGACCGCCGTTACCTGATTGCCGTAAGATTCCAGGCAGATATTCATGGTTTTCCGGATATTCGCTTCGTCGTCCACTACCAGAATATTTAAATTATTTTCAAATTGTTGACAGCTTTCTGACATTTTTCTCTCAATTATTTATAATGCTTAATTAGCATATCCCTTTACAGAATTTTTGCAAACTATCTTTCCGTCCTGAATTTCATAGAAGGCGGCGGTTTTGAAAAAATCGTCTTCCGGCTTTTCAGTAAAGGTGAAAAACATCTGTCCGGCCTGGTTGATCACTTTAAAAAACATTTCCCGGGTGACGGCGTCAAGTTCGCCGGTCACATCATCCACCAGCACGACAATGCTGCTTTTGTCTCTGCCGGCGGAAAGAATGTTAACTTCGGCCATTTTCATGCAGAGCGAAATTAGGCGGCACTGGCCGGTGGAACCGTAATTTCTTAACAATTTATTATTGTAATTGAAGTCAAAATCGTCCAGCTGCGGCCCGAAACTGGTATAACCGCGCCGGATATCGCGCTCACGCTCACGTTCAAAAATCGCCATATAGCGGTCATAATCGTCTGTGCCGGAACTGTTGCGGTATTTGATGTTGAAAGAAACTTTTTCCGGAAAGAAACTTTTAATGATATTTTCAATTTCATTACCGAGAATTCCGGAATATTTCTGCCGCTGAACGGCGATAAAACTGCCGCCGGAAGCCATTGCCGGTTCAAACGCTTTGATTACATTTATATTGCGGTCTGACTTGATGACGGCATTCCTGGATTTTAGCGCCAGCGAATAATCGTGCAGCGCCGAAAGGTACTCCGGCTCCATCATCGAAATGAACATGTCCAGCATGCGCCGTCTGAGACTTGAGACCCCGGTGATGATGTTGATGTCATCCGGAGAGAAAGCGACCGCCTTGATGCGTTTAATGAATTCACTGGCACGGGAAACCGGAACATGGTCAATGCTTAATTTCCGCTTACCGGTTTCGGAAATATTGATTTCCAGAAATTCAGTCCAGTTCTGGCGGTCTATTTCGCCACCGACATAAGAATTATCTTTGCCGATGGTTTTCAAATCTTTAATTTGCGAGGTGCGGAACGAACGCAGCATGCTGACGAAAAATATTGCCTCCAGCAGATTGCTTTTTCCCTGTCCGTTTCTCCCGGTAAATACATTCAAAGGAGAATTTATTAATAAATCCGCATCTATGTAATTTCTGAAATTTTTAAGGATAAGTCTTTTAATCATAATACTTTCCAGCATACAACACAGAGCAATAAACGAAATAAGCTATATAAAAGTTATTTATATAGCTTATTTACAAATCAATTACAAATTTGAGTATCAGATCTGTTATTATCTGTTTCTCATCGGCATAATTACATACAGGAAACCTTCGCCGCCTTCTATCGCCACCGGACTGAAACCATCGTTAATTTTCATTTTGATCTTATCAGCATCGCAATGTCTGAACGGATCAGCCAGGAATGAAGGATTGAATGATATATCAATTCTGTTTTCCTTATACTCAATATCAATATAGTCATTACCTTCGCCGATATTATTGCTGGAAGCTTCAAACGTCAGGCGGTTGTTGTCAAATTTTACGATCATAAACGAACTTGAATCGGAAAGTGCCAGCGACACCAGTTCAAGTTTGGCCAGGAATATTGCCGACGGAACTTCAAATACTTTACTGAAAGACGCCGGAATAACCTGACGGTAATTAGGATAATTTCCTTCAATCAGCTTTGTCGTCAGCAGTACCGTATCAGTTTTGAAAGAAGCCTGTTTCTCACCTATTTCAATAGTTACTATGCCGGTACCGTCAAGCAGACGCTTAATTTCCACTGCTGTTTTAAGTGGAATAATGGTATCGCCTTCATCTCCAGTGAAACTTTCCGGAACTTTTTCAACCAGCGCCAGACGCTTGCCGTCAGTCGCCACCGCGGTAATAGTGTTCTCTTTTACCGAGCAGAGAATGCCATGCAGCACTTTTCTGGTATCATCCAGACTTACCGCATAAGAAATCTGATCCAGCATCTTGCTGAAATCGGTTTCTTTAAACTTGATCTGTTTTTTAGAAGCAAAATCAACCGGAACCGGAAAATCATCAGCCGGAAGTCCGAGCAGTTTGAAATTACTGGTGCCGCACTGTATTTCCACCTGATTTTTATCATTGCAGGCTAAACATACGGTATCACCGATGAATCTGCTGACCAGGGCATGCAGCTTTTTGGCCGGAACTGTTGTTCTGCCAATTGTATCCACCGATGCTTCAAGCTTCGTCGTTATTCTGATTTCAAGATCAGTCGTTGTTAAGGTTAAAGCATTTCCTTCTGCTTCCAGCAGCACATTCCCAAGCACCGGCAGGGTTGACCTGTTGCCGATAATGTTGATTACCTTCTGGATCGCCTTCAAAAATTTTTCTTTGTTGATACTTAATTTCATTCTATCCTGCCTTTCTTAAGCTGGTTTATTCACAGGCTTTATATTTATACTGCTTATTACCTATACTCTATATCTATTTATTTTTATTATTATACCCTGTTAATTCTGTTAATAAAGCTGAATTTGAGCGAAAAACAAAAAAAAATCATATTAATAAGACTGTTTAGAAAACATTCATAAACTAAAACTTATCATCATTTCATAATTATTAACATTATTAATATGTTTTTATTAACACAGTTGTCAATAGATAACATAAAAAATAGCTTAAAAGAGATTTTAAAATATCTGAAAGACAAGCTATATTTAGAAAATACAATATACTTGTAAAATATTGAATCAATAAATTAATGGTAAAAAATGGATATTTTATTAAATGATCTGATTCGACGCTATCCCGCGATTACTGATTTAAAAGAGAATGTGCGGACAGCTTATGAACTTATACTGGAATCTCTGAAAAACGGAGGAACGGTTTTCACCTGCGGCAACGGCGGCAGCGCTTCTGATTCAGAACACATTGCAGGAGAGTTACTTAAAGGTTTTATATTAAAAAGAGAAGTTAAAACTGAATTAAAAACTCAGTTCTTTGATAAATTTGGCGATGACGGGCTTAAACTGGCAAATAAGCTTCAATACGGACTTAGAGCCATTTCGCTGACTTCTCATCCGGCTTTCATAACCGCGTTCGCCAACGATGTGGATGCGGATTTGATTTTTGCCCAGCAGCTTTTCGGTCTTGGACGCAAAGGCGATGTGCTGATTGCGATATCCACCAGCGGAAATTCGGCCAATGTTTATAATGCCATTCTAACTGCTTCGGTAATGGGTATTAAAACAATATTATTAACTGGAAAAAACGGCGGCAGATGTGCCGGGCTGGTTGATGTTGCTTTGAAAATGCCTGAAACTGAAGCATATAAGATACAGGAATATCATCTGCCGATTTATCATACCCTGTGTTTAATGATAGAGGATTATTTTTATGGGAAAAGAAGCTAAAAAGCTTCGTCATATCGCTGTTATAATGGACGGTAACGGTCGCTGGGCGGAACGGCATAAGCTGGAACGGATTGAAGGACATAAAAAAGGTTCGGAAGTCGTCATTGATATAGTAAAAGCGGCAAAAGAGATTGGCCTGGAATATCTTACGCTTTATGCGTTCAGTACTGAAAACTGGAAACGGCCGAGTTTTGAAGTCAGCGGTCTGATGAATATCTTAAATGATTTTCTGACGGTCAGACTTCATGAACTGATGGAAAATGACGTCAGGCTGAAAACTGTCGGCAGAACTGAGCAACTGCCTGAAAGCGTCAGACGGAATCTTAATGACGCCATCAGGAAAACCGCGGATAATAAGTCCGGAACTTTAGTCCTGGCGCTGAGTTACGGCGGCCGGGCGGAAATAGTTGACGCCGTCAAAAAAATCGTCAAAGAAGCAAATGACGGAAAAATAAAAAGTAAAGATGTTGATGAAGCACGTTTCGCGCGCTATCTTTATGATCCGGAAATTCCGGATCCGGACCTGATGATAAGGACCAGCGGGGAATATAGAATAAGCAACTTTCTGCTTTGGCAGCTCTCTTATTCTGAACTGTATATAACGGATACATTGTGGCCGGACTTTAATAAGGAAGAATTCAACAGGGCGGTTGATGCATATAAAATGCGCAACCGCAGATTTGGCGGAAGGTAGTTGATGACGTTTATTTTAAGAACAATCAGTTTTATTATTCTGGTATCGCTGTTTCTCTTTTCGATGCTGTCGAAAAGTATTCCGGCGCAGCTCCTTTTTGCCGTTTTTGCCACAGTTTCAGCGTTTTTTGTGGTTTATGAAACCTTTTCCATGATTGAAAAGATTAACAAGCCGGGGTTTAAGGCGGTAACTTCCACGGTTTCGGCGCTGATGATAGTGCTCATGACATTTTATGAAATTCAGATAATGATGTTCCTGATTGCCATTATCTTTTTAGTCGTAGGAATGTGGGTTTTCATGCTATTTGTTTATGAAGACCGGGATAAATATGTTGATAAAGCTGTTAATTCACTGGGAGTGTTTATGATGGTGGCGGTTCCTTTGAGCTTCCTGGTGTTGATTTACCGGGTGGACCCGATGCTGCTGCTGTTCATGGTGGCGGTAACTAAAATCGGCGACACCGGCGCCTATGTGTCCGGTTCATTGTCAAATATGCTGCTGGGGGGGAAAAATCATAAGGTCGTTCCCAGGATCAGCCCGAATAAATCTTATGAAGGCTTAATCGGCGGCCTGATTTGTTCAGTTCTGCTCAGCTATATTCTGGCGAAATATATTTTTGACCCTGTTTCATTGAATCCGGACATGGCACTGGCATTGGATAAACACTCCATCCATTTTTCGCTGCTGGTCGGGGGAGTCCTGTTTTTCGGCGGGTTTGCCGGCGACCTGGTGGAATCGGTATTGAAGCGGACCTGCGGGGTCAAAGATTCCGGCAGCGCCATCCCCGGAATGGGCGGCTTTTTCGATTTTCTCGACAGCCTGATACTGAACGCGCCGCTGTTTTATCTGTATTTATTATATTTTGATGTATAAATAAAACCGGAAGTCAGGAGTCAGGAGTCAGAATAAAGCCGGAAGACAGTAAGGCGGGAAATATACAGTTGACGAAGGAAAGACAGAAGGCGGGAGCCGGAATGGAACCGGAAATGGAAAACACAGATAATGCAACTATACAGAGGTTGAATATGAAAAAGAAGATCATTAATCTCCTGACGGAAAATGCCCGGATGGGCATTGCTGAAATTGGTGCCCGTCTGGGCATGCCGGAAAGTAAAGTTGTAAAAATAATCAAGGATCTTGAAGACACCAAGGTCATCAAGGGGTATAAGGCGATTGTGGATGACGACGTGATGTTCGGCGCTTCCGTGGTCCGTGCGCTGATCGAAGTTAAAGTGACTCCCGTCCGCGAGGGCGGTTTTGACAGGGTCGCCAAGCGTATCGCCCGGTTCCCGGAGGTCACAGATCTCTATCTGGTCTCCGGGGGATATGACTTGAGGGTGGAAGTTAAAGGCCGTTCCCTCAATGAGATAGCGTCGTTTGTTTCCAGCAAGCTGTCCACGCTGGAGGGAATTATTTCCACATCAACAACATTTGTTTTGAAAAAATATAAAGAATCCGGAAGGATCATGGATAATGAAGAAGAATACGAAAGACTTAAAATCACTCCCTAAGCTTCGCGTGGCGAAGCACATCGCTGAACTGCCGAAGAGCGGCATCAGAGATTTTTTTGAACTGGTCAGTTCAATGGACAATGTGATTTCGCTGGGTATCGGCGAACCTGATTTTGTAACCCCGTGGAACATCCGCGAGGCGGCAATCTATTCCCTGGAAAAGGGGCATACCAGCTACACCTCCAACCTCGGGCTGCTGTCCTTGAGAAAAGAAGTGTGTAAATATGTCGCCGGTGACTACGGCGTGCAGTACAAACCGGAAAACGAATGCATTATCACCGTCGGGGTCAGCGAAGCGCTGGACCTGGCAATCCGCGCGCTGATCAATCCCGGCGACGAAGTTATTTATCATGAACCGTGCTATGTCTCCTATGCCTCCGAAATAAAGATGGCTTTCGGCGTGCCGGTGGTGGTCGAAACCAATGAAAAAGATGAGTTCGCGGTTGATCCGGAAGCGATCCGCAGGAAAATCACCCCGAAAAGCAAAGTGCTGCTGCTGAATTTCCCGTGCAACCCGACCGGCGCGACTTTGAACAAGGTTCAGATGGAAAAAATCGCGAAAATCGCGATTGACAATGACCTGATCGTCATTACCGACGAGATCTATTCCGAACTGACCTACGAAAAAAGACTGCTTTCAATCGCGTCTCTGCCCGGCATGAAGGAAAGAACCTTGTTTCTGCACGGTTTTTCCAAGGCGTTTGCAATGACCGGCACCCGTATCGGCTATGCCTGCGGACCGGCGGATTTGATTGACGCCATGATGAAAATACATCAATATTCGATGCTCTGTGCTTCGATCACCGCCCAGGAAGCCGCGGTTGAAGCGTTGAGAAACGGCAGAACCGTCATGGAGGAAATGCGCGACAAATACTGCGAACGCAGAAATATTATCGTTAAAGGCCTGAATGATCTCGGGCTGCCGTGTCTGAAACCGCGCGGCGCGTTCTATGTTTTCCCCCGGATCGCCCAGACCGGACTGACGTCTAAAGAGTTTGCCTCCAGGCTGCTGATGGAACAGAAAGTGGCGGTAGTGCCGGGCACGGCGTTCGGCGCCAGCGGCGAAGGCTATGTGCGCTGCAGTTACGCATCTTCCACGGAAAATATCCTGAAAGCCCTGGAAAAAATAGCGCTTTTCGTCAAAAACCTGAAAGCCCCCGCAAAGAAAAAGGGGAAGTAATTCCCCTTTTTTAAACTGAATAGCGGTTCACGCGGCGGCCTTCGTGCCGCCTCATTCATCATATTTGAACGGCAAGATATAATGTTTCGTAAAGCTGTCAGCAGGACGGTTTTATATCTTTCCAATCTTTATCCCGGCAGGAAGACACGTTAATCCATGTTTTCCCGCGAAGATCATGACTTTAAAATTCATTTTTCCGCGTTATTTGAGCATATTAGTCTCCGTTTTTGTTGACAAAAATACTATATATACAAAGAAGTTCTAAAGGTCTAAAATTCTAAAGTTTTTAAATGCAAGAGTGCTGGAGTTGAAAGTGAAAAGCGAGAAAAGTATGGAACCGGAAAATACCTCCCAGTCTTCCCGGGCTTCCCAGTCTTCCCAAACAAATTGTGCAGGCAGACTGTCCAAAATGAGGGAGACTGGTGTCCAGAATGTCCAGAATGTGACTGGTGACTGGTGACTGGTGAATAGTAAAAAACCTTTGTGCCTTTGTGCGAGACATGGTTTTAACGGTTCTGCACAGGCCTGTCCAAATTGTCCAAAATGGAGGAAGCCCGTTTTGCGGGAGTGTAAAGCGAGAAAAGTATGGAACCAGAAACAAAAACATATGTTCAACGACTCTCTAATCTATCGGAGTGATTGTCCAAAATGAAGAAAAGGATTTCTTTGTGCCTCTGTGGTTAATGACTGTCCAAAATGAGGGTAAGTGGTGTCCAAAATTGGGAAAGCCCGCTTCGCGGGAGTGTAAAGCGAGAAAAGTATGGAACCGGAAAATACCTCCCAGTCTTCCCAGGCTTCCCAGTCCTCCCAAACACATTGTGCAGACAGGCTGTCCAAGCGGTAAAAAAACTTTTCACTTTTCTTGCTTTAATACTTGCAACTGTATTATTAAAGTAGTACAATTGTAATACAGGCATCATACAATATATGAAGTTGTAAAACGGGATTTTGGTCCGGGTTTATGATTGCGCAGCAATCTTTGGAGTGCGAAGCCCCTGCTTCGCTTTGGATTCAGAACAAAAGTTCAGACAGCGTACAGAAATACAAAAACGGAACGGAAAACCAAAGCGGCGCAGGGTCACCGCAGTTCAAAGTCAGGCCGGAGCGCCTGACGGGAGAAATTAAAGACAAAAGACAACCCGGCACGGGTAACAGGATTATGAATCTGTCATGAAAATTAATCTTAACAGCGGCGTTCCGATCTATCTGCAGATTGTGGAACAGGTGAAAGTCTCCGCCATGTTCGGGCGGTATCGCAACGGCGACCGCCTGCCCCCGGTGCGCGAACTGGCGCTGGAACTGCGCATCAATCCGAATACCGTCGCCAAAGCGTATCAACTGCTCAAGGATGAAGGCATCATCGACAGCCGCCCCGGCGGCGGCAATTTCATCTCGTTACAGCAGCAGAACACCGACGCCATGCGCGAAGCCATGCTCTGCGGCGGACTGAAAAACATCATTGATAAAGCCGACGCGCTGGGCGTTCCGCGCGAACGCCTCACCGAAATATTTCATCATTTATTAAACAGAGGGGATAATAAATGAAACCGTATCAGGCATTAATCTGTAACGAATGGCGGCACTTGCGGGGGAATGTGCTGGTTCTGGCCGCCGTGACGGCGCAGTTGTGGCTGCTGCTGCTGGTGGTCAGTTACAGCAATAAAATCCTGATGGAATATATCGAAATGATCGCGACCGCGCTGGCAACCGGGCTGCCGCTTTTGTACAGCGTCGTGCTGGCGGATTCACTGGCGCAGGAGTTCAGCGGAAAACCTGAAAATATACTTCCGGAACTGCCGGCAAATCCGACTAAAATTTTCTGCTGCAAATACGGCGCGAATCTGGCGGTCTTCCTGGCGCTGTCGGCGGCTGCCGTGCTGATAATGTCGCCGATGGTATCGCAGGATGTTGATCTGACCTCCGGCATATATTCCATCGACAAGCATCTGCCGTACCGGCAGATATTGCTGCTGCCGGGAATGGTCTTTTTACTATGGACGCCGGTTCACGGCATGGTTCTTCTGGTGTCGCTTTCGGGAGTGAAACACGGCGGCGGGATTGTTGCGCTCATCGTCATGCCGCTGCTGTGTTTAATGCTGCT
>TBL_comb47_HYPODRAFT_10005060_pt1 | contig 14905 bp, 12 predicted proteins | sample TroBogypolimnion_40_FD_10682 | JGI IMG/M metagenome (IMG submission 10682)
CGTCGAGCAGGTCCGGTTCGGCGCGATCACCATCCCCACCGGCCGCCACGGCAGCATGCTGCTGCCGTTCCGCCCCGGCGACGCCAGCCGGTTCGACCGGATCTCGGCCGCCGATCTCCTCGTGGGCCGGGTGGCCCCCGAGCGCCTGCGCGGCAAGATCGCCTTCCTGGGCTCGTCCGCCACCGCCGCGGCGGACGTGCATCCCACCCCGCTGGAACGGCAGCTGCCCGGCATCCTGGTCCACGCCGTCGCCGCGGACGCCATGCTGCGCGGCGACTTCCTGCATGCCCCGGCCTGGGGCCCCGCCGTCCAGCTGATCCTGGTCCTGCTGGTCCTGGCGGGAACCGCCTTCATGCTGTCCCGCTGCCTGCTCTGGATCTGCGCCGCGGCCTGCGCGGCGGCCCTGGCCGGGCTGTGGGGCGGCGCTTTCTGGCTGCTGGCGCACCGGGGGCTGGTCCTGTCGCCGGTGGCGCCGATGCTGGCCCTGGGCACGGGCGCGGTGATCCTGGGGCTGATCCGGTTCCGGGGCGAAGAGCGGGAGGCCATCCTGAAGTCGCGGGAGCTGGCCCTGGCCCAGGACTGCGCCATCATCGGCCTGGTCTCGGTGGTCGAGACCCGGGACGCCGAGACCGGCCAGCACATCCTCCGCACCCGGCACTATGTCCGGCTGCTGGCCGAGCGCCTCGCCTCCCACCCGCGCTTCCGCGCCGAACTCACCCGCGAAGGCATCGAAGCCATCGTCAAGAGCGCCGCCCTCCACGACATCGGCAAAGTGGGCGTGGCCGACGCCATCCTGATGAAGCCCGGCGCCCTGGATCAGGCCGAGACCCTCACCATGCGCCAGCACACGCTCCTGGGCAAACGGATCCTGGAACGGGCCTACCGGCTGTCGGGCGCCGACCCCAGCCACTCCTTCCTCGCCTACGGCGTCCAGATCGCCTGCTCCCATCACGAATGCTGGGACGGCAGCGGCTATCCGAACGGCTTGAAGGGCGACGCCATCCCCATCGCGGCCCGGCTCATGGCGCTGGCCGACGTCTACGACGCCCTCCGCTCCAGACGGCGCTACAAGGAGCCCAGTCCGCACCTGGAGGCCCGGGCCGCCATCCTGGCCGACTGCGGAACCCGGTTCGACCCGGACGTGGTGTGGGCCTTCCTGGCGGTCCACGCGGCCTTCAGCGCGTTCTCCGAGCGCCACGCCGACGTGGACGACGAACTCTAGATGCGCAGGTGCGCCAGGTGCTGGGCGCTGGAGATGGGGACGTTCGGCTCGTCGTGGATGACCTGGCCGTCCAGGAGCTTGATGATGCGGTGGGCGTGGCGGGCGATGTCCTCTTCGTGGGTCACCAGGATGATGGTGTTGCCCCGCTGGAACAGCTCCTCGAACAGGTTCATGATCTCCACGCTGGTCTTGGTGTCCAGGGCCCCGGTGGGCTCGTCGGCCAGGAGGATGGACGGGTTGTTAACCAGGGCCCGGGCGATGGCCACCCGCTGGCGCTGGCCTCCGGAGAGCTGGTTGGGCATGTGGTCGGCCCGGGGCGCGAGGCCCACGTCCTCCAGCGCCTTCAGGGCCTGCTTGCGCCGGTCCCGGGCGTGCACCCCGCCGTAGATCAGGGGCAGCTCCACATTCTGCAGGGCGGTGGTGCGGGCCAGGAGGTTGAAGGTCTGGAACACGAACCCAATCTCTTCGTTGCGGATGCTGGCCAGCTCGTCGTCGGACATGGCCGAGGCCAGCTTGCCGTTCAGGTGGTAGCTGCCGCTGGTGGGGGTATCCAGGCAGCCGATGATGTTCATCATGGTGGACTTGCCCGACCCGGACGGCCCCATGATCGCGACGTACTCCCCCCGCTGGATGTCCAGGGACACCCCGTCCAGGGCCCGCACTTCCATATCGCCCATCTGATAGAACTTGGTGATGTCGGATAGGCGAATCAGGGGGGCGTCTGCCATGGGGGACCTCTAAAAGAGCCGTGTCTCGCTTCATGATGCCGGGAAAGCCCGGGCGGGGCCAGCCAGCCGGCGGCGGCCCTGCCAACGGATGGACCCGGGGGAAGGGCGGAATGTTGAGCCGGGACCTGGAACAAAGGGATGAAGGAAAAGGCCCCCTCTTCCGTGAAGAGGGGGCCGGAAATGACCCTGGGGACATGCTGGGCAGAGGACACACCAGGGTGCGCGCTGATAGTATAGCCTCCGCCATGGTCATCGACAAGGACAACCTGATCCAGAACCTCTCTTCGGAACGGATGAGAACGTACATTCAAATTGCTGGTGGCAATAGGGATATTGGCATCGAATGGTATGAATTGAACCAGCAGCTATCGGCATCCCTTTACGTGCCATTGCAAAATCTTGAAGTGGGGCTCAGGAATGGTCTTCATGGGGTGCTTGCCGCCCACCACGGAGAGACTTGGTTTGATGGCCATCTCCCTCTCAAACCCTGGCAGGCAAAGGCCGTCCAGGAGGCAAAGGACGGGCTGAGAAACCGGCGCAAGCCTCAAGGTCCCGGGGGAATCATCGCTGAGCTGAATTTCGGGTTTTGGACTGCCCTGTTTGATCCATTGTTTGATCAGCCCATCTGGCATAAAGGGCACCTTAAGCAATTATTCAAATACCATCACCCCGGCTCGCCCGGCTTGAATCGGCAAATGTTCTCCGGGGTTCTCAATGAGATCAGGAGATTAAGAAATCGCGTGTTTCATCACGAACCAATATTGAAATTAAATATGGTTTATTCGACGCACGAATCCTTGTGCCAATTGCTCGGGATGTTATGCCCAGATCTTTTTGCTTGGAACAGGCTCAATGATCGGTTCCCAACCACCCATGCTGCATGCACCAGGAAGATGAATGAAAACCGAAAAATGAGTAGTCAATCGTTTGAGAGCCGAAGCCAGACCATCGAATGATCCCCAGAATGGGCCCTCTTGGGAAAACACTCGCTACACAGGGCTTGTGACGGAATACCGCTGACTTTACCACCTCAAGGACCTTATAATCGATAAAATAATCACGAAAGCCATGCCTATTTCAAGCGAGGTCCATATGAACGCCTTGATCACCTCCCGTTCAATGACGGCCCAGGAGGCCGCCGAACTCATCCATCACGGCGATGTGATCGGCGCCAGCGGCTTCACCCCTTCCGGCTATCCCAAGGTCATTCCCGTCGCCCTGGCCGAGCGGGCCATCCGCTGGCACGAAGAGGGCAAGCCGTTCCAGGTGTCCCTCTACACCGGCGCCAGCACCGGCGACGAGCTGGACGGCGTCCTGGCCCGGGCCAAGGCGCTCTCCCGCCGCCTGCCGTACCAGTCCAACGCCGACGTGCGGGCCGGCATCAACGCGGGCGAGATCGAGTTCACCGACATGCACCTGTCCCACGTGGGCCAGATGGTCCGCTGGGGCTTCCTGCCCAAGCCCACCGTGGCGCTGGTGGAGGCGGTGGACGTGACCGACGACGGCAGGATCTACCTGTCGGCCTCCGGCGGGGCCTCCGCCTCGTACCTGCAGACCGCGGACCGCATCCTGATCGAGCTCAACGCCTTCTATGGCCACGGGCTCAAGGGCTACCACGACGTCTACATCCCCGAGGACATGCCGCACCGGCAGACCATCCCCCTCCTCCACTCCGGCGACCGCATCGGCACCGACTACGTCCAGGTGGATCCGGCCAAGATCATCGGCATCGTCGAGACCAACCTGGCCGACCGCAGCGGCGGGTTCCGGGAGCCCGACGAGGACTCCAAGACCATCGCCGCCCACATCCTGGCGTTCCTGAAGCAGGAGAAGCGCCTGGGCCGGCTCCACGAAGACCAGCCCTACCAGTCCGGGGTGGGCAACGTGGCCAACGCCGTGCTCGGCAGCATGGCCAACGATCCCGGGCAGCCGCCGGTGTCGATCTACACCGAGGTGATGCAGGACTCGGTCATCCAGCTGCTGCAGAACGACAAGCTGGTGGTGGCCTCCGGCGCCGCCATGACCCTGTCGCCGGCCTGCCAGACCCTGTTCAAGGCCAACATGGACAACTGGCGGGACAAGTTCGTCATCCGCCAGATGGAGATCTCCAACAGCCCCGGCATCGCCCGGCGCCTGGGCATCATCGCCATGAACACCGCCCTGGAGATGGACATCTTCGGCAACGTCAACTCCACCCACGTCATGGGCACCAAGATGATGAACGGCATCGGCGGCTCCGGCGACTTCACCCGCAACGCCTTCCTGCCGATTTTCATGACCCCGTCCACCGCCAAGGGCGGCGCCATCTCCTCCATCGTGCCCATGGTCACCCACGTGGACCACACCGAGCACGACACCATGGTCTTCGTCACCGAGCAGGGCCTGGCCGACGTGCGCGGCATGGGCCCCGAGCGCCGGGCCCGGGAGATCATCGAGAAGTGCGCCCACCCGGACTACCGGCCGCTGCTGCTGGACTACCTGGAGCAGGGCCTGCGCAATGGCTCCCGGCACACCCCGGTGACCCTGTCACGGGCCTTCGAGTTCCACAACCGGTTCCTGGAAAACGGCACGATGCTGTACTGATATGCCTAGACCACCAGCCTCAGCTGGGTGGCGATCATGGTCCTGAGTTCATCCACATCCCGGGCTTCGCTCTTGAACCCGTGAACGGCGACGGCGAGCATATGGGCGACCGCCCCGGGGGCGAGCCCATCCTGGCCGGCGAAGGCCGGGAGGCCGCCCAGGATCGGCACCAGGAGTTCCTCGAACGCCTCGTAGCTCTGGGTCTTGACCTTCTCCGCGAAGGTCAGGCTGCAGCTGGCCAGATCGCGCGCGTCCGGCGCTCCCTGCATCAGGGTGAAAGGCCGCACCGCCCAGCACTCGAAGGCGAAGCGCAGCTGCTCCATGGGGGTCCCGAATCCGGGCAGGCCGGCGCGGATCTCGTCCAGGGTCCTGGCGATGAAGGCCTTCAGACTCGCCTGGAAGATGTGCTCCTTGTTGCAGAACCGCAGATACAGCGCGGGCCGGGAGACCCCCGCCGCCTCGGCGATGTCCCCCATGGTGGTGCGGCGGAAGCCGTAGCGGAGGAACACGGAGGTGGCGGCTTCGATGATCTGAACGTCCTTTTCGTGGCCCATGCGAAAATCTTGACATTTTTTGCCAGATTGTCAATCATGGTCGTGCTGACACAAATCGTCCAAACGTCATCATGGGAGTCCTATGAAAGTCATCATCTTCGGCGCCACGGGCATGGTGGGACAGGGCGTCCTGCGGGAATGCCTGCTGGATCCACGGGTGGAGCGGGTCCTCGCCGTCGGGCGCACCCCCCTGGAGGCGCGCCACCCCAAGCTCCAGGAACTCCGGGCCGAATCGTTCCTGGATTTCTCCGGCGCGGAGGCGGAGATCTCGGGCTACGACGCCTGCTTCTACTGCCTGGGCGTATCCTCCGCCGGCATGGCCGAGGCCGCCTACCGCCGGATCACCTACGACTTCACCCTCGCCGCGGCCCAGGTCCTGGCCCGGCTCAATCCGGGCATGTGCTTCCAGTACGTCTCGGGCGCGCATACCGACAGCAGCGGCAGCGGGCGCACCATGTGGGCCCGGGTGAAGGGCCAGACCGAGAACGCCATCCTGGCGCTGCCGTTCCGGTCCGCCTACATGCTGCGCCCCGGCTTCATCCAGCCCCTGCACGGCATCCGTTCCAAGACCCGGCTATACAACGTGATCTACAGCCTGGCCGGCCCCTGCCTGGCCGCGCTGATGAAGCGCTTCGCCCCCGGCCTGATGGTGACGACCGACGAGCTGGGACGGGCCATGATCAACCTCGCCCTCGAAGGATATCCCCAGCCGCGGCTGGAGATCGCGGACCTCCGGAAGGCCTGCGCCGGCAAATAAATGCTAGATTGACGGCAGGATTTCCATGCGCCTCGATCCCGTATCCCTCCAGATGTTCGTCAGCGTCGTCGAGACCGGCACCATCGCCGGCGCCGGGGAGCGGGAGCACATGGCGGCTTCGGCCGTGAGCAAGCGCATCAGCGAACTGGAGGCCGTGCTCGACACCCGGCTGCTGGAGCGCACCAACAAGGGCGTGGCCCCCACGGCGGCCGGGATCGGCCTGGTCAACCTGGCCCGCAGCGCCCTGTACCGGCTCGACGACATCGTCGTGCAGATGCGCGACTACGCCGCCGGCACCCGCGGGCTGGTCCGGGTGGTGGCCAACATCTCGGCCATCACCCAGTTCCTGCCGCGGGAGCTGAAGTCCTTCCTGGAGGCCCATCCGCAGGTGAAGGTCCAGCTCCAGGAGAACATCAGCGTGGCCATCGTCAAGGCCGTGGCCGAGAACGCCGCCGACATCGGGGCCTTCACCGCCGGGCCCCACGGCGAGGACATCGAGACCTTCCCCTACCACACCGACCGCCTGGCCCTGATCGTGCCGAAGGCCCATCCCCTTGCCCGGCGCCGCGCCGTGCGGTTCGCCGAGGCCATCGGCTTCGAGTTCGTCGGCCTGCACACCGGCAGCGCCATCAACGCGCAGCTGCTCAAGGCCGCCGGCGACCTCGGCCGGCCGCTCCGGCTGCGCATCCAGGTCACCGGCTTCGATGCGCTCTGCCACATGGTGAGCACCGGGCTGGGCATCGCCATCCTGCCCGAATCCGTGGCCCTGCCCTTCCTGAAGGTGTTCGGGATCCGCGCCGTCCGGCTCGACGAGCCGTGGGCGGAGCGCGAACTGAAGCTGTGCGTCCGCTCGTACCAGGGACTGCCGGTGGCGGCGAGGCTCCTGCTGGACCACCTGCGGGGCGCGTAGCCATCGCCGGCCGCGATGGCGGCCTCGCGAAATACCAGTTTTCCGGACCCGCCCGCCCGGCGCATGCTGACCGGCGAGACTTAGCCGAAGGAGGGCCCATGCCCGATCGCGAACAGCCGATGCCGCTGCGGGGCGTCAAGGTGGTGGAACTGGGCGCCCTGATCGCCGGACCCTACGCCAGCGCGCTGCTGGCTCAGTTCGGCGCCGACGTGGTCAAGATCGAGCCCCCGGGCGAAGGCGATCCGCTGCGCAAGTGGCGCATGCTGCACGAAGGCACCTCGCTCTGGTGGTACTCCCAGAACCGCAACAAGAAGTCGGTGACCCTCGACCTGAAGACCGCCAAGGGCCAGCAGATCGTCCGGGACCTGGTGAAGGGCGCCGACATCGTCATCGAGAACTTCCGGCCCGGCGCGCTGGAGGCCTGGGGGCTCGGCTGGGAGGACCTGTCGGCCATCAATCCCAAGCTCATCATGGTGCGCATCTCCGGCTACGGCCAGACCGGCCCCTACAGCACCCGTCCGGGCTTCGCCGCCATCGCCGAGTCCATGGGCGGGCTGCGCTACCTGGCCGGCACCCCCGGCCAGCCCCCGGTGCGGGTGGGCGTCTCCATCGGCGACAGCCTGGCCTCGCTCTACGGCGTGATCGGCGCGATGCTGGCCCTGTACCACCTCAAGGTCAACGGCGGCAAAGGCCAGTACATCGACGTGGCGCTCTACGAGGCGGTGTTCGGGGTCATGGAGAGCCTGATCCCCGAGTACGCCTTCTTCGGCCAGGTCCGCCAGCCCGCGGGCGCGTGCATGCCGGGCATCACCCCGTCCAACACCTACCTGTGCCGGGACGGCCGCTACGTGATCGTCGCCGGCAACGGCGACGGCATCTTCAAGAGGTTCATGAACGCCATCGGCCGCACGGACCTGGCGGAGGATCCGGCCCTCGCCCACAACGACGGCCGGGTGCCCCAGACCGGGCTGATCGACGCGGCCATCACCGCCTGGACCATCCGGCACGACCTGGACGAGGTGCTCGGGGTGCTGGAGCGGGCCGGGGTGCCCAGCAGCCGGATCTTCACCGCGGCCGATATCCACGCGGACCCGCACTACCGGGCCCGGGACATGATCACCGAGTTCAAGCTGCCCGACGGCCGCCCCATCGAGATCCCCGGGATCGTGCCGAAGCTTTCGGAAACCCCCGGCAGCACCCGCTGGCTGGGGCCGAAGCTGGGCGAACACACGGCCGAGGTGCTGGCGGGCCTGGGCATCGGCGAAGCCGAACTGGCCGCGCTGCGGGCCGAGGGGGTGGTGTGATGGCGGCCGGACGGGTGTTCCTGAACGAGGTCGCCCTGCGCGACGGCCTGCAGAGCGAGGCGGTCTTCGTGCCGACCGCGGCGAAGATCGATCTGGCCGACCGCCTTTCCCGCACCGGCCTGGCCAAGCTCGAGGTGACCTCCTTCGTCTCGCCCAGGGCCATCCCCGCCCTGCGCGACGCGGCCGAGGTGCTGGCGGGCATCGAGCGCCGCCCCGGGGTGGTCTACGCCGCGCTGGTGCCCAACGAGAAGGGCGCGGAGCGGGCCCTGGCCGCGGCCGCCGACGAGATCAACCTGGTCATGTCCATCGGCGAGACCCACAACCTCGCCAACATGCGCATGACCTGCGAGCAGTCCCTGGAGCAGTTCGCCCGGATCATGGCGCTGGTGGCCGGCACCCCGCTGCGGGTCGCCGGCAGCGTCGCCACCGCCTTCGGCTGCCCCTTCGAAGGCCAGCAGAGCCTCAAGCGCATCTTCTGGGCGGTCGAGCGCTACCTGGACCTCGGGTTCCACGCCATCACCCTGGCCGACACCGTCGGCATGGCCCATCCGCGCCTGGTGGCGGAGGTGTGCTCGGAATTCCTCCGGACCTTCCCGGGCGTGCCGCTGACCCTGCATTTCCACGACACCCGCGGCATGGGCCTGGCCAACGTGATGGCCGCGGTCGACGCCGGCGCGCGCAGCTTCGACGCCTCCCTGGGCGGCATCGGCGGCTGCCCCTACGCCCCCGGCGCCACCGGCAACATCAGCACCGAGGACGTGGTGCACATGCTGGAGGCCTGCGGCATCGACACCGGGGTCGACCTGGACGCGCTCCTGGCCATCGGCCGGGACCTGCCCGGCCTGATCGGGCACGGGGTCCCGGGCCGGGTGCTGGCCGCCGGCAAGCGGACCGACCTTAAGCCTCCAGCCGCAGGTGCATGAGGAACTCCTTGTTGCCTTCCCCGCCCAGGATCGGGCTTTCGCACAGGGCCTTCGGCTTGAGCGCGGTCGCCTCGAAGAAGGCCCAGATCTCCCGCTGCACCCGTTCATGGGTGGCGGGGTCGCGGACGATGCCGCCCGAGCCCACCTCGTCCCTTCCGGCCTCGAACTGGGGCTTCACCAGCAGCACCGCGTCGGCGCCGGGCGCCAGCGACGGGATGAGCGGCGGGATCACCAGCCGCAGGGAGATGAAGCTCAGGTCCGCCACCAGCAGCCGGCAGGCCTCCGGCACCCGGGCCGGGTCCCAGTAGCGCAGGTTCACCTGCTCCATGGAGACCACCCGGGGATCGCTGCGCAGGTTCCAGTGCAGCTGGTTGGTGCCCACGTCCACCGCGTAGACCCGGGCCGCGCCCCGCTGCAGCAGGCAGTCGGTGAAGCCTCCGGTGCTGGCGCCGGCGTCGAAGCAGGTCCAGCCCGCCGGATCCAGGCCGAACACGTCCAGCGCATGGTCCAGCTTGAGCCCGCCCCGGCTCACGAACCGCAGGGCCTCCCCGCGCAGGCGCACCGCGGCGTCCTCCTGCACCAGGGCGCCGGCCTTGGTGACCGGGCGGTCCTCCACCAGCGCGTCGCCCGCCATGATGCGGGCCTGGGCCTTGGCCCGGGTCTCGCAGAGACCGAGCTTGACCAGAAGGAGATCGATCCGGATCTTAGCCATGGGTCTGGGCCTTCTTCTTCCGGGCCACTTCCCGCCGGTAGGTGCTGACGTTGTGGTTGTGCTCGGCCAGGCTGGGGGCGAAGGAATGCCCGCCCTTGCCGGTGGCGACGAAGTAGAGGTCCGGGCTCATGTCCGGCACCTTGGCCGCCTCGATGGCGGCGGGGCCTGGGCTGGCGATGGGCGTGGGGGGCAGCCCGGCGACGGCATAGGTGTTGAAGCGGTTCATCCGGCGGATGTCCTCGGGGGTCGGCCCGGTGAAGCGCAGATCGCCGCTCTCCCAGCGGGCGTAGAGCGAGGTGGGGTCGCACTGCAGGCGCATGCCGATGCGCAGGCGCTGGGCGTAGACCCCGGCGACCCGGGGCAGCTCGGTCGGGACCGTGGTCTCCTTCTCCACCATGCTGGCCAGGATCAGGGTCTTGTAGGGAGGCAGCGCGCCCCCTTCCAGGGCGGGCCGGACCTTGTCCCGGAAATGCTCGGCCAGCATCAGGAAGATCTCTTCGGGTTCCTGGGCGTGGTTCACCCGGTAGGTGGCGGGCGCGATGAGGCCTTCCAGGGTCTCCGCCTCGGGGAACCCGGCGACGGCGGCCAGCCGCGGGCTCTTCCAGAGGGTCCAGAACACGTCCTGGGGGATGAAGTCCTTGAACCGGTGCTGGACCGCCCAGGCATGGCTGCCGGGCGGCACGGTGACATTGGTGAAATGGATCTCCCCCCGCCTGAGCTTGCCGGCCACCTCGGCCAGGCTGGCCCGGGGATCAAAGGTGTACTCGCCGCGGATCAGCTGGAGCCTGCGGGCCCTGGCCCAGAGCTTGAACAGGGCGGCGGAGCGGATGATCCCCGCCTGTTCCAGCTGGTCGGCCATGGCCTCCACGGTGGCCCCGCGCTTGACCAGCACGGTCGCCTGGGCGCCCAGGGGACCCTGGCCGCGCCACAGCCACCAGCCCGAAAGGGGGAGGAGGCTGAGGACGGCCGTTGCCAGGAGAAGCCGAAGGGAGGTCTTGGGACGCGCCATTGCTCAAGCGTAACCTCAGATGCCGCCGCCACGACAGCCATGAGCCAAGGCCGGCGGCGAAAGGTTGGCCCCGGAGGACATTCCGCACTATATATTATTCATGGTGTAGCCATGTCAAAAAATCAAGAATACCAACGCCACATCGGGGCTTTCTCTTCGACCATGCTCATCGCGGGGTCGATGATCGGCAGCGGCATCTTCATCGTCCCGGCCGAAATGGTCCGCACCGGCGGCACCGGCACTTTTCTCATCCTGGCCTGGCTGCTCACCGCCGGGCTCACGCTCATCGGCGCCCACTGCTACGGCGAACTGGCCGGGATGTTCCCGAAGGCCGGCGGCCAGTACGTCTACCTGCGCGAAAGCTACGGCCGCCTCACCGCCTTCCTCTACGGCTGGACCGTGTTCGCCATCATCGAGTGCGGCTCCATCGCGGCGGTGACCATGGCCTTCTCCAAGTTCCTGGGCACCCTGGTCCCGGCGGTGAGCGAAAGCCGGTACCTGGTCGGCCCGTTCGAGGTTCCCGCCTGCACGGTGGCCGGAGCGGTCACCGTGGGCCCGTACCACCTCGGCCTCACCCCGGCCCGGCTCACCGCCATCGCCGTGATCCTGCTCCTGAGCCTGCTCAACTGCTTCGGTTCGAAGCTGGGGGTCTGGATCCAGAACACCTTCACCCTGGCCAAGCTGGGCAGCCTGGCCGCGCTCATCCTCGCCGGGCTGGTCTTCCTGAAGCCGGGCCACGCCGCCGGGGGGGCCTGGATCCCGCGCGGACCCGATGCCGCCCTGCCGTTCCTGGCCGCCCTCCTGGTGGTCCAGACCGGCAGCCTGTTCTCCTCGGACTCCTGGAACACGGTGACCTACATCGCCGCGGAAGTGCGCGAGCCCAGGCGCACCATCCCCCTGGCCCTGCTGGTGGGCCCGCTGATGGTGCTGGGCCTGTATCTCCTGGCCAACGTGGTCTACCTGCGGGTCCTGGGCCCGGCGGGCATCGCCGCGGCGCCCGGCGACCGGGTCGGCAGCGAGACCCTGCGGGTCATCCTCGGCCCCAGTGGCGACCAGGTCATGTCCCTGGCCATCCTGGTGAGCACGTTCGGCTGCGCCAACGGCATGATCCTGGCGGGCTCCCGGCTCTACCAGGCCATGGCCGCGGACGGCCTGTTCTTCAGGCCCGCCGCCGCCCTGAACCGGCACGGGGTCCCGGCCTTCGCCCTGGGCGCCCAGGCGGTGTGGGCGAGCCTGCTCACCCTCACCGGCAACTATGTGCAGCTTCTTGAATTCACCATGTTCGCAGCCCTGCTCTTCTACGCCCTGACCGTGGCGGGCATCTTCGTCCTCCGCCTGCGCCGCCCCGAACTGGAGCGCCCGGTGAAGGTCTTCGCCTACCCCGTCCTCCCGGCCCTGTATGTGGCGGGGGCCGTGAGCATCATGGCGGCCCTGCTGGTCTTCCGGCCTTCCTTCACCTGGCCCGGGCTGGCCCTGGTGGCCCTGGGCGCGCCGGTCTACTGGGCGATCAGGCGCAGCTAGCCCTTCAGTTCCCGGTGCACCACCACGAGCTTGGGGATGTCCCGGCGCAGGTGCTGGGCCAGGATCTCCACCAGCGCCACGCTCCGGTGCTGGCCGCCGGTGCAGCCGATGGCGATGTTGTGGTAGGCCCGCCCCTCCTGCTGGATGAAGGGCCAGGCCCACAGCACCCAGTTCTCGGTGAGGGCGAGGAAGGTGGAGAACACGTCGGACTGGAGCAGGAAGTCCCGCACCGGGGCATCCTTGCCGGTCAGTTCCCTGAGCTCGGTGACGTAGTGCGGATTGGGCAGGAACCGGGCGTCCAGCACCATGTCCGATTCGGCCGGGGTGCCGTTCTTGAAGCCGAAGCTGATCAGGCGCAGGGTGGTGCCCGCCACCGGCAGATCGGGCAGCAGCTCGCTGATGCGCTGGCGCAGCTGGGACAGGGTCAGCGAACTGGTGTTGATGATGGCGCTGGCCATGGCCCGCACCGGGCCCAGCAGGGCCCGTTCCTTGGCGATGGCTTCGGCCACGCCGCCGTCCTTGGCCAGGAAGTGGGGCCGCCGGGATTCGGAGAACCGGCGCAGCAGCACGTCGTCGTTGGCCTCCACGAAGACCACGTAGACCGGGATGCTGGTGTCCATGAGCCGGTCGACCATGGGCTCCAGCTCGGCGGCGAACTCCGGGTGGCGGTTGTCCATCCCCACCGCCAGCCGGGGCCGGTTGGGGTTGAGCTTGGCTTCCAGCTCCAGCAGCGGCTCCAGGAGCCGGGCCGGGACATTGTCCAGGGCCGTGCAGCCGGCATCCTCCAGGGCGCCCAGCACCGAGCGCCGTCCCGCCCCTGACAGTCCTGTGACGATCACCAGTTCCATTGCACTAGCGAACCACAAAGCCGGGGAAATGTCAGCAGGGAACGCTTTCGTGCAAAAATCAAGCACAGCCATCCAGCGCGTTCCGGAAAAGAGGAAAATCCATGGAACTCCCATCCCTCGCCTCCCTGATGTCCATCGTGAGCCTGCCCGCGCTGCTCGCGGCGCTGGTGGCCCTGGGCATCCTGCTCAAGTCGTTCACCATCGCCAGGGGCGACCAGATCATCATCCTGGAGCGGCGGTGGTTCGGCCGGCAGATGCCCGACGGGCGCACCGTGGCCCTGCGCAGCGAGGTGGGCGTCCAGGCCCGGGTGCTCGGCCCGGGCTTCCACCTGCTGCTGCCCTTCATCTACAAGGTCACCAAGCGCGACTTCTGCATCATCCACAAGAACATGGTGGGGGTGATCCGGGCCGTCACCGGCGCCCCGATCCCGTCCGGCAGCTTCATGGCCCGGCCCGTGGACTGCGATCTGTTCCAGGACGGCGAGGCCTTCCTGCGCAACGGCGGCGAGAAGGGACCGCAGCTGGCGATCCTGCCGGAGGGCGAGTACAAGATCAACCCGCACCTGTTCGAGGTGAACGAAGTCCCGGCGATCATGATCGAGGACGGCGAAGTGGGCTACGTGGAATCCATCGACGGCAAGCGGGTGGAGCGGCAGGGCGGCAACTTCGGCTCGCCGGTGGAATGCGACAGCTTCCAGGCCGCGGACCACTTCCTCGCCAACGGCGGGCAGAAGGGGCCCCAGATCCAGTTCCTGCCCCCGGGCTACTACCGCATCAACACGATCATGTTCCGGGTCCAGAAGATGCCCATCACCAAGATCCCCGGCGGCAAGATCGGCCTGATCGAAGCCACCGACGGCGCGCGGATCCCCGAAGGCCGGCTGCTGGCGGCCCGGGTCACCGGGCACAGCAACTTCTTCGACGGCGAGGCGTTCCTGCGCAACGGCGGGGAGAAGGGCCGGCAGCTGGACGTGCTGATGCCCGGCATCTACCGGCTCAACCCGATGCTGTTCAAGGTCATCGAGATCGCCGACTGGACCCACATCGAGGCCGACCAGGTGGGCATCGTCACCATCAACGAAGGCCGGCCGATCGTGGACTCCTCCAAGATCGCCGCCGAGGAGCTGCCGCTGGACACCCACAACAACTTCCAGGACGCCGACGCCTTCCTCAAGGCCGGCGGCCAGAAGGGCCTGCAGATCCCGGTGCTGCGGGCCGGCAACTACGCCATCAACCCCTGGTTCGCCACCATCGAGAAGGTGGACATGATCCAGGTGGGGATCGGCTTCTGCGGCGTGGTGACCAGCTACGTGGGCACCGAAGGGGCGGACCTGACCGACGACGCGGTCAACGCCAAGATCGTGGCCAACGGCTGCAAGGGCATCTGGTCCGATCCGCTCCAGCCCGGCAAGCACCCCCTCAACACCAAGATCTGCAAGGTCGACATCGTCCCCACCACCCAGATCCTGCTGAACTGGGCCGACAACCGCACCAGCGCCCACGAGCTGGACTCCAGCCTCAAGACCATCACCCTGCGCACCGCCGACGCCTTCAACGTCAACATGGACGTCAGCGTGATCATCCACATCCCCATCAAGAACGCGCCCAAGGTGATCGCCAACCTGGGTTCGGTGAAGAACATGATCTCCCAGGTGCTGGAGCCGGCCATCAGCTCGCACTTCCGCAACGCGGCCCAGTACATCCAGGCCCTGGACCTCTACACCCAGCGCCGGGAGCTGCAGGAGAAGGCCAAGGAGCACATCGACGCGGTGCTGCGGGTGCACCACATCGATTCCAAGGACACCCTGATCGCCGACGTGGTGCTGCCGCCGGA
>TBL_comb47_HYPODRAFT_10005062_pt1 | contig 14901 bp, 26 predicted proteins | sample TroBogypolimnion_40_FD_10682 | JGI IMG/M metagenome (IMG submission 10682)
TTCATACAGCGCGCAGCGCAGTGGTGGGGCTTTGTAAATTCTCGCCTTCTTCCAGAGCCGACTAACTCTGAAGAGGCCACCATACGCTTCCCCAAGAGCATGGAGGGCTATGTTACCGCAGATGCCACCGTTGAGGCCGTTGCGAAAGAACTGCGCCATGTGAAGAACCAGATCAAGCAGCTCGAAGAATACGAGGAAAAGGCTACTTTCGTTCTTCAAAAGTGCATGGGCGAGAACAGCACTCTGATGAACGTAGCTGGCGAGACGCTGGCGACGTGGAAATCAGCGAAGGGCTCAAAGCGCTTTGATGCCAAGGCGTTCAAAGAGGCTCTTCCTGATACATATGCACAATTCGAAAAAGAGTCCGCCGGTTCGCGCCGGTTTCTGGTGAAATGAGGTCACAATGAGCAACATGATGGTTCCGTGGAACGACCAAGAAAGGATGGCAAATGCTATCGCAAAGAGCAATTTATTCGGCCTCAAGAGCGCTGATCAGGTTCTTGCGCTCATGGCCGTGGCGCAGGCAGAGGGACGTCACCCTGGTTCAGTGGCCCGAGACTACCACATTATCCAAGGCCGCCCGGCCCTGCGTGCGGACGCGATGCTGGCTAGGTTCCAGCAAGCCGGGGGAACAGTAAACTGGTTGAAATATGCGGACGACGAAGTGAAAGCTGAGTTTTCCCATGCCCAAGGCGGTTCTCTCACATTGTCCTGGACACTGAAGCAAGCCAAAGAGATCGGTCTTGCCGGAAAGGACAATTGGAAGAACTACCCGCGTGCCATGTTGCGTGCCCGTGTGATCTCCGAGGGAATTCGTACTGTGTACCCTGGAGTTCTCACGGGAGAGTACACCCCCGAGGAAGTCATGGACTTTCAACCCGCGCAGCAGGCTCCCAGAATTGAGGTTTTGGAAGCCGATCCCCTGAAAGAAGGGATTGCGCTCTATGTTCCTGACGCGGACGGTTCTGTGAAGGTCTACAAGTGGTGCGCTGGTGAAGATGAGTGGAGAGACACATATTTGGACCTTTTGGAGAAGGTCAGAAACGCCAAAAAAGTGCCAGAGGCTGAAAAGGCCGAAAAGCTGCACTATCTGAAAGAATACAACGAGGAAACCATCGCCAGGCTGTTTGGCGAGGAAGAGACTGAGGTGGAAAATGGCTGATTACAAAAACAAGGACGGTTCAGGCGTTCTGTTCTTCAACGAAGACAAGCGAAACGAGAAAGCGCCCGATTATAAGGGAAAGCTCATTCTCGACAGGGACTACACGAAAGGTTCAGAAGTGAAGATTTCGGGTTGGAGAAAGAAAACCCCGAAAAACCACCTTGTCTCGCTGGCCGTGGACAACTATTCCGCGAACACGGACAAGCAGTGGCCGAAACCAGTCAACGAAGACGAAACGATACCGTTTTGAGCACCATCGTTTTCGTCATTCCAGGAACGGCACGGGGGAAGCAACGCCCCCGTTTCGCTCGCACAGGACGCGTCTATACGCCCGCGCAGACGGTCAACCAAGAGGCGTATATCAAGATGCTGGCGGCAACCGCTATGCGCGGTCTTGCCCCTCTCATAGGCCCATTAGAAGCTACTTTTAGCATAAGCGTGGCAATACCCAAAAGTTTTACGGGGGAGAAGCGAAAACGAATAGAGGAAGGAAAACTATTTCCTACTTCAAAACCCGACATAGACAATGTGGTGAAATTGTTGTGTGACGCGATGAATGGCGTGGTGTACGGCGATGATATGCAGATTGTCGATCTTTATGTGAGCAAGGCGTATGCGGACGCGGGTTCAACAACGGTGATGGTATCAATGAAGGGGACGAATGATGGACACAATAGACCCGAAGGTCGCAGGCAAGTGGACTGAAGACCGCATGGAAGACATGATGATGGAGCTGGTCTCAGAAAAGGCGAAGGTGAATAGCTGGTCTCGTCATTACGTTGATCTACACAAGAAGTATGAGACTCTGTGTGACGCGCTTTACATGATTGTAGGTCTTGATGAATACGAGCGTGAGACGTGCGTGTCGATTGCTAAGGACGCCCTCAAAGAGGCAGGGGAGTGGCCGCGATGACTGACAACTATGCAGCACTATTGCGTCAAACCGCTAAACTCTATCGCGAAAGCCTAGCTGCACCCGACACAAACGATATGTGTACGTTGGCCTATCAGTGGCAAGACAAAAAGCACCGTCATGTTTGGGACTTGTGCAAAGAATTAGAAAAAGCTGCTGATTACAACGAGAAGATCAAAGCGCAGCTTGAGCTTGAAGTGGATGACCTGAAGATATGTCGGTCAGAGCGCCTTGAGCTTTACATCCGCATTGAGAAGCTGGAGGCGGAGTTACATCACTGCTTTCACCGTGTTGAAGAACTACAGGCGGCGCTGCGGGAAATTATCGTACATTGTGAAGTTCCAGCACCGCCAAATGCTGAAGCATTAAAAATGTTTGCCCGCAAAGCACTGGAGGGGAAAGATGACTGACGATTTTGTGGCAATGCTGAGGAGATACTTTCCCGCTGATATAAAACATGAGTACCCGCAAACTTGCCTTACTGAATATGAATACGAACGTCAAAAAGCCGCCGACCGCATCGAGAAGCTGGAGGCGGCGCTGCGGAATATCGCCGAAGGAGACATATCCCGCACAGTCAAGATCGCGTTTCGCGATGATGGGCAACCATCCAAAAATGACCGTTGCGAACACGGTCAATCGTTTTATGAGGACTGCGGGTGCTGCATTGAAGATTACGCCCGCAAAGCACTGGAGGGGAAAGTTGAGTGAGTTTGAAGTAGCTGCGTTTTGGTTTGTCGTCGGCGTGGTGCTGATGACTATAAGCTGGGGACTGACAAAATGAACCACACAGAAGTGCTTACCAACGCAATCAACATCCTGCGCGACAGAGACGCCAAATATGGTCCTGTTCAGGAAATGTTTGAACGCACCTCAAAGCTGGCGTCGATCATTCTGGATCGGGAAGTGACGCCATATGAAATAACCGTGATCATGAAGTGCTTGAAGGACGCTCGCAAGAAATACGACCCGATGAACGTCGATCACTACGCCGACAACATCAACTACGAAGCGTTCTCGTATCAGTTCGCCACCGCTGGAGCGGATGAAGCTGCCGAAGACGCTGTAACCGCTGAACTTGCCAAGAAGCTGGCTCCCATGATGCCCAACAACGGAGATTACAATGTCTGAAAGACGCAAAGTATTTGTAGCCACGCCTATGTATGGTGGCATGTGCACGGGCTTTTACACGCAGAGCATTTTACAGTTGCAAAATGTATTTATGCAGAATGGTGTGGAATCGGCCTTGTCTTTTGTGTTCAACGAGAGCCTGATCCAACGTGCTCGCAACAGCCTCGCGCACGCGTTCCTGAAGACCGACAGCACCCATCTTCTGTTCATAGACGCAGACCTGCGGTTTGACGGCAATGGCGTCTACAGGATGCTGGAGGCCGACAAGGACGTGATTTGCGGCATATACCCCAAAAAGGAAATTAACTGGCCGATGGTGAAGATCGCCATTGACCAAGGCATCCCGGTTGAAGAGCTGAAGTGGCACACCGGTTCTTGGGTCATCAATCTGGCCGGCTATGAAGGCTCTGCAACCGTCAATGTCAACGAACCGTTTGAGATATGGGCGGGCGGCACCGGCATGATGCTGATCAAACGCGAGGTATTTGAGAAGCTGAAAGAATGGACGCCGATCTACACCAACGACATGACTGACCTGGCGGGCACGATTGGCGAGAAGGATCAAATTTACAACTTCTTCTCACTCAGCATCGAACCCGGCACCAACCGGCTCCTGTCTGAGGACTACCACTTCTGCCGAGAGTGGAGATTGACCGGCGGCAAGATATGGGCTGCACCGTGGCTCACGCCGGGGCATGTAGGCACCTACTTGTTCGAAGGTCAGTTACCGATAGACAAGGCAAACTTGGTGGAAGAGACGCCGCAATAGCCGTCTCTGCGTGCATTGTTCACCTTGATCTCTGTGATGGTTTGGGGGGTGTCCTTGGAAGACCAAGAGACATCCTTCCAGACTTCACAAGCCGTTCCGTTAGTCGCGCTTGTGCCCGTCAGACTTGAACAGGCCATCAGGGGTGACATCAACAGCATCGCCAGCACGAACCGCATTTTCAACTCTCCTAAGAGCGTCCTTAGTAGCCGCCGCCTCGATTTCCGCAATGGCGTCAGACCTGATTTTGAAGTACACGCCGCCGAGAATGACGACAACGGCCACCGCCATAGCAAGATAGCGGCCCACAGGCGTGAAGAGCAGACTAAACACCGTGTTCCTCCATATGTTGTTTGCGGAAAAACCAAATCGCAATTCCCAGCCCGATAATGGCGGACATGATAAGGAAATTGGGGTTGCTGAATAGGCCAATAAGCTGATCCGCCGTGTCAGACGCGTCCTGAGCCTGCGCGGCAACCTGTTTCGCAACACCCAAACTTCCGAGGCCAGCCGTAACCAACGCCGCGTTACCTTGCGAACTGTTCGCCATTGTTGGCACAGGGACAGGATCAGCAGTTGTACGTTGTTCATGTTCATCCGCCGTGGGCGCTTCGTTCTCGTTGGATGCTTCGATAGCGTCAGCCGCAAGCCACCAGTTTGCCTCCGCTTGACGACGGCGCACGAGGCCGGGAAGGACTTTACCGCCCGCCTTGTTGAACTTGGCAAGTTCCGAAGGAACGTCCTGAAACTGTCCGGCGTTGATCTTTCTGAGCATCGTAGATGTCGCAAGATTGCGTTCACCTTCGTTGTAGACAAAATCCACAAGGACATCGAACTGATGCTGCGTCAAAGGCTGTTTAACCAGCTTGTTGACCGAGTTCTCATATTGCACAAGGTCACGGCGAAGAATGTCGTTGGCCTGCTGCTGCGTAATGATCGAATTGTCGGTGATCAGTGGCGCACCAGCGGCGTTTGTGTGTCCATAACCTATTGTGCAGATGCCGCGCGGGCAGCGATACGCTTTCAGTTTGCAACCTTCAAACTGTTTGAGAAGGGCGTTCATGCCCTCTGGGCTCATTTGCACGGGCGTACTCCTAGTGGACGAGGGAAATGACAGCCAAGAGGCCGCAGATGAGGACGACAACGAGCAGCAGGAAAGCAGAGCCCCAAACCATGACATCGTGCATAAGTTGTTCTTGTTGTTTCTGGGCTTCCAAGGCAGCAGCTTTCTGATCCTTTTTGATTTGGGTCGTAGCAGCAACCACCTGGTCCCAAGCCGCCAGTCCGAATTCGCCAACGAAGTGGTTCTTCAGGTCCGCCATCATGGCGTCGGCTTCAGCCTTAGCCGCATAAGCTTCCATCGCAACCTGTTGGGCGGACTTTCCTGCGGCGAAATTTCTTTTGGGTTCTGCGGCGGCGCGAGTAATCGCAGCAACGCTGTCGAACAGCGAGCCAAGGTCTCCAGCCATTCCCTGTAGCTCTTTGCCAACGGCAATACCGGCCTTGATGGCCTCGTAGCTACCCTTGGCAAGAGCAAGTATTGTAAGCGGGTCCATTTACCGACATCCCCATCTGCGACGAGCCGCCTTACCACGCTCTCCCTTCCACTTTTTTGAACGGGCGCAGAAGCTTTTATGACGACCGCTTTTGGGGTCTTTGGTGGGGGCCTTCAGCTTCGAGCCGGTCGCCTTGTTGTACTTGCGCCGACCCTTTTCGGTGAGACCGCCCCCAGCCTTCACCGACTGCTTTTCTCCCCGTCCAACACTGAGGGACGGACCAGACATTATCGCCTCTCTGTCTTCTTCGATTTGCGGAATGCGTCGGCTTTTGGGGCGCCCTTGGAGCCGGGTTTGCGCATACGCTCACCACTGCCCGCCTTGATGCGGCGGCGCTTGGCGTTGATGTTTGCGTACAAGCCTCGCTTTGCCATCAGTAGCCCGCCGCTGTCACTTCGTTAGCAACAAGAACGCCACCAATGTTGACGCTAACGACAGCAGCCGTTGCAGCACTAGAGGCAATTTGGAACCTTAAATCGGTTCCAGCTACGTATGCGTATGGAAAATGACGTTGCACTTCATAGCTCGTATTAAAAGGAGTTTGCACAACTATACGTTGCACTCCCGACGACAAGTTAGATACGGCGCGGTATGTTGTGTAGTTCGAGGTGTTGCCGTTGAACGACGAATACGCGCCAAAGCGCCAGGCTTGATACGTGTATCCCGTAGGAACCGTATAGACCGCCATCTGGCTAATTCCAACGCTGCCCGCCACGCCGTTGATTGTTGCCGTGTTGATCTGGGCATACGTCACGCCGCCATTGGTTAACGTCACCGTGTTGGCCGGGTTGGTCGCGCTTCCTGTTGCAACGAACATGCTGTTGATGCGGAAGTAAGCATTGACGGTTGATACGCCTGTCGCCCCATTGAGCACAAGGTTTTCCGTCAGAATGTTGTAATTTGCATCGAGGCCGACAATCGTGATGGTCGCGGTGTCTCCTGCGCCCCCCGTCAAAGTCATGGTGGTGGCGGACGAAGGAAACACATAGTCAGCCGTCGCCATGTTCTCCCAAACCGTGCGGAACAAGCCCGCAGTAGCCGGGGTGGTGCCATAGCCAAAGATGTTCTGAGCCGAATGATACGGGACTTGGCCTCTAGACACTTGCAGCTCAAACGGCTCAGACCGCCCGTGCTGGGTCATCGAGAAGGTTGACTGTGCCATTAGACGCCACCCTTCTCCGGCTTGCTGACGGGACTGTTCTTGGTGTCGCCAGGGCGATTAGAATAGTCCCAGACAGCCGTAAAGCCCCCGAGGGGAGACTTGCCGGGGGTGAAGCTGTTATGCCCATGCCCCATAGTGTCCTTGACGCTCTGAGGCTTTATGGCCTTTGCGGGCCAGGCGGGTTCATTCAAGTTCTTGTTGCTGAGGTCTTTCACGGGCAGGCTCCTTCTTAGGTCCACGCGTTTCTTTGGTAAGGCTTGGGATGTAGACCAGCACCGCAAACCCTACGGCGATGTATAGGCGCTCCATCGACGGAGCATACATGGCCCAAGCAGCGAGACCGAAAGTCATCCACAAACCCATGAGGGTCAGAAGTCGAGCTGTAACGACGGCCAAGGCCGTGCGCACGAGCGCTATAACAGAAGCATCCCCTATCATGTCTTGTCCCCAACGTTTGTTGCGTCGGCATTAGACATCATCCTCTGTCAGAAAGCCAGAGCCATAAGCTTCGTCAGACATTTTCTGTTTAATCTTTTCTAAATTCATTGCACGATCTATTACCTTAAGCTTTACCTCAAGGTCTACAGACGCGTCCAACATGACCGCTTTCAGGAGGTCGCTGACGGCCTTCTCAAGGTCAGGGTTAATGCCGCTCTGCTTCTTGCTCACTTCTTCTTTCCCTTGCCCGACTTGCGAGCCGTGCTGAGAGCAATTGCCACGGCCTGCTTCTGAGGCTTACCGTGCGCAATCTCAGTGCGGATATTCTTAGAGATCGTAGCTTTGCTGGTGCCTTTTTTGAGCGGCATGATTGTCTCCGTTATTATTCATCTTTACCCAACTGAGTAGAGATGGTGGTTGGGACCGTTAACGCGGCAGGAGCAAGCGAGCCAGGCGTTTGCAGCAACGGGTTTGTCGCTCTTTGAACTGCTCGTGCAGCGCGAGAGCGAGTAAGCAGATTGACGCCGGGAATTTCCGGTATCTTTCCCAGCAACTCATCAATCAAGTGCGATTTGTCTCGGCTGGCGGAGCCGACAGGTTCCCATCTGGCTCGCATGTTGATGTTGCGCCCAATTTCTCCAAGTTTGTCCAGACCTTGAGGTTGCATTTTTCTGAAAGTTTCTGGCCTTTTAGCAAGCACATCGCCAAGTTTCTCAAGGCTGATGTCGCCACCTTGGATACCTTCATTGCGCATCAAATCTTCTAACACGATTGTGTTTCGATATTGAGGGCGAAGAATATTCAGTTCTTTTGCAACATTTGGGTAAAGACGAGCAATAGACCCGTCAATTTTGTCGACAAGCTCATATATGTAATGAGCATCTTGCGAGGAACTGCGACGAGCCAAAGCGGTCATATCGTTACGAATGCGCTGAAGAGCTTCGCCTTCAATTTGAAAAGTGCCTGGGCGACCGCCCGACGCCATCAAGCTATCATAAGCGTTGACAATGTTATCGGCAGTGCTTTTCACAGCGCCAACTCGTACATTGGACGGAAGAGCCGACTCAACGTCACGAATTTGCCTAATGGCGTCTATGGCTGTTTGATCTATGTTGAAATTTTTTCCAACATAAATTTTATCAAACTTCTGGCCTAAATCAGCAAATCGTTCAGAGATGAATTTATCACCTATGCCAAAATCTTTTTCTGGGCTGATTTTGCCGGTTGACTCGCTTGCCAACTTGTTTGCAAGTTCTTGATTTGATTGCTCGTATCCTATTGCGCCCTTAGAGGACAGGGTTCCCTCTGCTCGCACTTGAGCAGGAGACAATTTGAAACCTAGCTTTTCAGCAGACTTTGCGGCGGCTTCTCTTATAGCGGGAGTGTATCCCAGCACTGTACGGCCTAGAGAGCGGGCCAAGCCGGGAAGCCCAGGGCCAATACCGCCAATAATTTCTCCGGTTGTTTTATAACCAGAAACTTCCTCTTTTGGCTCTTTGACGCCCACCCATGAAAGAACGCTTTCAACTTCCTTTTGTGTTGGGAAAATTGTTTCTCTTCCGAAAACAGTGCCGCGTTCTTCGGGCGTTGAATAACCAAGATATTCAGGAACTGTATGCGCAAGAAAGTGCTCGGTTTCTCCAGGTGCGCTGATCAATCCGGTTGCTGTTCCATAAGCCAATCCACCCAGCTTTTCACCAAAGCTAGGCTCCGAAGGCGTTTCTTGAGCAGAAACAGGTTTAGCCGTTGATGGGTCAAAACCACCAACAGGCTTTGCAGTTGAAGGATCGAATGGCATCAGTCTTCAACCTCCACCCAAGTTCCGTTTCTTTGAACCGCTTTATTGCCTTGTGCGTCTTGATGAACTTGTTCGCCAGGGTTTGCTTTTTGTTTAGCTGCGGCGGGTGCAGACGGCTCGCTTTGAACTGGAGCTGCAAGCGGCTGAGCCTTTCTTTCTTCAGAAGGAAGAGCGCTTTGCATCAGATCGCTAAACTTTTTCTGGCTCTTGCCTTTTGATCTCATCTGCTCGTCTTGAGCATTTTGCACGTCTTTTGCAGTGATTGGAATTGCTTTTGCAAATTCTTTTTGAGCCCGATCATAAATATCTAAAATTTCGGGCGGAGTATTTGGTTTTGCCCTAAGAACTTCAAGCCCGCGTTCAAAAGTGCCCCTAAGCATAGCAAGGCGTTGAAGGGCAGTGAAGCCCTTGTCCCCTTCTGCAATTGTAAACTGGCGAGCCCATTGATTAGCTGCGGTGTCTGTAACTTGACGACCTCCACCCATAACTTTTGCGGCTTCTCGGCCCATCGTCATCATTATATCGTTGTAACGCTGAGTGCTTTCTTTTGTCAGCCCATTGGCGAGCGCTTCTAATGGTGCTTGGAACAATGAAGTAGGTTTCCCCCTCATTCCAAACACACCAGAAGTCGCAACTGGCAAATCTTTTAACAAGCTAGTTTGATATGCGGCTTCATTGATTGCTAAATCGACTTGCTGTTGAAACGATTTTACCAATGGAGACCCGCCCGCAGCGCCTTTGGGAATGGGCTGATAGCGTTCAGGGTTTTCACTTATCTGTGCTCGTGTAGCAAACGTGCTTTTGCCCGTCTGCGTGTCTATCACTGGTGTCGGCGCAGCTTGTGACAATTTTTCTTGGGCAGCCAACACATGATTGTTGGCTTCATCAAGCTTGCCCAACAAGAACGCAGCCCCGTTCTGACGAACAAGAGCCGCAGGTTCAGGCCCCATAGCAACCGCAGCTTCTTCAGCCTTTGCAACGCCAGCCTGATAGTTGGTCTTCATCATGTCAATTGCGTCGGCCAGCTTCTGACGAGAAATCTTGTAATTAACGTCCCACTCTTTCATGGACGTATCGTACTTCTGTTTCTCAAATTCAATGCGGGCCTTGTTGCCTTCTTGATAGCCCTTCATCACGCCAGTCATGGCATTCATGGCATTCACGCCGCTCATCATGCCCTTGGAGCCAAGCAGAATGCCCGCAATGGGGAGAATGGTCGCAAGACCCATCAAACCTTCATGAGTGTCGGGCGTGATGTTCATTTTAGGAGGCGGAGCCATCTTGTCCATCGCCGCCTTCTGCTCTTGCATTCCGGCGTACATTGTTTGGGCCGCGTCTGATTTTCCTTTAGCAAGCGTCTCTTCCTGCTTGCGCTTAGAAGTCGCAGTTTCCAAAGCAGCTTGCTGGCTTTGCTTGTACAGACGCTCAAAAGGATCGGCGAAGGCCTTCATAGGGCCTGTTTTAAGGGCCTGAAAAGCGCCGATCTCGTCAGCAGTCGAAGTGTATTGCTGCGGCGCAGGCTGGGTCTGAATATCTGTGTCTGCCATGTTTCACCTTTAACCGCGACCGTACATCATTGCGAGCATTCCAAGCATACCCGTTGCTGCCTGACCGGCTTGCTGCGACAACGCCATCTGAGTATTGATGCCTGTGGTAGTGCCAGAAAGCTGGTTTTGAATGGCTTGACCAATAAGCGGCGTACCCGCCCCAAGAAGCTGAAGAGCCATCGTCTGCTGATTGGCAAGAAGCCTCTGACGAAGGTCTTCTACCGATCGGCCTGCTTGTGCCGCTGCTACGCCACCAGAAGACGCGACCTGTTGAGCCGCCTGAGCCTGACCGGCCTGGAGCTGTTGCTGCTGAGCGGGAGAAAGGGCACCTGTAAGAGCCTGCGCAAGCTGTGTGCCGCCCTGCTGCATAAAGGGTTGAGCAAGCTGTGTCTGTTGCTGCGCAGCCGTGTCGTAAGCGTTCTGAAGTTGCTGGGCCGCACTTTTCCCCTGTTGTTGCGACCGCAGATAATTTAGGCCCAAACCACCAAGACCAAGAGCCGCAATCAAATCTTTGGTGCCAAGGGTTCCAAACGGGGTTTGAATGCCGCCAGCAGCCGTTGGAGCTGCAACGCCGCCAGCTCCCGCAACTTCCTTTTGAAATTCTTCAAACGACGGCGGTTGGTAAAGACCACCAGGTTTATTTGAGTCTCCAGTTAAAGCTGCAACATCTTGTGCAACAGGAGCGGCAGAAGATGGAGCGTTTTGGGCACCAAGCATTTGCAATGTCAGCGCATCGTCCCTGGGGCTGCCCGACTGCACAAACTCAACAGGAGACGTATCCCCATACGCCTTTGCGGCTACGTCTGCGGGCAAAGGCTGCCCTGCTGTTCGGTAAGCATTTTGAACATCAGGGTTCGCGGAAGCGTATTGGCCGGGGATTGTAAACCCACCGCCTAAATCAGGTTGAAATGTTCCAGCATATTCAGATGCTTGGAAAGGTTGCTGAAACGTGTTGTAAACCGGAGTTTGATACAAAGACCCGTCTTGAACGCTTTGAACATTTTGCATCCCAGTTGTGTAATCTGCGCCGCCATAAGAGACAGGCGCTTGTGTGACAGCCTCGGGCGTGTAGGACGGCGCAGAAAAATTTGCGCCTTGCTGGGCCATAGGTGTCGAGTCGAAGAGGCCGCTGAAATCGAACCCGTCATCAAACTCAGGAAGCCCTGTGTCTGGATTGATGGTTCCAGACCCGCCCCTTGCCTTCAGCATAGCAGCTTCACGCGGCGTGATGTGCGCCAGCATGGTATCGCGGCCACGGCCCTTCTTGCGCAGCTCTTCAGCGGCCATCCGCAGGGGCAGGCGGGATATGTCGGTCTTGAGGACTTTCGCGAGGGTCTTTGCCATTACGTCACCGTGCTTCCGACATCCCTGAGGGACTTATCCGTTGAACTCCAGACGTTCTGCGGACCCTTGTCTTCCGACGACCCGCCGAGAACCGGACCACCGGGACTATAGCTCAAACCGGGGGCGGCGAACAGAGCCGACCCCAGTGCGCTTGGCACTCCAGCCGCTTGGAACCCGCTGACGCCAGATTGTGTCGGGTAGCTTACCGAGGTTGATCTTCCAGATGCCGGGAATGCTTGACCAAGGCCATAGCTCACAGCGCCGCCAAGAGCGGATGAGCCAAGCTTGTTCAACCCCAAAACATCCGAGGCCGCGCCGCTTATCCCGCCAGACGCACCACTAATAAGGCCCGTCCTGAGAGCTGAACTCAGGTTTGCACCGCCTGCCAATGCACCAGCCGTGCCTCCAGCAAGGCCACCCAAACCCTTTACAGCTCCTGCTCCAGCGGCAGTAGACCCGCCAATGTTGGGCTGCATTGGACCTTGCACATCGGCAGCAGGGCCGGAAAGAGCACCACCAACAAGATTGCTGACGCCTCCGGTGACGCCGCCGCCCACAAGCCCGCTCTCAATACCTTTTACCACGTTCCCGCCTGTTATCTCAGCGCTTACACCACCGCTGATGCCGCCAATAAGCGCCCCGCTGGCCGCTGATGCCGCCGCACCTGTAATGCCAAGGTCAGTTACCGCCGCAGCAATAGCTCCGCCAGCAAGTTCTGAGATGCCAAAGCCTATGATCGCGGGAAGTATCGGCATTACAGGTCCAACTCATATTTGAAAGACGGAACCATCTGCCCGCCCATCATGCGTTGAGATTGGCTTATCTTAATCGGCAAACCGGTTCTTTGCACCAGCCGATTTACCGAAGGGTTTTCGGAATAGCTGATCATCTTTTTGAAACCCATCTGCTTGAGCGTGTTGGGCACTTTTTGCCACCGCTCAACCACTTGATCAGGCTGCTCAATCGTAGCCGTATGCAACTCAACCATTTGATTGGGCATTGGCTTGAGCACAAACACCGTATTGTGCATCTTCAGTAGCTTGACAATACCCTTTTTTTCCGCCACCGACAACTGAGCTGCGTACTGACGAGGATCAACGCCTGGGTATTCCTTGCCAATCGACTGCATCACAATGTCGGCAATCGGCACTTCTTTGTTTTGAGATTTTGTTTTGGGGGCGCCACGAGGCGTCAACCCGGTCTGAATGGTGTTGGTTTTGATCGGGTTTGGGATGAGTGGCTGTACCATCAAGTAACTCCCAAAGATGCCGCTATTTGCGTGTGGATCAGGTAGTGCTGGCTAATCCACTCGTAAAAATCATCTTCTCGCCTAAAGTCCGCGTCCAGCATGTTGAACGGGTTGCTCAGATTTAGCACAGCAGCAAAATACTGGTGTTCGTTTTGATGAGCAAGTAGCCAGTCGTCAAAGTTGTCAAAGTCAACGTCCGTAATCGGGTATCCAGGCGGAACAGCGCCAGCCGCAATCAAAGTGTCCCTGAACAAAGTATGTTGCAACGAGTTCTCGAACAGAAAATCTTTCATCCCGTCCTTGTCACCGAAGACAACGCTTGAGAGGTTGGTGAAGTTCATGGCTTGTCCGCCTTGTTGTCAAGCTTGTTAAAGATTTGCTTGAGAATGTCCTTCATCTCCAAGATGTCGGCCCGGTAATCCGTTTTGTGGACATATTCGGTGTGAAGTTCGCGTTCAATCTCTTTCATGTCTTCCTGAAGAGCGCGCAATGAGTCCCAGATGACCTTCAACACCCACCCAATGATGGCTCCAAACCCAGCGATAAGGATGTTGACCATATCTTGCGACATCAGAAAGTCCCCGTTGCGCCGTTGACCGACATTATGCGCTCCAAGGAAGAGTCGGTGTCACCACCGGAGGATTAGCCTGATTGGCGATATTGGTGGCAAGATTCGCCTCGATGCTGGCAACCTGTTCCGCGCCAAGAGCCGCCTGAACCCAACCAACAACTTGTGACTGCGTAAGCTGTGCGTAAGGCGTGTATGGCGAGCCAGAAACGTAGGTCACGCCAACCGTGCCGTAGCTGGTGGCGTTGTGTGTGCCGTCCGTCGCGTTGACGCGCCAATGAACAGTGAAAACCACATCCGTCTGCCCTTCGGCCTGCGGATAGCAATCCATCTGCTCAATAATCCATGTGTTAGTGATACTCATTATTTAGCCTCCAACGCAGCGATGCGGGCGGTAAGTGCGTCGTTCTTGGCAGACAGTTCCTGTATTGCGGCGACAAGATGCACAACAATCTTGCTATAGTCTACACTTTGAGGCTTGATGCTTCCATCTTCTTTGACCGCATTTTTTTCGCCAACAACAGCATTTGGGAGAATAGCCTGAAGCTCATGAGCAATAAACCCATCACCGTAGCTGTTGTCTAGATTCCACTTATAAGTTACTGGCCGCAAGGCTAGAACTGTACTTAACCCAGAAGCCATTGGCTGGACGCTATTTTTCAAGCGATAATCAGAAGACGTGTTAAAAAATGCACTCGTGCCGTTAGTGGTAATTGATCCGACGGCAGATGGCGTTGAACTCAAACTACCATAATAGAAAATTAAATAAGTTCCTCCAGTGTTGTCTTTTTGCAGATAGAACCCATCAACATTGCCGCTCGTCCCAAGAGAAAGCTGTCCATTTCCATGGGCATTTATGCCAGAACCGCCTCCATATCCAACGTTACCGTTAGTAGTTCCAATCAACAAATTGCCGTTTGAAGCAATTCGCATACGTTCGGAGCTATTTGAAACCCATGTGAATGCGCCAGCAGGCGTCATGCTGTTTACAAACAGCGCGTTCGTCTGATCCCAATACTGGTAATACTTTACAGTTCCGCTGTTAGCCCAAATAGCGGTGGTAAATTGAGATCCATCATTATCCAGCGTCAGTTCACCGCCATTTCCCGCCTTCACATGCAATTTGGCTAATGGAGAAGTCGTCCCAATCCCAACATTCTGCGACGTATCAATCGTCATCGCAGTCGTGCCAGCGGACTGGACCGTCAAGTTCGTAGCAGCAGGGCTAGTGACGGTTGGAACCGTCAACGTGCCCGTCAACGTGGGG
>TBL_comb47_HYPODRAFT_10005063_pt1 | contig 14901 bp, 19 predicted proteins | sample TroBogypolimnion_40_FD_10682 | JGI IMG/M metagenome (IMG submission 10682)
ACTTAAGGTTATCAGGGTGCAGAGCAGCATACTCACGGAAAGACATCAGCTTATCCAAGAATATGTCATCTGGGTATTGTTTCTTAAGCTCTGTCAGAACAGCAACAGCAGTGGAAGCCTCGCCAGTTTTTTCGGATAATGCTAAAGGCTGCATTCCGCGCTTTCCAAATAGAATCTTACGCAACTGAGGAGGGGAGCCAGGATTGAATATTTCTCCCTTTTCCTCTTCAGGATTCCAGCCAGCCAACTCGCCTAATTCTTGAACCAATTGCAACAAACGGCCTTTATGCCACTCAATAGTTTCTTTGAGTAGATCAACATCTACATCAATTCTTTGACGTTCAATCCAAGCTATAGTTTCAATAAGAAGATGATCTACTCTATGAATGGAACCTAAAGCACGAGCTTTGTCTTTAACTAAATCCCAACCAAGCCANGTTGTAATAGCATCTCCAGCGGCATACCAAAGAGCCAATCCAGTAGGAACCCAAGTAAATGGAGCAACCACTACTCTCATAGTATCTTTACCAAGCTCTTCGTTCCATACAGAGGCGCGAACTTTGGCAATGTCCCCCAATTCAACCTGTTCAATACCTAATCGGGTCTTCGAGAAAGCTTTTAAACCACCAATCTGGAGACCCCCCTTACCGGAGTCCTCTACCGAAGCTTTGGGGTCTTCCAAGTAGGCTAAAACTTGCAAATCCTCGTAATTTGGATAGTCCTTAAAAGTAATACCGAGAGTCAGAGATAAGACTTCTCTATCAAACTTAGCATTGTAGAAAATTAGGTGAGAAGCATCAAATAAACGCTGTAGGATGGCCCTTAAAGCCACGGAGTCAATATTGTTGCCATCTTCATGGTTGACCGGGATGTACAAGCCCTCGATGCCATCAGCGGACAAACAAACGCCAGCTAGAGTGATGGCCTTCTCCCCGCATACGATACGAGTATCTAGACCATCAGTCTCAGTATCCACAGCAATTGCAGGGCAAGTTCTACCCTCAAAAGTATGATGCCTGTGTACATCAGCCAAAATACTATCAACCCAATCACTAAGCTCTTTAGCATCAGTGATTAGGCGGAAGCTTTTTTCAGCCATCCATGGCTTTTTAAGGTCATCAACAGTCAAAGCAGCAATGTGTTCAGAAAAGATAGTTTTGATATCTTTTTTGACTTTGACTACTTTGGCTTTTTTGGGTTTCTTTACTTTAAGCTCTAGATCACTTAGAGTTACTTCACTTGTTTCCATTCGCTTTGTGCCTTAGAATCCTTTGAACCCTGTCTTTTCCTAGAAGTTTAGCCAAGGGGAGCGGGTCTTGCTCATGCTGTGCCTTGAAATAAATATCCAGTAGCTCCTGGGTTCCAGTGTCCTTAGCTAATACTGTCGCCAAGGCCAAGAAAGGCTCCTTAAGATCATCAAAATTTAATTTTACAATCTCTTCTTCGGCTTCTTCCGGAGTTACAATAGCTTCCCTCTCCACAGCCATGGCCGGGAGTTTATAGCGTTTTTCTAACCATTTTAAAGCATCTCGTTTCGAGATACCAAAAATTGAGGCCACTAATCTTACATTGTCATAAAATTGATTGGTTACAGGTGGTTCACAGCCAAAGCAAAAAGCGGAATTCGAACCTCGATAGAAGGTAAAGCTAGGGGTACTATCTCTTCCATGAAAGGGGCATGAAATCTTACCCCCGCTAGGCTTACCCTTCATGTTCCCGGTTTCTTCCAAGAGTTGAATGGTCAGATCATAGAAATCAATTTCCCATCTAACACGGTCCCATCGCTCTATAGGGATATCCGTAGAGGCCCTATAGAGCTTGTCTACCTCAGATTGAACCCACTCAATATCATCAGCAGATGACAGGTTCTGTGGGTTTGGCTTCTTCTCTGTCTCTGGCATCAAAAAATTCCTTTAACTTGGCATTGATATGAGGGGTTAGATGAGCCTTCCCTAACGGCCCTTCTCCTTTCAAATATCTAAACATGATCTCTCGGGTTACAAAAGTAAACTGAAGAACGGACACCAAAGTAGTGAAACCATTAGGCTTTTCCCAGTTAACACTCACAATCCCGTTGTAGCTTAAGACCTCGTTTCTCAACTCAGGTGGTCCCTGAGTCAATAGAACAAAGAAGTCTCCAATATCATGATAGTTCATGTTGATATCATAGGTGGTAATTTGAAATCTAGCCACAGGATGGGTTGGAGAAACAGTAATTCTCACTTCGACTCCAAATACTGCTTTCCTAGAGCCACCAGAGCCCTACGATTCTTTTGGAACTCAGAGGGGCTCACAGATAGCTCATGAGTCATTTCTTTTACCTTATCTAGATACATGATAGCCTCTAGAGTAGGCATAAGCTCAGGAGATTGATCCTTGACAAAGCTGACAAAGTGGTCAGCAAATAGCTTATGGTATAGAGCCTCTTCCTGTCTATCACGATTATCTCTCAATTGCTTAGAGTTATCGTGAATATAGGATTCAAAAGACTCTACGATCTGCTCACCTTCAGTTTGATCAGCAGCTAGGTCTAAGCTAAAAGACACGTTAGCTAGAGCATCCTTGCTCTGTTTGACCCCTAGGGTCATGTATTTATTGCTAAGGCAACGATTAACGTAGCCAAAGAACCTTCTTGCTGAAGCCCCATAGCTGCTCCAAGGGTTAAAAACATCAATGACATCCTTGAACCCACGATCACGCCACTTGGAGGTTTCTGGAAGGGTTCTCATATGAATTGATAGCTCTGAGGCCCAATCCTCTACAATAGGGTCAAAGGGGGAGCGTTTAATGCGGCGGCTAACCCAACTACGCACATAATTTGGGTATAGCTGCTCCATCTCATCGAAGGAATTAGGCACAATAAACCCATCCTGTCCAATGAAATGACCTTCGGCATTAGTGAAAGGGTCTCCAGTATAACCCTTTACATCTAGGCTGCTTAGATACTTCTGGTGGGGGTAGTAATCCTCATTTACCGACACCTCTGGCAGTCCATCTAGCTCTTCTTGCATACGGCTCCTTTGAAAGTCCCTCATATCAACTATACTAGGATTGTGCGGGGTTCATGCCATTATTTTTTTTCTAGCTCTCCAATGGCAGTTTCATTACGTTTTATGTTCTTCCCATGTTTCTCTACAGTGTCCTTAGTACGACGGACTTGAGCAGCCATGGCATCATCATGATCAGCAACTATCTTATCGCGTCTTTCTTGCTCATCATTGTTTGTTTTTGTATTATTAATAACTTCTTTAGTTTTTTCAATGAGGTCAATGATGGCTTTTGCTTTTTCTTCTGAAGCCTGTTCCCTTCCCTTCGCATAGCTATAAAATATGCCTGATAATACCGCAGTTACAACGAAACTCCAAAAGGCGTTATGGAGAATTTTTGACCAGCGATCAAAGCGCATTATGGCCTTCTGGGATTCTAACACCATTTTCATCATATCCGTTAGTTGTATACAAAATCTTGACTATTTTATCAAAATGAACCTGTCTATCTGATTGGAGAAGTTCTTGATCTTCTAGCATCGAAGAATTTGATTGTACTGAAGTTTTCAGAGCATCTAAAGTTTCAAGACGTTTAGACAGATTGACATGCTCATTTTTCAGAGCATCTAAACTTCTAGAAATGTCCTCTAGCTTAGCGTTTACATCTACATGGAATTCTGGGATTAAGCCAGTTAAAGTAGATTTTAAAGCCTCTAAATGAGTGAGTACGGTCCATAAAGCGGCCCCAATCTCTTTATTGAGAGTGTAAATAGCCTGAAGATCATCTTTTACAGAGGCAGATCCAGATAGGTAAGATGCGGCTCCATCTACCATTCTTCTCCCTTGTTTCTCCGGACCAGTCATAATTATCCTAATTTGTGTGTTATTTCGTCTACTTCGTCTGATAGGTGCTTGAGTTGGTTAAGAAGTGTGTGGAGAATGGTCTCCATGGCATCGAGTCGGATTTGAATCTCCCCTAATCTGTGTAGAAAAATATCCTGATCCAAGGTGTTGCCCCCTATATAGAATCACGAAATAAGTTTTATCTTCTCTTAAACGGATTTTGAACTCCTCCATTTACTTTTTGCATTATGGCTAATTGCCTTTCATATGATCGTAATTCGGACATCGAAGAAGTCTGTAGATCCAGGCCATTTTTAGGTAAGCCGTTCACAAAGTTGGCTGGGTTCCATCCATTCATTATATCAGCAAATTCCCTAGCCCCTTCTCCTGTGGCCCATTGTTGTGCTACCCAAGAAGCTAAAGCTGTAGAGTCACACATATCGTCATGAGCGTCCTTTTCAGCGGGAGCTTGAACTTTTATTTGGTATTTTCCTATATAATTTGCTTCTACTAGTTTAATCTCATCATGAAATTTTTTAACATCAGGAAAAGTAACCTTTTTCTGCTGCATAAGACCTTTTAAAACTAAGTACATCTGAGAATTAATGCCAGAAGTTAAATGAACTAGGTCTAACCCATTAATACCATAAGTTTGTAAAAGCTGAACAAGCATAGAACCACCATGTTGGTCAGTAGCACCTCTAAAACAGGGAAGAAGATCATTTTTAGTCTTTAGCCAATCTAGCACATCCTCTAAGGGTAGCTCTTTAAATCCTTGTTCATATTTACCTTCTCCAACCATCATACGATCTATATAATCGAATACCAGCTTAGCGCCTAACTCCTGAAGTGGTTCCCAATGGCAGATAGACAATGCGGTTCCATCATGTTGCATTCCAAGATCCAGGCCCCAGAAGAATTTTTGACCCATCATCCTAGGCTCAAAGCTTTCAGCATTTTGTCTTCCGATCTCTATGCAGCTTTCAATAGTGGTTAATTTAACATAAGATTCAGCGGCTTCTAGGAAGTCTCCACCATATTCTGCTCTAAACACATCAGGGTTTTCTCTATGCTCTTTTTTCAAGAAAGCCACATCAGAACGAGGGTTCATTTCAGCGGTAGAGCATCTAAAAGATAGGATATCCGATTCATTCCCCATCTTCATACCGGATTGATATAGACTATAATACTTACCGATCTTCCCATTTGGGGAAGTAATAATAAGAATCATGGATTCTCGCTTACCATCTCTTGTTCCACCAGCTTTAAACTGCATGGTGGCGGGGGAGGCAGCTTTGTAAATTTCATCGGAGTTAGCCCCAATTTGAGTTCTATAAAAAGCAAACTCATCTAGGGCTAGAACGAAAGAGCTAGGACCACGAACAGCGCCAGTTGTACAAGGGTAAGAGGCTACTTTAATAGATGGAGTAATATCTCTCTTATGTCTATCCGCCTCTGATACGAAAGTCATTTCTTCGGTATTCATAGATTTCAAGAAAGGGGAGAAGAACGGAGCTTTATTAATATCTTCTTTCATTTTATCAAATAAACGAGAAGATCCTTCAGAGTCCTGGGCCATGAAAGTAAAGTCGATAGGTGATCCGTGAACAAGACCATAATATTCCTGAGGAGAGTGAATATTGAGAAGACGATATAGCTTATAAGCAGCAATAGCAGATACAAGTTGACTCTTGCCACCTCTTCTACCAACAATAGCAACAATTTCATTATAACCTTCAGGTTGTGCTTCTTCCCAAGAAGATATATTTATACGGCCTTGTTCATACACATATTTAATGTATTCGGTCTCTTTGAAAGTGTATAATAGGTTTTCACAGAAAATGTCGTATACTGGAACCTCTCTCTCATCTTTATCCATAGGGACACCAAAAATGAGTTTAAGAAGAACTCTCTGCACCGGGTATAATTTGATGTCTAAACCTTGGGGAGATTCAACAAAGTCAAGGGCATCCAATAAGTTGCTGTTATCTGTAATATGGTGTTGGACTAAATCACCAAATATAGAATCTCTAGATTTTTGAGTAAATTTTTTAGTTGGAGAAGCCATTCAATTTCCCTTTAAGAAGTTTCATTAAGGTAAGATATTAGTGAAATCATGCATAACTCCATGCACCATACCACCCCTGCAAGCAATAGCACCTCTTCTTGATAACGCATCCCAAATATAATCGGGGCGACTCAACATTGCTCTTTGGTAAGCGTAATGAAGAAGCAAATTAGCTAGTGGATCGGATTCAATGACAGTAGACCACAAGCTAGCCGTTTTAGGGTAACTTGTTTGTGCCATCGCTATAGCCAAAGAAGAAGTCAGAGTATCTCCTTCTACATAGGGTAGAACAGCACCACGGCTATTCTTCATCCCTCCGGATTGAGTGACTACATCAAAGAAAAAAGCAATTGATCTAACATTAGTCTCACCGTTTGCTACATATTGAGAAGCTAGGGTTATAGCAGTTCCAAGCACCCCATTTACAGCTAAGGCGACCTGAGCATTTACACAAGAGTCAGAAGACAAGAATGCTTTCCATTGTGTTTTGCCATCAGGTGTGAGATTTTTACCATTTAAAAAATTACTAGTCACAAAAGCTAGTTGGTCGGCAGCATTCATAGTAGCTAAAGAGGATACAGGGACACTAAAGAATGAGTCTACAGCATTTGATCCGGATAACTCAATGACTTTGGCAATAAGGTGTTCCCCTAATGAGCCCGTACCAGGATTCCACTGAAGAGCGCCGACAGAGATTCCTTCCCCATCAAAATTACCTGAAATCCCATCGTAAGCTAGAGTGCCATTTTCATAAGCACCTGTGATGGATAAGCAGGTATCCAGTAACTCTTTAGACATAATTTCACCTCACTAAAGAGGTGAAAAGTTTAAATATCATCAGGGTCTGAGTCTGATTTATCCAAAAAGGCAGATAAAGGCATAGTCATATCGCCCTTGACCTCCACGGACACGGGACCTTCAATAACCTGAGTGGGTGGGGGTAATTCGAATTTCTGAGGGCTAGAGAGGGCTTTCCAGGCGTTTGCGGCAAAGCCTAGCTCTTCTGGTGGGACACCGGCCTTACAATACTCTTGGAAAACGTAGGTCAGGTACTCATGTTGTTCGGGGGTTAGGATAATAGCAAGCATAAAAAGGCCCTCTTCTTTTATTACTAAGAAGAGGGCCTTTAGAAATTACTTCTTTACAGGTTTGACGCTTTTTTGTTCGGCAACGATCTTAGTGGCGGAGGCAACAATCTCCTCATCCTGGCGCTTTTTAAGCATTTCCTGAAGAGGTGCGTCTAAACGCCTCTTATAGCCTACGGTTCTAACCATAACCTCTCGGGCATAACTGTCACCCTTACCACAATAGTAATACAAGGCCCACATGTAATCATCCTTTGTGGTCTTACCTTGAATCATGGCCGCTTCATGCTTGTCAGCAAGAACTTCAATACCGATGGCTAAATTAATAACTGGATCAGCGAGAGATTCAGGTGTAAGCGTAAGCCCCCTAGCCTTATAATATCTGATCGCAGTATCATACATAAGCTGCATGAGTCCTGTTGCTCCAGAAGCATTCTTGGCAAAGGGATTCCAGCTAGACTCCTGTTCGATGAGGCCCATGACTAGTTCTGGACGGATATCATACTTACGGCAACCGTTATAAAGTTCAAAACTCATGCGAGACTTCACATCAGCGGGGAGTTTATTGCCAATCTTCTCTTCGATGATGTCGCGGATAATCTGTTGTTCGTTGATAACACGGAGATTTGACAACATCATCTCCTGGGTGTTCTTGAACTCGTTCTGATTTTTCAGAAGTTGATGACCGAAAAATCCGGCCACTCCAACCACTGCCAGAACCACAAGACTCAGGAGGATCACAGAGGACCCCAGAATCTTGTTCATCCAAGCTGGTGCGTGGAAAGGCTTATCATTTTCATTACTCAAAATTTCCTCCTTGGAAATAGAAATCGGTGCGGGAAGACCCCACACCTACATTATACTGAGGTTAGCCTCAGTTTGTACCTATAAAAAGGTAACTTTAGATTTCATTGAAGTTAAGATGTTCCACTAGTTGGGTTATCACACCGGTCATGGTCTCATTTCTGAGTTCGGTGTCCATCTTCCTCAATAAATCTTCGCGTTGGGTATCTATTTTACCATCTATCAGGCCATTAATATGGTCCTTGATACGAGGATCTACCCCATCATGAAACACATTGTTCATGAAGAATGTTGCTCTATCTTCTGTTGATAGATTGTTCCATTGAATTTTATTCATATTCTTAAACTGCAAAGCACCATCCAAGTTAGTCAATAACTGGCTGGCGATATCTTTGGTTAAGAGGTCTGACTGTTTTTTGATTCTCATCTTATCCTTGGGCAACTTGAACTATCTGTTGAATATGAGATTGAATCTTCCAAATCCACTTTTCCAGTTCTCTGCCTAACTCAATGCAGATATCGCCGGTAACCTCATCTTTTAGTTCCTCATTGAATAATACCATCCCCGCCTTCAATTCAGCCGATAATTCTAACGACATGTCTACTAGAGCTTGGATTAAGGTTTGCTCATCTCCGAATAAAGGACCACCAGATGGAGCCGCTACTGCTTGGCCATTGAGTTGAACAATGCGTTCAGCAATAAGATCCCCGCCTTCGATTAAGAAATCATAGAAAGCTCCAAAAAGTTCATGAAGGGGGTTAAAACTAGGACCCTTTACATTCCAGTGAGCCTCTTGAGTCCTATTAGATAAGGATAGAAAGGCGTTTAAGGCAACTTGTAAGGCGTCTAGGACTTCAGGGGGAGTAGGATATACTTCGCTCATTTTCATTCTCCACTAGAGAATTAGATAGTCAAAAAGTTAATCCCCAGGCTGATTAGGTTTTCTAGCTTCTTCGGCTCGTTTATCTACAGCTTCCATATGCTCTGGGGAAGCCAAAACTTCAGCAGCATCAACGGCCACATTAGGGTTGTACTGTTTAAAAGACCCACCATGGCCTATTTTTAGATGACATTCGTTGTCCCCCATACACAGGGAAATAAGATTATCAGGATGCAACTCCAAGGATGGGTCATCGTGAAAAGGCATTTTATGATGTACTTGAAGATGGGAGGTTCCCCCACATGCTGCACATTTAGGGTTAGTGGCTAAGAAATGTTTTCTTACTGTAGGCCATTCACCTGACCTTGTAATAAGGCCCTTTACAACATGTTCTCTTACAATGGATATTGCTTGATTAAGGATATGCATAATTTCTCCTATGCAAAAACCCCCACCATCCGAGCGGGGGTTTGTTATCCTTTTACGATTTTGATTACTGGCCGATGTGACCCATAGCGGTTAGATCGGAGATCAAAGCAGCTAGAGCCTCAGAGACTTGTAGAAGAGTGGCAGAGGTGGCAGAGGTGAAAGCCTGCTTAGCCAATGCGGTCCAGCCAGTGACAGCAGTCCAGCCAGTGCCTGGGGCCTTAGATGCAGGAACACCAGAGAAAGAGGTGTCAGCAGATAGCCAGCCAGCAGTAACTAGAGCAGTTGCCTGAGCTAGTGTGAATGGGAATGAAGAACCATTCATGACTCCAGCAGTATAAACAGTTCCGGTATTAGCAACGGAATCAACGATTAGAACATCTCCAATGAATCCGTCAACATCTCCAGCGTAATTGCTGGATTTGTTAGAGAAATGGACAACCGTAACGAGATTGTAGGCAGTAAGTGACATAGGTGAAAGCCTCCCTTATATCTTAGGGATGAGAAGTCCTTTTTATTTTTGTTTTACATTCAAAGTGACTTCTTTTTGTTTAATGGCCATCAAATTATTTGGATCTATCTTCGTTACGGCATCAAAACAGGCAATAGCGTCCTCGATTCTTCCCATTTCTCGAAGAGCCATTCCGGAGCCAATAAAAATAATGGGAGCGGCTACCCCTCCACGAACTCTCATATATTCTTTAGCGGCTTTTAAAACTATTTGGGGTTTTTCAGCAACTAAGGCTTGTTGAAAAACATTAAACCAGGATCTTGCATTATTCGGATTTTCATTGGCATCTTGAAGAGCCAAAGTCAAATAGTAATCCTTTTTAGACTCTTCTCTAGCAAATTGCATTTTACCAGCATGGTGAATGACTACATCTAATTGCTCTGTAATAAGACCCCTATCAGTGAAATACCCATCGTTGAAGTAGTCATCCGGAGTTTCATGAATTCTACCAGAAAAAATACTATTATTAGAACGAAAGCTAGGACCAAATAAACGATAGATATTTCTAAATAATCTCATGCCTTCGTGTTTTGCGTAATAGGGGAAACTCCCGCCTATCACATCTTTTCCAAAGTTTGGGTTGTCTAAAGCCGTTCCATCCATTACTACAATTTCTTTATGGGGCAGGTAATTCCAAATAGGGAGTATGAAGGCCAAAGCACGAGAATATGTAGCCAATTTCACTTTTTCATGGTCAGAAGGGTTTATAGCTTCATCGGCATCTAAAACTAAAATCCAATCAGAAGTGCAATGTCGCAAACTCTCATTTCTAGCTTTAGAGAAGTCATCACACCATTCAAAGTCTACAACTTTTGCTCCTGTACTATGGGCCATAATTTTAGTATGATCAGTAGAACCAGTATCTACTACTATAACCTCATCTACTAAACCGCGAACAGAGGTAAGACAATCCCCTATAATGTGGGCTTCATTTTTAACTATCATAGCTAGAGAGATTGTCATAAAGCCTCTAGTTCTTTAATAGTTTTAGCCGCACTAGTATGTAGAATGCCTATTCCACCTTTGGCTTTCCATTGATCAATATTTCGTTCACTATCATCAATGAGGATGTCCCCAGGCTGACAATGCTTCTGTTTATCCACAGCAAAAGGACCCGTATTAAATTCAACCTCTGGACCAAGATGAAATTTTACCCATTCGGCTTTATCTTCTTTAGCGGTAGGGATAGTAACCCTCCTAGGGAGACCTGTTAAAATTACTGGGTCATAACCGTGAGTTACTAAGTACCCCCATAGGTCTCCTGCATCTGGCATGGGCTTAAGATTTCTGTAGAATCCGGCACCATTATTATGTTCAACCAACAGATCCCACATTTGCTGATCAGTTACCTCATCCGGGTAAAACCCAGTTAGCCTCTTAAACCCACCATCATAGTCGGCCATCACACCATCTAGATCAACAAATGTCTTCATTTTACTCTCCAATAAACCAATACTCTAAAATAATAAAAGCCGCCCGAGAGCGGCTTTTGATGGCGGGAGTGTAGGGAGTCGAACCCAAGCCTGAGGTTTTGGAGACCGGGCGTTTACCACTAACGGAATCCCCCATTAACTAAAAATGAATGACATGATTTATTTAGATTTCAAAATTCCCATAACCATTTGATGATTTGGCAAGCCTAACTCCTTGGCTATGGCCCTTAAAGGAAGACCTTTTTCTTTTAATTCCATTATCTTTTGAAGAAGTTGCTTTCTATTACAACTCCAACAAATGCTGGCTTTATCCAACTTATTCTTTTTCCCGCAAGAGGCACAAGAGGGTCTTATTTTTATCACTCTAACCTTGGCGCTGTAAACTACTTGTCCTCCCCATATTTCATGAACCTTTGCCTCTTCTTTGAGATGGCAGCTTTGGCATAAGCAAATCAGATTATCCAGGGCATGGGAAAGTGAGTTCATCCAAGGACTAATATGATGGACATCTGGTTTTCTATTTTTCTTCTTATGGCAGTGTTGACATTCATAGTTATCTCGTTCCCAAGCTAATTTGCGTTGAGTTTTCCAGGCCAGACCATCTTTATCTTTACCTCTTCGGCCCAAAGACCACTGCTTGCATCCACCTTTCCAACGAGGGTTCCCTGCGCCTGATTGTTGATTTGATCGGCACTCTGAACACTGGTAAGAAGGGGGTTTTCCGCTGGCTAATTTGACTATTCTAGCTTTTTTGCAAATGGGGCAGGTAACTTCAACTGGCTTAGTCTTCTTAGAAGGACGAGCATTCCACATGCACTTTCTTGAGCAAAATCGCTTGGACCTTGTTTCATGTGCTTCACCACATTGTTCACAGACTTTCACACTAGCTCCCCCTATACATTATACTTGGGAAATTTACTTTTGGAGCCAAAATTCGGAGTTTACTTAAAAGTAAACTTACCATTGGAGCTACCTATCGGTTTTGAACCGATCACCTATGCTTTACCGAAGCATTGCTCTACCAACTGAGCTAAGGTAGCGTTTGGTCGCAGAGGATGGACTTTAACCACCGACCTTCCAGGCTTTAATCCCTGGATGCTCTTTCACTGAGCTACTCCGCAATATATCTTATACTAACTTTATTCCTGGTTGTTTACCATTTAATTCATTTTTATAAGTGCTTAAGACAGCAACAGCAGTAAGTTTATTGTTTAAATCTGGTTCACGCCAAAGAGTCGTATAATGGGCTCTCCAGAAAGTTCCTCTAATGTAAGCTTCAAAGGGATCGTAACCCTTAGTCTTCTCCATGCTTTGGAAAGACTTGGAGAACCTCTGGTAATAAGGGTCAGAGGGATTGCTTTGAAGTAAAACCATCGTCCCATTAACCCAAGGAGCGAGGGGGTGGCGCTTCTGAAACTCAGCAGCACAGTGAGAAGCTTGAACGGCCTTCTGTGCGGGGCTTAGATCGTCACGGACAATGATGTAAAGCTTTCTGGCCCCAGGATCTTGTAGGTAGGTCTTCCAATCCTGAACTCTTGCGGCGATTTCGTTGTTTCGGTAACCAGCTTGATACTGCTCAAGCTTTCCAGGCTTCTTAGCTAAGGTCTCGATTGGCCCCTTGTGCTTTCTACCTTGCTCTGCTCTCATCTCACTCATTGCAATGTGAAGGGAGCGTTTTGCGACTGAGCCTATATCTGTAGACTTCAGTAATTTCTTAGCTTTCTTCCAGGCTTCTTTCTGTTCTTCGGTAAAACGGATTCTTGTCTCGGTAGCCATGATGTATTCTCCTATAGAAATGTTTGGCTTTGTTTGAGCTTAAACGATTTCCATGGATGTCATGGTGAACGACTTACAACCTAGAGGTGTGTGCGACCTGTCATGTTGATTCTCCTTTTACTAAGGTATTCTACTATTACTCACAAATTTGATTTATTTTTACTATTATTTGGTGCCCCTAGCAGGATTTGAACCCGCGATCCTAGGGTTAGAGGCTAGAGCTTTAGACCGGACTAAGCTATAGAGGCATGTTTACTAAGATGCTTTCTTATGGAGTTGTCTGAAACGCCTAACCTCCTTCCTGCTTCTAAAAATCCAACTTCTTTTGTTAATTCTAATAATAAAGGAATTTCCGGCCATAATTAACCCTTGTTGACTCCATTCATCAAAGAATCAGAAAGTTCATTCTATGGCGGAAGTGGAGAGACTTGAACTCTCACAGGATGCTATTCACATCCTGACTAGTTTTCGAGACTAGGCCGATAGCCAATTTCGGTTGACACTTCCTTATTTTTTGCTTCTTCTTTTAAATGACAGCTTTGACACAGTGAGATGAGATTGTTTAGAGCGTGAGATTGAGAGATTCTCCATGGAATTATGTGGTGAACATCCGGCTTACGCTGCTTCTTTTTGTGGCAATGTTGGCATTCATAGTTGTCTCGTTCCCAGGCCAATTGCCTCTGAGCTTTCCAGGATAGTCTGTCCTTATCTCTTCCAAACCTTCCGGGGGACCAGTAACGATATCCCCCCTTCCAAGTTGGGGACTCAGGCCCAGGAAGATGGTTAAGGCCCTCCTTTGAACTGCACTCTAGGCACTGATCTTTAAACGCTTTTTTAGTGGAATAACCTCTGCCCACTTGATATTCTCTCCCACAACCCCTACAAGTAACTTCAATCTTCTCTGCTTCATAGGCTCGTTGGCAGAGCTTGTTACAGTATTTTTTGAAGGATGCTATTTCCTTATTACACGCTACGCAGTTCACTGAATACCTCTATTGAGAATTCAAAAGTTCGTTTTGGCGGCAAAAGCGAATTAGCTTATTTTGTAGCTGTGATCATGTCATGGGCTACGATGGCATTTGGAAATATTGCTTTGACTTCATCCAGATAGGCGATGGGAGCTTTGTGATTCTGCCAGCTATCTTTACCAGATGGCCCTTCTGTTTTACCTGATTCTCTGTGTGCTGTGATGTGGACAGTGCCCCCAGGCTTCAAGGCGTTCCACATTCTCTTCAAGACTATGGTTCGGTTAGCCACATCGGGAATCACATTCAAGAGATTTGAAGCCGTAGCCATATCAGCTTTTTCTTTTTTCAACTCAGTCATGGTCTCTTGATTGTAGGTATCACCGTTGAATTTATCGTAGGGAAGATAGGTGATGTTCTTAGTAGCAAACCATTCCTTCAGGGCCTCTACCATCTCTGGTCTACCCGCTCCGATATCAAATACTCGTCCTCCAGTGGGCCAATCCGTGATCTTTCTGAACAGGGCGGGTAATCCACCCCTCATCTGCTTCGGAGTCAGGGAGGTGCCTTTACCACTGAACTCCTGATCAATATCTTCCACTTCTAGCTCTTCTCCGGCTCCAAACATACGATGTTTCTGATTCCAAAATGCCTGTCCTTCTGGAGATTGCATTTGATGAGGTTTTGTGCGTAGGCCAGTCTCTTGCTCTGCGAAGGTATACATGGCAGAGGCTATTCCTTGTCGCTGGAATTCAGGTTCTACCTCCAGGTCAGCAGCCTCCAATCTTCCTCCTCGCACTACAAACTCAACATGACCAGCGTAAACCCCATCTTTTTTGGCTACAACTGTATAAGCATTGCATTCATCCTCACCTATTGGGTCACCAAATGGATGAAAGGTTTTTTCTAGTGTGAAGGTGGGCTCTCCTGTTAGGAGCTTAGCAGAAAGCTTTAAATTCAACTTCATATCAACCTCTAATAAGGGTTAGGTATTTGAAAATATCAATGACTCCACCAAATATGGTATTTCTTGACAGCGGTTAGGTTGGTGTCGAAGCCAACATCGCACCGGAACTGCTCATTTGCTTCCCCGTAAGGGATCAAGTCAAGAATGGACTTAGG
>TBL_comb47_HYPODRAFT_10005065_pt1 | contig 14896 bp, 7 predicted proteins | sample TroBogypolimnion_40_FD_10682 | JGI IMG/M metagenome (IMG submission 10682)
GTTCATCGTATAACCACAATAATGGCAAACGAGGGAATTGTTGTGTTTGTGGAAGGTTAGGCTCACATCGCAAGAATTGCATTTGGGCACCCAACCACACATCTTGCACTCAATAAATGGTGAGAATCCGCGTCGGTTCTGGAAAAGGATCACCTGCTCCTTCCGCTCAAGGGCCCCTGTGATTTCAGAAAATAAAAGTGGTGTAAGGTGCGAATTCATCTGTTTTCGTTTATAGGCATCCTTGAAATCAGCAGTCAGGATTTCAGGCATCTCAATATTCAGATGTCGTTCATTGAGGGCCACTAACCCGTATTTTCCCAAAAGGGCATTGTAGTAAGTTTCGACTGATGGGGTAGCAGTTCCCAACAATACAGGTATTTGTAAAAGATAGCCCAAAATAATCGCTGAATCCCTGGCATGGTACCGTGGAGCCGGATTTTCCTGTTTATAACTGGTTTCGTGTTCCTCATCGACCACAATAAGCCCAAGGTTTTGAAAGGGAAGGAAAATTGCAGACCTTGTACCAACAATTAATTGATAATCATATTGTTGATTATCAGTTTCATTTAAGTTCCCAAAATTCAGGACTTTGTTCCAGATTTCGACCCTTTCCGCATCATTGAATTTTGAATGGTAAATACCTGCCTTTCCACCAAATACCCGGGTCAGGCGATTGATAATTTGTGTGCTTAAACCAATCTCTGGCAAAAGATACAAAACCTGTTTGCCTTGATTTAAATATTCTTTTATTAACTGGATGTAAATCTCGGTCTTTCCACTCGAAGTTACACCGTGCAATAGAGTAACATTATGATTTACAATTGATTGCTTGATTAAATCGAAACTTGTCTGTTGGGCTTGACTCAGGTCCGAGAGCGCAGATATTTCGCCATTAAAGGTGGCCAGCCTGTCAACCTTCTGATCCACAAGCATTAGAATATCCTTCTGAACAAGTCCGTTCAGTACAGCCGCGCTGATTCCTGTTGATTGGAGAAGCTCTTTTTTAGTGACAAACGCTTTTTTTGTTTGGGTCGCTATGCCTGACAAATGAAGGTAACCACTCAACAATTTGTGCTGCACGGGAGTTTTCCTTAACAGGTCGAGTGCAATATGAATTGATTTTTCGGTCGATAAACGATTGGATATTAGAACAGTTGACTCAGTTTTCAACCGATAACCTTCCCTGATCTCTTCTTCAACAGAAATAGCCCCTTTAATCAATAATTCTTTAACAACAACAATTGAATCCTTTCTTTGCAAAGTATTGTTCAGTTCCGAAATTGAAAGACTTCTTTTCTCATGAATAACATCAAAAAGCAGAAGTTCAACCGGGGTTAATTTTGCATGGCTTTGCTCTCTATATTCCTCATTATAATTAATCCTGGTTTCGCTTTCCAATTTCAATCCTGAAGGGAGTGCAGCCTTCAGAACTTCGCCAATCGCACATTGATAGTATCCGGCAATCCATTCCCAGAACGGAAAACAGGAAACCGGAACAATTGGTATCCTGTCAATCAGGTATTCGATTGCCTTTGTTTTATACCCTTCGGGCTTTGTATCGTGTACTTTGTGGACAAGTGCTGAATAAAACTTCTTTATACCGAATTGGACAATAACCCTTATTCCCGGCACCACCTGATCTTTCAGCTCGTCGGGCACCTGATAGGTAAAATAACCCGGAACAGGCAGTGGTAGAATAACATCGGCAAATAAGATCGTATTTGTATTCATCTGATTAAGATTTCCACAAAACTAATCAGTTTCAAAAGAAGTTGAATAGCGCTATAAAAAGTAATCTAAAAATACATGGCCAGCTATAAAATTTGGACAATAAGACCGGCCAAGGTAAGATTTGCTCTACGATATATAATTCCATTTTTCCCTTTTTATCATAAATAAAACACCGAAGGCCCATAAAATTAGTACTAAACAGTAAACATCTGAAAACCAGAGCAAAATTTTATACGGGTTATCATATGGAAAATTGATCTGAAAAAAGATGTATATTTCATAATAAGATTGATCTAAAGTTTGCAGGACCTTTAGATAGAACAAGGCATTTTATTCAACTTCCGGATTCGTTTCCAAATCTTTCCGTGGTCAATTCCCTAACTGGGAAATACTTGAATAAACCCGGGTAAACGGTCCCGAAGCATAAAACCTGTCAAAGCTCAACATTTATGGGATAATTGGATGCTCCCCGACGGAGATGGATTTATCCTCAAGGACAGCTTTTAGATTTTGTTTTAGTGACCGGGTGAGGGTTGTCACTGACATCGCTCACCCGGTCACTAAAGACTAATAAAAATGGTGCTGAAACGCTAAATCTTTGGAATTTAATGTTTCATGAACAAGATACATGATTTTTTGGTTATATACAAAACTCAACAAAACATGACAATAAAAATCATAAGAGCTAATGGGTTATTGTCTTTTGATAAAATCCATTTTTCGTTTTTAAATACCTTTGTGAAAAGGAAAAACTTCAACTCAATGAAAAAGCTCATTTTATTCTTAACCATTGGTTTTCTATTGCAAAATTCAATTGCCCAGGTTCCAACGACATGGAACACCACTGGTATCGGGGGTGGAGGTTCGATGTTTTCGCCTTCCATTAATCCTGCCGACCCAAACGAATATTATGTGGCCTGCGATATGAGCGAATTGTTCCACACCCTTGATTTCGGGTTGAGCTACTCAATTGTCGATTTTCGCCAGCTCGCTGCGTCCAAAAACAGTGTCGTTCGCTTTACAAATACTTCAACACGTTACAGTATCAATTACGCCAACAATGCTATCTTACCGGTTAAAAGTACCGATAGCGGAAAAACATGGAGCAAGCTAACAGGAAATCCTGATGACTCTGAAGAGACCTTCGGTATCTGGGCTGATTACAATAATCCCAACCGGGTGATCATCAATTATTGGGGTGGCATTTACTTTTCAAGCAATGGCGGAACCTCATTTACAAATATTCATACAGCCATTGATAATGGTGCAGGGATCATCATTGCAGGTGTTTTCTTTGATGGCAACAACATCTACCTTGGCACCAACGATGGAATTATTTATTCCACCAACAGTGGAACAAAGTTTAATACCTTAACTACAACAGGGCTTCCGGCGAATGAACGCATCTTCTCTCTTGCAGCAGCCAAAGTTGGCACTACGACCCGTTTTGTTTGTCTGACCGGTGACGTTAATGACACTTACCTGGGGTTGGTTGGGACAGATTACTGGGGATATATCCGTGGTGTTTATTCGATGGACAACCTTTCAGGTACCTGGACATCAAGAATAGCTGGGATCGACATTAACAAAGATTATCTGATGTTTGTGGCCATGGCTGAAAACGACATCACGACCGTGTATCTTGGAGGGGGAAGTTCTTCAGGTCAACCGAATGTGATGAAAACCACGACTGCCGGCACAACATGGACCTGGATACAGACGTTCAATACAACCAACAATCAAAACCTTGTTACGGGTTGGTGTGGTACGGGGGGTGACAAGACATGGGGATACCCGGAATGTCTATTCGGAATTGCTGTTTCGCCGACCAATAAAAATGTTGTGGTCATCAGTGATATGGCCTTTGCATCCAAAACAAACAACGGTGGCACAACCTGGATACAGGCTTATGTTGACCCTACAACCCAAAATGTTGCTGGTTCCGTTACACCTGTTAAGCATTATTATAAAAGTATCGGATGTGAAAATACGTCAGCCTGGTTCCTTCATTGGACCGATAACAATAATATTTTTGCCGCATATACCGATATATTTGCCATCCGTAGCAAAAATGCCGGTCAGACGTGGGCATTCGATTATTCCGGACCCACAACAAATACGATATACAACATCACAAAAAATGTTTCAGGAACAACCCTATATGCTGCAACTTCCTCTGTTCATGATCTATACAAAAGCTATCGTTTGCAGGATGCAACCATTGATGCAGGAACAGGAAGTGTCATCTCATCGACCGACAATGGAGCAAACTGGACGACCCTCCATAATTTTGCCCACCCTGTATATTGGCTGGCGACCGACCCAAACAATGTCAACCGGATGTATGCTGCAGTTGTTAATACTGGAGGCAGTTTGGGTGGTATTTATGTTACAAATAACCTCAATCTGGGCGCTTCATCCACCTGGACAAAACTCGCTGCCCCACCACGTACCGAAGGGCATCCGGCGACGATGACTGTCCTGAACAACGGAAATCTCCTCTGTTCCTTTTCAGGAAGGCGCAACGCAGCCGGTGCTTTTACTGCAAGTTCAGGAGTGTTTGTTTATACACCTGGAACTTCAACATGGGCAGATAAGACAGGTGCCAACCAGAAATACTGGTGCCACGACGTAGTACCTGATCCGAATGATGCAACTCAAAATACATGGTATTCATGCGTCTATAGCGGATGGGGCGGAAATGGTAACGGAATGGGCGGTTTATACAAAACCACAAACGCAGGGACAGGCTGGACAAAAATACTCGATGGCGTTGATGTCAGCTCCTGTACTTTCAATCCGAACAATTCAAGCGAACTTTTTATTACAACGCATGGAACCGGATTATGGCACAGTGCAAATATCAATGCCACCACACCGACGATCACACAGGTTGCCAGTTATGATTTTGGGGTTCCGGAACGCATATTTTACAATCCATTCGATAAGAACAAGATATGGATCACTAGTTTTGGCCATGGATTGCAATGGGGGGATATTACAACAACCGGAATTGATGTCAATAAATTGTCCAACAATGAAATAACGATTTTTCCAAATCCTTCAGCGAACCATATAACCATTAAATTTGCAGAGAATGAAAATGCAAACTGCACCCTTGAAATGTACAATTCGATCGGACAATTGATCAGAAAGGAAACCAATATTTCCGGGAATACTTATACCTTTAATTGTCAAGGACTTCCAAAAGGAGTGTATTTGCTAAGGATGCTCACAAACGGTAAGAAATTAACAATGAAAAAGATCATGATTAAATAATGGATAAAAAATCATGATTGTCCGGTTAAAATTGAATCCCTTTAATATGTCGCAACTACGTCGTTTTTATAATTTTGTAATGCATTTAACTACAAATACTTAGCAACTATGTTGCTTGAAAAAATACTGCGTAGCAGTAAAAATCTTTGTAGAATGATTTTACGAACTTTAAATTTTCAAAAAACCCGGTCCGGCAGATCAGCCCGGGTTATAGCAGTGGAAGTTAATGAAAGTGATAATCTAATTTCAAGTACGCTATCGCTAAATCTAGCCAGTTCCTGCCCAATCGGCCAGCAAAAAGCCGATTTTTTCATGATCGTTTGGAATTAAAAAATGATAAATATTATCTGCTGGTATTTCCTATGCCGGATATTCGTTCTGAAATCCGAATGAATCACTCAGATGATTTTATAAAGACAAACATTTTCAAGAGTGCGTTATACAGTTCCTATTTTGACAGATTATAGCTGATTTTAGCCCTCAATGTTAGGCCCGGTTGAGACGGTAGCTCCCTAAGCGGGTCAAGATTAACAGCCTCATTACGTGTTGCATAGAAAACAGGGCCTCCAGAAATAGAGAAAGAGAGCCTTGAATGGTTAGTGATCATATTCAACGAGGGGCCGACAAGTAATTTTGCTCCCCCTTCAGCCTCCTCCTTATCCCAGAATCCTTCCAGGTCTTCCCCTACTGTTTCAAATCCACCATAAAAATTCCCAGCAAAACGATAATGAAACCCAAAACTTGTAATAACATCAATCTTATCCCTATACCCAGCAAAAGATTTTTCAAGGAGTATATTACCACCTGTATTCCATCGATTGGCATCATAAGATACAGTGAATCGGCTTAAGATCGTTGTTACATTGCTAAAATCCCTACCTGCACCTAAACCTAGGCCAAATCGCAATCCCTGTTGCTTATTGCCTCCTACTAAATCACGAATGATTTCAACCTGTTGAGCAGAAGTCACATCTTTTTCATGTGCATATCCAAACGCTGCATGTGCAACGAGAGTAAACCGGCTACCAAGATATCCCTTAACCCCAAATTGTTGACCTAACCCTTCAGATCCAAATGGCTCTGATACTCTTTCACCATAACTGGTTGAATAATCAAGACTCCAACGTAAATCTCCAGGCGTAAGCGTGGTAGTCGAAAACAAAAAAGGTTCAGGTGTCCTTTTAAAACTAATCAGTTCAGATTTTTCCGGAATTTGGGCAAATGTTTGATTGATGATTAGAAAAAAAATGAATGGGATGCGTTTTAATCGTGGCATCGGCAACATATATAATTAAGTGTGAAAATTTTTTAGCTAAAACAAATATTTGCAAAATATAGTGATATACCCGTGTATAAAAAAGTCCGCAAATTTTTGCAAAAGAATTATTACTAATTTTTTGTTTAATTTCGCGTTAACAAAAATTATGACCTTCCTGATTACCAAATCCTTAATGAAAACTAGTTCTTATTTTACCGGTTTTATCAAAAATGTAAAATCATAATCCTGATATTTCAACTGATATTCGCTACGCGGAGTGGCTCCCCAACTGTTTACACATCCTAATCCCATCTGGACCTTGTCGATGCAGACATTCGTCAGATTGGCCAATGGCACCTCGGTTGAGTGGTGCTGGTCCTTGAAATCTCCATCATCCAATGATTCAATTGTATAGTGCAAGGCTGATGCCGAAAAAGGTGAATCAGCCACAAATTCCAGTCCTTTTCCCGCCAGGTTCAGTTGCTTCCACCAACGGATATCCGTTTTTGTACCAGTTTCCTGCGGACGAATGTAGGGATAGAACTGGTCAGCAACATTCTGATTGTAAATTCCCAGGAACTGGGAATTATTGCGGTCGATGTAGTTTTCAATCGGGCCACGACCATAGAATTCAATTTTTTCAAACAATTTTGGCATCTGCATTTGCATTCCAAAACGGAAAAAGTTCGGCACTTTTGCTTCCTTATCTGCCACCAGTTTTTGAGTCACCTTCACAGCCCCTTCATTGTTAATCAGATACGTAAGATATAGTTTCGCAAAAACCTCTTTGATTTCGTATTCGGCTTTTACTTCAATGAATTCATTCACAGTTTTGGCATATAAGCTTTTCAACTTTATTTCAGGATTTCTCCACACTTTGTACTTGATCTGGAGATTTGCACCCATGTCGTTATCTGTCGGGGCACGCCAGAAGTTTGGGGTCAAGGCTCCATTACCAGCCAATAACTCTTCATTCCCAACCGAATATCTTTCAATAAATCCGGTTTGCTTATTGAAATCAATCTGAAAATCTGTCCCTTTTATTGAAGTGCATTTTTGATTGTCGTTTTGAATTTCAGGAACTATAACAGCAGTATTTTTATCTGTCCTTGTATTGGATTGTTCAACGGATTTTGGTTGATAACCATTAACAACCAACTGATGAGAAGCGACAATAAATCCGGCAGGCAATAAATTCCCTGTTTTTTTAAGTTTGAATGCAATGTTGAGCAACAACTCCTTGTCTTTTGAAATACCCTCGGTTGAGAAATTCAGTTTGACTTCTGATTTTTGCTGAGGGGCAACATTCAACTCGCTAACAACACCAGATTCCAATATTTTACCATCGGAGAGCAATTGCCATTCAAGATAATAATTTCCGAGGCTGGTGAAAAAATTCTCGTTATAGACTGAAACCGTACCTTTCGATAAATCAATCGGCGTAACCCAAACCGACTGGAGAAAATATCTGACCTCGTAAGCATGTGGATTGTATCCACGGTCCGGTCCGATTAAACCATTATCGCAGAAATTCTGATCTTCGCTCGTATCGTACTTGTTAAAATCACCTCCATAAGCTGGTATATCAATTCCTGCCGTTGTTATGTGATGAGGTGACTGGTCCACAAAATCCCAGATAAAACCGCCCTGATATTTCGGATTCCTCCGGATAATGTCCCAATACTCTTTGAAGCCCCCTTCCGAATTCCCCATGGCATGTGCATATTCGCACTGGATAAGCGGTTTCTCAGGATTGTTTTGGACATATTTTTCGCAAGCTTCATAATTCAGATACATTGGGCAGTAAATGTCTGTGGACTTCCCCTTGACTGCACGCTCATACTGTACCGGGCGACTGGGATCTTCCTTTTTGATCCAGTCGTAACAGGCATCAAAGTTTGGCCCCATACCTGCTTCATTGCCCAAAGACCAGATGATGACTGAAGGATGGTTCCAGTTGCGCTGCACATTGCGTTGGTTCCGCTGAAGATGGGCCAACGCAAAATCGGGATTCTTTGCCAAAGTTTTATCGCCATAGCCCATTCCATGTGATTCAAGGTCAGCTTCGGCAACCAGATACAAACCATATTCGTCACACAGGTCGTACCAGATATTATCGTCGGGATAATGGCATGTACGGACAGCATTGATATTCAATTCTTTCATAATCCTGATATCCTGAATCATCCGCTCCCGTGAAACAACATAACCCGTATTCGGATCTATTTCATGACGGTTCACCCCTTTAATCAGAATCGCCTTCCCATTCACCAACAGTTGTGCATTTTTAATTTCAACTTTACGGAACCCAACCTTTAGCGGAATGACTTCAACCACATGACCCGATTTGTCCTTCAATGTGGCATAAAGAGTATATAAATCAGGTGTTTCGGATGTCCATTTCATTGGATTCTCTACCGGTATCAGGGTTTTTCCTGAACCTTTTTGTTCGGCTGAGGCAATGATTTCTTCATTTTTCAACAACTCAAAAAATACGGATGAAGTCGAGGCTGTTTTTGACAAATCCGTGTTGATTTCAAGTTCTCCATCCCTGTAATTATTCACCAAATCGGGTGTAATCCGGATATCTTCAATCCTTTGAGCATTTCTGGCGTACAAAAAACAATCACGGCTCACTCCCGAATAGCGCATAAAATCCTGATCCTCGAGATATAATCCATCGCTCCAGCGGAATACTTGGAATGCAATGAGGTTTTTTCCTTTCACAAGGTATTTTGTAATATCAAATTCTGCCTCCAGTTTGCTGTCTTCACTGTACCCGACATATTTGCCGTTCACCCATAAGTACAAGTTGGAGGTAACTGAGCCAAAATGGGCGATGACCTTTTTTCCATTCCAGTTTTGAGGAATGTCAAATATGCGACGATAGGATCCCACATGATTATTTACAACAGGTACATTGGGTGGCATAACCGATGCCTGACCATTCCATGGATAACCAGCACTAATATAGATTGGGTCGCCATATCCATTTAATTCCCAAACGGCAGGCACACGAATCAAATTCCAACCCGAATCCTCGCAATCGGGCTTGTAAAAATTCAGCGGACGTTGATCCGCATCTTTTACCCAGGAAAATTTCCACTTTCCGTTCATGCTTAAATAATTGGTTGACTCCTGTGGTATTCCTTTCTGAGCCACGTCATTATTTTCGTAAGCGAAAAAATGGGTGTGCATGGGGGCACGGTTGACTTCATTTTTTGTCGAATTGTGCCATTCATCTGATTGTGCAAAAGTCAACAAATGGGTTGTTGCCAGAAAAACGATGATCAAAGTCTTTTTCATTTCAGAATATATTTTACGACTGATTCGTGTTGGCAAAGAATAGTGTTTGTAATTCAATTCATTAGTCGGTTCTCATAGAATAAAAACTCGCCAAAGCTATTTGGAAATGGTCGATTCCTTCCACATTTAATCGCCTCAAACAAAAAAACCCGCTGAAATTCAGCAGGTTTCAATCTATAATCGTACCCGGGGCGGGACTTGAACCCGCACGGCCGCAATGACCATTGGATTTTAAGTCCAACGTGTCTACCATTCCACCACCTGGGCATTCTTATTGAGCGGGAAACGAGACTCGGACTCGCGACCCCGACCTTGGCAAGGTCGTGCTCTACCAACTGAGCTATTCCCGCAATAAATGCACCTAAGAACTTTTTTGTTTAATCGTGAGCGGGAAACGAGACTCGGACTCGCGACCCCGACCTTGGCAAGGTCGTGCTCTACCAACTGAGCTATTCCCGCAATGACTTTTTGCTCAACCAACAAATCAACTTTTCAATTAAACATCAAACAGTTTTCTTGTTCCTGCTAAGCGGATGCAAATATATAAGTTTTTTTTTACTCTGAAAACAGATTAACAAATTATTGGTAAATCAATACATTTTTTTTGATTGAGCAATTATATTATTCATATATAGATACATACAAGATATATGGAAAGTAACGGACCGAATTAACCGGTGAAAATCAGGTATTTTTCATATTTTTTGTTTTCGTCCCCTAACAATAAATGACGACCATAATACGGATTACAATAAGAGTGAAAGGATGAAATGTAAAAATGATTTATTATCTTTCGGAATTAAATTTTCAACCATGGAGACAAAATTTGCCCCGGCAGCCAGAAGTTCGTACGAAAACGTCTTAAGAAGTAACCTTAGTCTCGATAAGATTACCTATCTGAACGATATTTTCTGTTCGCTCTCGTTCATCTTCTGTATCCTCAATGAGAACAGGCAGATCGTTTACACAAACGATATTCTCATGAAAACGCTTAATGTGGAGAATGTTAAGCAAGTGTTGGGCAAACGGTTCGGCGAAGCCATCAATTGCCGGTTTGCTTTTCAGGAGGAAGGTGGTTGTGGCACTTCAGAGCATTGCCGTTATTGTGGTGCCGTGAACGCCATGTTGCAATGTCAGGAAACAGGGGTCAAAACAACTTCTGAGTGTAGGGTCCGTCGAATGGTAAATAACACCGAAAACTTTCTCGATGTAGAAGTCACAGCTACACCATTTGTCCACGACAATTCCTCATATACCATATTTTCATTATTGGACATTACCGACCGTAAACGCAGGGCGATCATCGAAAAGATTTTTTTTCACGATGTCATGAATGTTGCTGCAGGCTTGCAGGGATTTTTCGACCTGTATAATCTGATCGACGATGACGAAAAACAGGATTTTGTAAAAATGGGGGCATCTCTTTGCCAACAGATTATCGATGAGATCAGTACACAAAGGTTATTGGCCCAGGCCGAAAGTAATGAACTTGTCGTCAATCACCAACCCATTGAAAGCCTCCCGTTTGTTCAACAGATTGCCGGCGACATGCAATTTCTTGAAGTGGCAAAAGAAAAGAAAGTTGTTGTTGGCCCCTCAGATCAGGTTCAGTTTGAAAGTGACCCTGTTCTTCTGCGGCGGGTCCTCAACAATATGATAAAAAATGCGCTTGAGGCCAGCTCTCCCGGAGAAACAGTGACAATCACAGTGAACAAGTTTGAGGAGGAATTAAAATTTACAGTACACAATCCAAAATTTATGCCCCGCGACATTGAAATGCAGGTGTTCATGCGATCCTTCTCAACAAAGGGAACACAGCGCGGACTAGGGACTTACAGCATGAAAATCCTTGGTGAGCAGCACCTTGGGGGAAAAGTAGATTTTACCACTTCTGAAACCGAAGGAACGACTTTCTTTATTATACTTTAATAAGTGCTTTATTTTTAATTCAGACCATCAAGGTTTAAGAAACCTTGATGGTCTGAATCTGCTATTTTTTTGTAACTTTAACTGCAACAGCCTCTTTAAGCGATTGCGATGGATAGCTGATATTGTATTTTCCCGAACCAAGATTGAATTGAAGGCCATCTTTAACCGGAACAGCACCTGCTGCCAATGGTGATCCATTTACCTTGACCAGGGAGGATTTGGCATTCGGTAACGTGACCGTAGCGGTCGAATTTGCCGGGATCTCAATTTCATAAACAAAGTCCTCCTTTTCGAATTTCCATGCAGAGGAAACTTTTCCATAAAGTGTCGAAATTTCACCCTTTGTCTGGGTTAGCCCTCCTCCTGGATGTGGCGCAAGCAAAATGTGTTTATAACCTGGTAAGGCAGGATCAATGTCGATCCCCGCAACGTGCCTGTAGAGCCACTCGCCGATTGCACCGTAAGCATAATGGTTAAAGCTGTTCATACCCACATCCTGAAAAGTGCCATCGGGTTTCTGTCCGTCCCACCGTTCCCAGATTGTTGTAGCACCTTGTAGAACAGGATATAGCCATGAAGGGTATTTCTTGTTGTTAATCAACATAAATGCCAGGTCATCACGACCGATGGCCGAAAGTGTTTTGCACAACAGCGGAGTGCCAACAAAACCTGTTGTCAGATGTTTGAATTTTTCAACATCGGCAGAAAAATATCCGGCAGCCTTGGGAACCATGTTTGCTGGGAGAAGATCGAACGCAAGTGCCAAAGCATAAGCAGTTTGGGTATGTGAAACCAAACGGCCGTTTGCGGTTACAAACTCACGGTTAAAAGCCAATTTTATGTCATCAGCCAATTTCCGGTAAGTTGCAGCATCCTCTTTATGACCAATAATATCGGCAATTTTACTCAATAAACTTGTTGAATAACAATAATATGCTGTTGCAATCAGGTCTTTTTCGGTTGTAGCGCCCGGATAATCGGAATTGTTGGTTGCAAATGCGAGCCAATCGCCAAAATGGGAATCACCGATCCAAAGGTTGTCAGCTCCTGCCCTACCCTTCATGTAGTTGACCCACGCCTTCATACTTGGGTATTGCCGTTCGAGAATCCGCTGGTCACCATACGACAGATAAACAGTCCAGGGAACAATTACAGAAACATCTGCCCAGGCTGTTGATCCACCACCTCCATTTAAAACATCAGGGATGACATGAGGAACTTTTCCGTCAGGAAGCTGATCAGCAGCAACATCGCCCAACCACTTGGTATAAAAGGCAGCCACGTTAAAGTTAAAAGCTGCAGTCATACTGAAAACCTGTGCATCACCTGTCCATCCAAGCCTTTCGTCACGTTGTGGACAATCGGTAGGTACATCAACAAAATTCCCTTTCTGTCCCCACTGGATGTTGTGTTGCAATTTATTGATTAAAGTATCAGAACAACTGAATGTTCCGGTAGGCTTCATGTCTGAGTGGATAACAATTCCTGTGATCTGGTCCAAAGCCGGAGTGGTTGTAAGCCCTTCAATTTTCACAAAACGAAAGCCATGAAAAGTAAAACAAGGTTCGTAAACTTCTGTTCCATCACCTTTGAAAATGTAAACATCGGTCGCTTTGGCAGCCCGAAGGTTTTCTGTATAGAAGTTACCTTCCTTGTCAAGGACCTCAGCAAATTTCAAAGTCAATAAATCACCCTTTTTCCCTGACATTTTGATCCTCACCCAACCAACCATATTCTGTCCCATATCGTAAACGATTTCACCTTTGGGTGTAACAATCTGTTTGATGGGCTTAATCTCCTGTATGGCCTTTACAGGAACACCCTGGGGAGCAATCAGGATGTCTTTTTTCCCATCGATGGGAACCACATTTTCCCATTTGCCCATGTCGTACCCTGGTTTGGTCCATCCGGCCAATTCAAGGTTAGCATCATAACGTTCACCATTGTAAATATCAGATTCTATTATCGGGCCGTTTGCAGTAACTTTCCAGCTGTCGTCGGTAGATACCGTTTCGATTGTACCATCCGTATAGGTCATCTGCAACTGGAGGAGCAATGCCAATTTTTTACCGTAATAATCGCTCTGCTTTGAAAACCCGATATTTCCACGGTACCAACCATCTGCAACCACAGCGCCAATTGCATTCCGGGCTTTTAACATTCCGGTAACATCGTAGGTCTGATATTGTAACCGCTTGTTATAGCTCGTCCAACCTGGTGTAAAAAGATCGGGAGAAACCTTTTCACCATTGATATGGAGTTGATATAACCCAAGCGATGTCACATATACCTTTGCAGACCTGACACTTTTGGTAACAGCAAACTCTTTTCTGAAATATTGTGCTGGTTTTGAACCTTTGACCTCTTTTTCGCTACCAAACGATATCCATGTGGCTTTCCAGTCTGCTGGTTTTAAAATTCCCATCTCCCACCACGCTGGTTCGCTCCATGCGGAGGCTTTGTCTTTGCCGTCCCAAACGCGGACCTGCCAGTACACCCGTTGCATAGAGGCCAATGTGGGTCCTGCATAAACAATGTCAACAGACTGTGAAGATTTTACCTTTCCCGTGGACCAAATCAATTGTTTGGAATTAAGTAAAGCAGGTGTTGCAGCGGACCTGATTTCGTAGGCTGTCTGCACTACATTGTTTCCGGTGGAGAGCAATTGCCAGCTCAGGCGTGGCTGGTTAATATCCATCCCCAAAGGATTTGTCTTATATTCACATATTAATTCCCCCACGTTCGTTTTTACGATGGCCGAAGCTGTGAACCCATTAATGAACAGCAACAGGGCGATGATCCCCGAATAAAAATTGTTTTTTTTCATAAACAAGCGAATTATTGAAATATATTAAAAAAATACAGTAAATATCAGTCTGGCCTGATCAAGTAAGTAATGAGAACAATCAATTGTCCTGTTTCAAAACCTTCAACCTCCCGACACATCGGGACAGGCTCTAAAAGGGTGTGTTGAATTTCAAATAGATATAGGAACCTGCCTCTGCGGGCCAGGGGTGTAACACGACAATATTTAATTTTTATTACCTGGTTTCCCTCCCATCAAATTTTATTGCAATTAAAATTCCTGCACCCGGCTTATTTTCAATCTTCATCTCACCGTCGTACATTTCCACAATCCGTTTCACGATGATCAGACCAAGCCCCGAACCCTGTTGTTCAAAAATGTTACGGTCAAATTGCATAAAAGCTTCAATTTGCCGAATATCTGAAACGGACATTCCTCTTCCATTGTCTTCCACCATCAATGAAAATTTGTAACTACTCAGGTTCTTTTCTAAGAAAAAAATGCGTTTCCCAAGAATTTCTATTTTCATCCTGAACTCGTTCTCCTTGAAGTGGACGGTAAAAAACGTATTTGTTTGCAATCGTGCG
>TBL_comb47_HYPODRAFT_10005066_pt1 | contig 14894 bp, 12 predicted proteins | sample TroBogypolimnion_40_FD_10682 | JGI IMG/M metagenome (IMG submission 10682)
ACCGTCATCAAGTATACTGCAGAGCTGAAACTCACTGATCCTGAACGGGCAGGGCGGATACTGGCGCTTTCTTCGCTGGTGACTTGGCTGAGCGCTGCCCTTTATGGAACTATATTTGTCGTTTTTGCGCCTTGGCTGGCGGAAAAGACGTTGGCAGCTCCGCATCTCGCATCATTATTGCAGATCAGTGCGATCACGGTTGCACTGGGCGTGATCAATAGCGTGCAAAGTTGTTCGCTAAGCGGGTGCGAGGCGTTTAAGGCTGGGTCATACATCAACGTCGCTTCCGGGCTCATCCAATCCGTTCTGGTTGTTCTGGGCGCATGGTATTGGGGAATAAGAGGTTCAATTATCGCTATGGCGGTTGGAATGGTTGTGACCGTGCTCATGACGCGCCTCGTTGTGCGGAATGAATGGCGGAAATTTAATTTAGGACTTTACTGGCACGGCATGTGGTCGGAATGGCCGGTTCTTGTACATTACAGCTTGCCGACTTTCGTGACGCTTCTGTTCATGGGGCCTGTAACTTGGGCGACGAATGCGTTTTTGGCGAATCAGCCCAACGGATATACTGACTTAGGCGTATTTAATGCCGCTTTGCAATGGCAAGCGGCCATTCAATTTCTTGCAGGCGTCATATGTACCGCATTGATTCCCGTTATGGCGGAAAAATGCGGCAAGGGGGATGTGCATTCCGGTTTGCATGTTATGAAAGGGATGATGAAGGTCCTTTCTCTTGTCACTATCCCGATTGCAGTTATTCTATGCGCATTAAGTCCAATCATCATGCGGGGATATGGCGTGGCGTTTTCGGGTGGTTGTTGGACAATGGTGATGTTGGTCGCGACTGGAGCGTTGATGGCCATCATGACTCCTGTCGCCAATTTCGTTATGGCCAGCGGAATGATGTGGAAGGGATTGTTATGTAATACCGGTTGGATTGTCTCTATGCTGGTTGGAAGTTGGTTCTTAGTGAGGTGGGGGGCTGATGGCCTCGCGGGTGCTCGGCTTTTCGCCACAATAATCCATTCGCTATTTGTATTCATATTAGTCTGTAAGTTTCATTCAAAGTCGAGAGACCCTGATGGTGCAGATCAGAGTGCATAACCCAGGAGAAGAAAACGTGACAATCGCAACTGTTGTTTATGAACGCTATCTTTCATCGAAAGGAGCACGAAGGATCGGGTGGTTTTATATAAGAAAAATTCTGATCAAGTTACTTAATGACCCTCCCTGTTCAGTTTTGATTCATGGGAGGCGCTTGCAAATCCCACTATCTCACCAGCTACCAGATTATCTGGAGAAATACCGGTTTTACGATCGACTACCTCGGAGAATCAGTGAGTATGTCCATGTCAGCCAAGGGCATCTAAACTGTATTGACGTTGGTGCAAATATTGGAGATACAGTGGCGTCATTCATTAAGCAAGCCTCTGACATTTTTCTTGCTGTTGAGCCTAATCCAAGTTTTAGAAAGTATCTAACCAAGAATTGGGGCTGGAACAAGAACGTGACGATTGTTGAGGAAATGTGCTCGTCAGGGAGTAAGACTGGCAAGTTCCTTGTTAAAGAGAAAGATGGAACCGCAGCACTTCATCAATCGGAAGAAGGAACACAAATTAAGTGCAGATCGTTGGACGAGATTGTTGCTGATCACCCAGCATCAGGAAGTGTCAATGTCCTCAAGATTGATACGGACGGCTTTGATTTTGAGGTGATCCGAGGGGCACGCAGAATTATAGCTCAAACACATCCAGTGGTTCTCTTTGAATGTGATCCCTTTAGTAATGCCAATTATGTCACGGATTGTCTAGAAACTCTTTCTTTTTTCAAACAAAGTGGCTACAACTTCTTCTTGCTTTATGACAATTACGGCAATTTAATGGGGCAATATTCATTATCTGATTTAGCGCCTTTTCAAAATCTGCTATTCTATCAATTATCAGCAGAACGTTGTTATTTTGACATCCTTGTTATGATGGATAATGATATGTCCGCTTTTTATAAAACTGAAATAGAAGAGTTCATCAATAATATGCCCAATAAATTGTTGCAGCCGACAGCCGCTACCGTTGTCGAGCTTCAACGTTCGACGGAAAGGAGCTAATATGGAAAACAAAAATTTGGATGTGGAGCCTGAATCGCGGATGGGTGGGTCACCATTGATCTCCATTCATGTGGATCAAGCGTGAACCCAGTGAATCTCCTGAAAGGGTTCCCTTGGCAAGACACTCATTTTGAGGCCGCACTTTGAGGTTATAGGAGAAAAAATGGTGCCTTTTGTTAAAAGATGTGCAAGAAAAGTACGTAATGCCTTGTTCTTACCACTATTGATACGTGATGCTTTGTATTGTTGGATACACGGCATCCGGTGGCATTATTCATGGCGCTTTTGGAAATTGCCTCGGATAAGAAGGTATCGGGGTGGCAGTATTAGCATTGGGAAGCATTTCACGGCATGTAGCGATTTAGCGCACAATCCTCTGGGGGCAACTCAGCCTGTAATCTTGTATGCACAGTTTAATGGAAAATTGGTGATAGGTGATCATGTCGGCATTACAGGCAGCTCTATTTGTTGTTCTAATCATATTTCAATTGGAAATAACGTTCTTATTGGCCCGGGTTGTTCGATTTTTGACTCAGATGGGCATAGTATCCATCCGGAAGAACGCCTTACCGGTTTGTCATCTTCAAACCCCATCTTTATTGAGAATGATGTTTTCGTTGGCACAAAATGCATAATATTGAAAGGTGTGCGTATCGGAGAAGGTTCGATAATAGCGGCGGGATCGGTCGTTATGGATTCTGTTCCGCCTTTTACCATTGTTGCAGGCAATCCGGCGCAAAAGTATCGTCGTAAAAAGCAAGCGGAGGAAAGCCGATGAGTTGTCAAATTACAGGTGTCTCGTATCATTTCCCCGATCAGGTGCTGACGAATGATGAATTGGCGTTGTTGTATCCCGGATGGACCGCTGAGAAAATATTTGAAAAAACCGGAATAAAGCAGCGCTATGTTGCAGCAAAGGACGAGACTGCAGGTGATTTAGCCGAGAAGGCTGCAAATAAGTTGTTTCGCGCGCTTTCCATGGAGCCGAGCTCAATTGACTTTCTTTTGCTTGCAACGCAGTCTCCTGATTACTACCTGCCGACAACCGCTTGTATATTGCAACATCGCTTGGGAATTCGGACTACAGCGGGTGCATTGGATTTTAACTTGGGTTGTTCGGCTTACATTTACGGGTTGTCTTTGGCGAAGGGACTGATTGCCAGCGAAACGGCCAAGAACGTTTTGCTGATTACGGCCGAAACCTACACCAAGCATATTCATCCCATGGACAAGAGCGTGCGTACCATTTTTGGCGATGGCGCAGCCGCGACCTTAGTTTCGACTGCCGATTCGTCAGGGATCGGGCAATTTGTGTTAGGGACCGACGGAAGCGGGTATGACAAATTGATTGTTCCCTCCGGCGGGTTGCGCTTATGTCCATCTGCTGATACGGCTATTGAAACACTGGACGACTCTGGGAATACGCGTTCGCAAGACAACCTCTTCATGGACGGAACGGAAATTTTCAGCTTCACAATAGCAACGGTTCCCCGGACGGTGAAAGAGACTCTGGAGAAGAATCAACTGACAATGGAGAACATTGATCTTTTCGTCTTTCATCAGGCTAACCAATACATGCTTGATTTCCTTCGTAAGAAGTGCAAGATTCCCCAGCCGAAATTTTACATGAACTTTGCAGACTGCGGAAACACCGTCTCCGCGTCCATACCTATCGCGCTGGCGCGGGCCGAACAGGATGGAACTCTGAAACGGGGCATGAAAGTGATGCTTGTCGGATTTGGCGTCGGCCTCTCTTGGGGCGCGACGGTAGTAACATGGTAAGGTGCGGGATGCTCATTTATCATTCGTTCGTTAATGAGTGATACGTTAAAGAAAGGTAACGGTATGACACACGAGGAAAAGATCGGTTTGCTTGAGGAAATGTTTGAGGCGGATGCCGGAACATTGAAGTCGGGAACCGCGCTGGATACGCTCCAGTGGGACTCTATGGCGATGCTTTCACTGATCGCGTTAGTAAATGAGAGGTTCGGCAAAAGGCTGAGCGGGGTGCAGATTAAATCGTTCAAAACGGTTCAGGATATTCTTGCAGTGATGGAGTAGCCCAGAATGAACGCTGCCGGTGTTATGCGCAATGTAGGGATACGTGCGATTTCCTGCGCGGTTCCCGCCCATCCTGTGGAAAATGAGCAGTTTGTCGGGCGATTCGGCGATGGCGTCGAGAAGTTCGCTAAGATGACGGGGGTAACGCGCAGATGTGTGGCCCTGCCTGATCAGACAGCATCTGATCTGAGTTACGCAGCCGCCAAGCGCTTGTTTGATACGGGCAAGGCTGTTCCCGAAGAGATAGATGCTCTGATCTTCGTGTCCCAGACTCCGGACTATGTTCTGCCCGCAACCGCCTGTGTATTGCATCATCGCCTTCGATTGAAAAAAGAGTGTCTCGCGTTCGACATCAACTTGGGCTGCTCGGGTTTTGTCTACGGCCTATTTGTGGCGGCGTCAATTTGCAGTAGGGAGGGGATTCGGAACGTATTGCTCTGCGGCGGAGATACGATTTCGAAGGTTGTTTCGCCTATGGATAGATCGGCCGCTATGCTGTTCGGTGATGGAGGTTTCTCAACCCTACTGTCCCATATGGGGGTGGATGATAATCCGTGGCATTACCTGTATGGAACAGATGGAGCGGGTGATAAGAGCATAATCATCCCGAGTGGTGCCCAACGGAACAAGGCGGGCAGTCGCGAGGTCCGTGAGTTCGGCGAGGGTATTCTGCGGTCAGACTACGATCTGTATATGGACGGCACGGAGGTTTTCAACTTCACGATCTCGGAAGTCCCTTCATCGATCAAACGTTTGATGGGTAATTCGGGTTTTACCTCCGACAACACAGACTTGCTGGTCTTGCATCAGGCGAACCTGTTCATCCTCAAGCAGATCGCGAAAATGACGAAGTTTCCGATGGAGAAGGTGCCCGTCACAATTGACCGTTTCGGTAACACAAGCGTGAGCTCAATCCCGCTCACATTGTGCGATGCGCTCGCATCGAATCCCGATCAGGCTACGCGGCGAGTTGTTTTGGCGGGGTTCGGGGTCGGGCTCTCATGGGGTATAATGGCACTGAACGTCGATCCGGGTATTTGTCTTCCCGTCGTTTATTCGAACGAAGTCTACGCCGATGGAGCGCTACGTCATGTTTAATCCGATGGATCTGACAGGGAAGCGTATTCTTGTAACCGGAGCGTCTTCTGGTATTGGCCGGGCTTGCGCGATAATGGCCAGCCGTTTGGGTGCTTCAGTTGTAATGGTCGCGCGTGATGCGGGGCGTTTGGAAGAGACGCTCGGCCAGATGCCGGCGGGGCGGCACCAGGTGTTTTCCTTTGATCTGTCGGTTTTCGAACACTATGATGAATTGTTTAATAGCTGTACCGCTGAACAAAAATTGCAGGGAATTGTCCATGCCGCTGGGATTTGTCCAGTCATGCCGGTGCAAATCATCTCCCTTACAATGATGCGAGAGGCAATGGACATCAACTATTTTGTTTTCTTAGAACTTTTAAAATGGTTCGCGAAGAGGAGATATTCGATCGGTGGAAGCGTTGTCGGAATCTCTTCGGTTTCAGGAGTTGCCGGTTGGACTGGGGGTTCACTTTATGGTGGTACAAAGGGTGCTATGGACAGTTCAGTGCGCTCGCTGGCCATCGAGTTGGCTCCAAAGAATATAAGGGTGAACAGTGTTGTTCCCTCCAATATCCGGACCCCGATGCTCGATGAGCTGATCTCGGTTGGAGGCGAGGAAACGCTCCGGCAGATCATGGTCAAGCAGCCTCTCGGAGTTGGTGAGCCAGAGGATGTCGCTCATGCAGTTGCTTTTCTGCTGAGCGACGCCGCACGATTCATCACCGGAACACAAATGGTTGTCGATGGAGGATATTTAGCGCAGTAGCTTGAGCCAAAGATGTATATATGTCGGAATGACAAACAGGGCGGGAACAACAGGGCACTCAAGTTTCAAGATGTGAGAACTGGCGGTGGATATTTTCCGTAGCCAAGCAGTGTGAGATGTAAATATGAAAATTTTATGGTTGTCAAATCTAGTCTTTAGTGAGTCCCCCATCAGAACGTCTGGAACTTGGATGAGTTCCATGGGTGAAGCTATAGCTGAGACGGGAGATTTCGCACTGTTTAATATTAGTAACGCGAAGGTGTCCGAGGTTTGCGAGGCAAATGTCGGTAAGATCACCCAGTGGACGGTTCCCGTGGAGAGAATTAGAAGCGATGGGTTGCCATCTAAAAAGACCGTTACTGACATTGTACGCATAGTGGATAGTGTTGCACCGGATCTGATTCATGTTTGGGGCACGGAAAACTATTGGGGTCTGCTTACTGCTCGTAAGTATTTGTCGCAGAAAGCTTTGTTGGAAATGCAGGGGATCAAGTATGCGATTGCTCCTGTCATGATGGGAGGACTCAGCTTTTCGGAGGCCGTGGGCTGTCTGGGGATAAAAGAAATGGTGCGTCCATCCTGTTCGGTCTTTTCCGATCAAGCGGCATTTAGAGCCTCACGAAAAGTGGAGACAGAAATCATAAAAGGGCATCAGTTCATTTCATGCCAATCGGAATGGGTAAGGGCGCATGTTATGGCAATGGATGCTAACAAACGACTGTTCTCTTCAAAAATGATGTTGAGAAAGGAATTTTTGAGTTCGAAGCCTTGGGCCTCATGCTCGCACGATGATTCTCCTGAAATTTTCACTTCAAGTTATGGGGCAATACCATACAAAGGATTGCATGTTCTCCTGCGAGCGGTGGCGATCCTGAAAGATACTTGGCCTCGCATCCGTTTAACGGTGGGGGGTAACCGATTTCAATCAGGCATAAGAAGAAGCGGTTATGCTAGGTGGTTGCTCAGAGAGATCAAGCGCCTCGGAATTGAAAACCATGTTGCCTTTGTTGGACCGCTTGACGCTGCAGAAATGATACGGCACATTCACGGCTCTTCGGTTGTCATCATCCCCTCTTTTGTGGAGAGTTATTCGATGGCTTTGGCAGAAGCCATGGCTGTGGGAGTCCCAGTTGTCGCGTCATATGCGGGCGCAATGCCTGAACTGGCTCGCGATGGCGAGTCCGTGCTCTTCTTCCCGATGGGGGATGAGACAATGTGCGCATGGCAGATCAGAAGAATATTGCAGTCACCCTCTTTGGCGAGCAGTTTGGCTGTTCATGCTCGAGAGCTAGGACTTAATCGCAACAATCCGGACGATGCTGTGCGAAGGCAGATTGAGATTTACAACGAGGTTTCCGACAGCAGCGGGCGGCGATGAGGTCAGCGCTGACTGCGCGGGTTCAACGAGCGAAGGCGATATCTATGTCATTTGGAGACTCAGCATATGAACGAGGACGACAGTTTTTTCTGGCCGGGTTTTTCTTTTTGTGCGTATCGTTTCTCCGGTGGACTATAGGTGTCTTTGGATTTGCAAATGCCGTCTATATAAGCGGGCGTTTTTTTTCTTCGATTGGCGCTGTGCTGGTGCTGATTGGTTCGATATTGATTCTCCGGTCAAGGTACTATCGTGAAAACGTTCACCGTTCTAGGCTTTGGAAGTTATATATTCTTTTCGCATACCCTGTGTGGTTGTTTATATATGGTTATTACATTAGGCAAAATGAAATATTAACAATAAGTGCAACAGAAACGTTTTCTCTTTTCATTATTCCTTGCTGGCTGACTGTTGGCGCGCTGGATGACATGTGGCGATATCTTAGAATGCCTATGATTCTTATGTTTTATCTCACCTGTTTTTTGATGGTTTGTTCATATCGCATAGAAGATCCGTTTAAGGATTTGGTACTAGGCTCTGATATCATGGCCGGGGAACGATATACAGGAAGCCTAGCTTATCGCCTGCATCCATTGCTGACGTGGGGCATGTTTCTCTTGGTTGTGGGCATGGAAAAGCGAGGAAATAAACCACTATTGCAACAGTTGGCTTGTTTCGCGGTTGTTCCATATATTATTTTTGAGGTTGTTTTATTCAAATTTAGAAGCGCCGCGATTGGAGTCCCGATTGCATTGGGTGGGGTGGTCGTGAGCCAGATTTTAAATGGGAAAAAAATAGCGACCGGCCGATGGTTGTTGTTGGGATTTATTGGGTTAGCCTTCTTGGCTTTGAGCGTTTACTCACCAGAAATGATGGCGTTTGAAGCGCGGTGGCAAGAAAAGAACGAAGTGGGGTATTCAGAAACTATTAAAGAGGAGCGGTGGAGAGAAACTGAAATAATGCTCGAACAGTCCTCAGTAAATGAGTGGCTGTTCGGGCGTGGAGCGGGTGGTTCGTTTGATGCCAGCGAACTTTATGGCGATATGGGTTGCTTCTGGATGGGTGCCCATATCGGAGTGAGTGGGCTATTTTTGAAGGGGGGCGGGCCGTATGTGATTCTGATCTTATGGACGTTGCTCTATGGCAAACGGCATCGACGTTGCGTCATCAGCCCCTATCAATCATCCGCTGTAGCATTTCTGCCGTTTATCATCTATTATTTTCTACTGTCTCCGATGGGATTTGTTGCTGAACAAATGCTTTGTTTCTTGGGTATTTTTTTGTGCTTAGGAAGGCACTTTGCGTTGCCACAACAGCAACCATATGTGCGCCAAAAGGTAAAACTCAACCCGCGAGGTCAACTTAAGTAACCCTAACATAATATGCGTCTGCAGTGGTGTTGGAGTTCCCTTTGGAACAGCCAGCACGCAGAGGATTCTTTTGCTGGGACGTGCTTGGTGTGCCGCTGATGTTTCGTTTCAGATCCTGCATATAGGCTGTAGCCCAACACAGGGGAATGTTCAATGGCATGGTGCAACACAGGGGGTCCGGTGGACCTATCTTTCTCCTTTTTTGCATCCCGTCGGCGGTAGGGCTCTACGGATTGTCGCTATGGCGTGTGGCCTCGCTGTCTTGCCATTTGCGCTTTTGGCGAACAGACGCAAAGCGGTTGTATACGCCTACAACCAAGGGTGTGTCGTGAATTTTTTCACGCTACTGATCTGCAAGATGTTAAAGATTCCTGTGATTCAGGAATGTTGTGAATGGTGGCCTGGTACTGCCGGTGAGACTCGCCTGAACCGATGGATGTACAGTAAGATCATGTTTAAATGGAGCGCTGCGGCCCTGTCGATCTCAAGCCTGATCGAAGATCGAATAAAAGAAATAACAAATAGGGATTATCTGCAACTTCGCATTCCTGTTCTTTGCGACTGCAAGATTGGGCAACTCCCGAGAGAAGGTGGGCTGAATCACCCCGAACGATACGTTTTCTGGTGCGGTATGGTGGACGGGTATCGTCGTGATCCGGAACTACTGATTCGTGCGGTTGCGCTGGTCAGGAAATCAGTGCTCATTGACGTTGTAATCGCTGGCCCCTGCTCTGACGAGGTGTGCCGCGATTTGATTGCATTGGGAAAAGAGTTGGGACTGGATCAGCACGTCGTGCGGATACTCGGGTTCGTCGACGATGAGGCTCTCAACAAATGGGTTTCAGATGCTTCTGCTTTGTACTTGCCGCTTTGGAATGACGACCGTTCGCAAACGCGATTCCCGACAAAAAGCGCATTGTATGCCGCATCAGGAAGGCCGATTGTGACGTGTGCGATAGGAGAGATTCCGGAATATTTTGCGGATCGAGTTACGGCTCTCTTTTTTAAGCCTGGAGACCCGGTTGATTTAGCGCGGGGCATTGTCGAGTTGTTGAAGAACCCTCAATTGTCCAATCAGATGGGGAAAACTGCTTTGGAGATTGTCGCGCCGAGATTTGACTTTCGAATGTATACTCGACCACTGAGCGAATTGTGCCACAAAGTGCTGGAGAATAATGGGTCTTAAATGTGACACTCTTAAATATCTAAGTAAGGGTTCAAAAGATAATCAACATATGACAGTTGATGCCTCCAAAATCAGAGTCGTGATGGTTTCACAATTCTACCCGTTATCGAACGCGATTCATTGTGGAGGCTCATCGGCAACGCTCAATTTGTGTCGAGCGCTTTCCGCACGACAGGATGTTGATTTGACAGTTATTCGACCTCTTGCATCGCGCGAAGAGTGCGGGGCTTGTGAGCAACAATATGGATTTACAGTTGTTCCGTTGCGATATTGGATGCGCTGGTGCAAATTGTTTGGCTTGTTTGTTATCCCTTTGATTCAATGTTGCCTCTTTATCCGGAAACTGAAGCCGGATGTGATTCACATTCATGATTCAAGTCTTCTCGCCTGTCTATTTCCCAAGCGAAGTGTTTTGACGCTTCATGGACTTGTCGAGATCGATCAAAGGCTGAATGGGAAAGGCTTTACCAATTGGATCCGGGTTTGTTTTCTTCGACTGGCGTTCGGGGTGACTCGGAATCTGGTTCATCATATCATTGCAGTCAGTCCTTATGTTTGTTCGGTTCTTTCGCCTTCGTCGAAGCGACGGGTTTGGATGGTTCCGAATGTTGTCGACCGTCTGTTTTTTTCGAGTGCGGGAATTAGAACCACGGCCCCCAATGTTAGGCGGATGGTTACTGTGGCTGAAATATCGCCGCTCAAGAATACGAGGGTGTTGATTGAGGCTGTTCAGCGATTGCGAGGACGTTTGGCGGGGCATCCTGTTTGCTTGGACATCATTGGTGGCGGAGAAGACTCGCCGTATGGGCGGGAATGTAGGGAATATGTCAGGAGGCAGAGTCTTGAATCAGTGGTAACATTTCACGGGATTTTGGGCGCATTGCAGATTCGCGAAAAGCTGAGACAGGCATCCGCCTTTGTTCTGTGCTCGTTACAGGAGAATGCGCCGATGGCTATTGCTGAGGCCATGGCAGTCGGTGTGCCGATTGTAGCTTCACGGGTTGGCGGCATTCCGTGGATGCTTGAGGAGGGCGAATCCGGAATTCTCGTTGATTCCCCGTCAGAAGCAGAAGATGTGTCTGCCTGTATTGAGAGGATACTTGTTCCTGAAGTGAATGAAAAGTTTAGGTCGGCGTCGCTTCGACGTTCGAGAATCTTTGCTGAACAGTACGTTACTGAGCGGATTGTCGGTGCATATCGGGAAATTGCGTTAGAGAATCATCGGTGATTAGGTGGCACTTCCCTCATGAATGTTATTTCTTCCTCCAAGATCCTTCTCATCGAAGCCTGTAATTTTGTGAATGCGCCGCAAGGAGGACAACTTACGGCAGCCCGTATGTTGATGAAGGCTTTCGGTTCACAACTCGCGCTTTGTGGTTGGACAGACGATCCGAAAGTGCGGTTGGGGAGATGGCACAAACGTAAGATCGATGGCGTCGAGTTTGATTTCTTCGCAACGGCGTTTATGCCCTGCAATCAGCCAAGCCGTCCGGTTCTCCCTGCCCGGTTTACGGCTTGGTTGCAGTTTAAACGGTATGCTCGTCCCATTCTGTCCTGTGGCATTCGTACAATTTTGACACAAGAACCAGTTGTGATGATGGCGTTGCCTTTTCGGCTAGGGCAACGTGTCTGCTATTGGTTTCCTGGGACTGTGCCGGCACTGTCAATCTCGCGTTATGCTTGGGCCAAGCGTTTTTCATCACTTTTCGACCAGCACTTGAACCGAAAGTTGCAAGAGCACAAGGCTTTGCTTTTGGCGGCTGCGGATGCTGAAGCGATTTCATCCCTGATGCGACGGGCCGAGGGGGTTCTGAACGGTTGCGAAATTCGCACATTCCCAACCCGTGTTGATACGTCAGTTTTTCGCCCATATGCTAACGCGTGTAGCCATGTCGAACGGAGGGTCGCTCTTGATCTTCCCCGTGAGGCGCATCCGTTAATCGTTACATCAGGTCGTTTGCACAGGGCCAAGGGTTGGCCATTGTTGTTGGCTGCGTTCGAAGAGTTCAGCAAGCGGAATCCAGCGGCACATCTTGTTTTTGTGGGTGACGGCAGCGACCGGAAAGCATTGGAACAGGCGATTATAGATGAAAATCTCGCAGGTACAGTTTCACTTGTTGGGTTTCAATCTCAAGAGAAGCTCGCTGCGTACTTGCAGGCTGCCGACCTTTTCGTGATGGGGTCAGAGAAAGAGGGATGGTGCACCTCTCTGGTGGAGGCGTTGGCCTGCGGATTGCCGATCGTCACCACCCTGTTTAGCAGCGCTGACACCTTGGTGCGAGACGGTGTTAACGGTTTTGTGGTTGTTCGCGAGCCTGCCGAGTTTGCTGATGCTATGAATAAGGCGTTGCAGTTGTCCGGTGTTCGAGAGTATAGTCTGGAAGCTGTTATGCCCTATGCTCTATGTACCCTCCGTAACGACTTAACCTCTGCTTTGGGTTTGTGACACATTACGCCTGTTCTGAAGGTTGCGGCTTGCCTAGCCGAAATGTATGTGTCAACTGTCTATAAACGTCCGTCCTGACCGATCCGTATTGACCAATGACGCCTGTCATTGGCTAATTGGGCGTAAATCTCAACTTGACAGGGCAGAAAACGATGTGGTCTTGGCTATGAATAAAACCGCGAAAGTACTCATATCCGCATACGCCTGTTCACCCAACTGGGGAAGCGAACCGGGGATGGGATGGAACTGGGTCAACCAGATCTCCGAGCATTTTGAGGCTTGGGTGCTAACGGATGAAATCTATGCAAAACAATGCCGTGACTATTTGACAGCGAACAAGATCGACAAACCGAACTTGCATGTGGTTGGTATTAGCAGGCCGGGGGGGCACAAAAACAAAATCTGGGGGTATTTTTGGTTGCACTACCTGACCCAGAACTTGTGGCAGCGCAAAGCGTACAAGGTCGCCAAAGAGTTGCACGCCCGAGAGCATTTCGATCTGTTTCACCGTTTGAACATGATCGGGTACCGTGAGCCCGGTTATCTGTGGAGTTTGGATCCGGATGTTTGCTACGTGTGGGGACCGATCGGTGGCTACGCGCAAATGCCAAAGGCCTTCATTTCGTTTTTGGGAGGGAAAGACCGCATAGTGTATTCTTTGCGCAATTGCATCAACGCCGTGCAGATGCGCATTGGTTCGCGCGTGCGCCAGGCGATGAGGCGGTCGAATCTCTTGCTGGCCGCCACTCGGGCTGATCAGACGGCCATTCTTCGGTTTCATAACCGCGACGCTATGTTGATGAACGAGACGGGTACTGTTGACAGTCTTTGCGAGTTGGATCGTGGCAAGTTTGACGATTTAGAACGTCCGTTAGAACTGGTTTGGGTTGGAATTTTCTTGGGACGTAAGGCATTGTCCTTGGGGTTGCATGCGCTGGCAAGGGCCTATCAACAGAACCCCCGCATCAACGTGCGCCTCCACGTTGTGGGATATGGGCCTTGCGAAAAGGTGTGGAAGAAATTGGCTCAAGACTTGAAGATAGCTTCATTGTGTGTCTGGCATGGAATGCTTCCTCACGACCAAGCCCTGAGACAAATGCAACAATCGGACGTCATGTTGTTTACCAGTCTACAGGAAGGTACGCCTCATGTGGTGACCGAGGCTATTTCCCATGGCATTCCCGTTATTTGCCATGATGCGTGCGGGTTCGGGGATGTCATTACAGATAGATGCGGTATTAAAGTGCCGATGACTGATCCCGAGACCAGCATCAGGGGTTTTGCCGAGGCAATTGTTTCCCTTCATCATGATCGACAACAACTCCGCCGCCTTTCAGAAGGGGCTCTCGTCCGTGCTCGGGACTTGATTTGGGAACGCAAAGGGGATGAGATGGTCAAGCTGTATCGAGGTGTCATGGATGTGATGTCGAACGGAGCGAGAGCTTGAAAATAGTATACTACCAACGCGACTATCCTGCACCCGAGGATTACGGGCGGGATTATGCTGAGATCGCCGCTGGATTGGCTGCGCTGGGGAATGATGTTACAGTGCTGACACCGCACCGGACGGTGAAAGAGACGGTCTGGCGTGGCACAAGGATTATCGATTGTCCCTCTGGGTGGTCGTTGTTCACCCATGCGTCGCGCGTTCTTAAGAATGCCAGTGGTGAGTATCCTCCAAATTATCAGTTTGACGTGATGTTTGTTCAGGAGTGGTGGAGCCTTATTTCCCATGCCTTGGCCCGCACTGCAACCCGTGCGAATCTGCCTGTCCTTTTCGCGCCGTGGGCAAGTTTGAATCCATATGCAATCGGACGCGATGCACGAGGGTTCCAAAAGAAATTTATCTGTCGGTTGATCGCGCTTTGGTATGGGAAGACCCAGCCGATATTGAGTTTGTATGACAAACGGGACGCCGAGTTTGCCGCCATGCTTGGCATACATTGGTCGTGGACTCTTGGGGCACTTCCCGTCTATACCTATTCCAAGCACAGTACATCATTTGATTGGCAGGCGATTTTAAAACGCAATGTTTCCGGGAGGCGTCTCCTGCTGTTTAATGCGAGGCTAGACATCTGGCAAAAAGGCTTTGATCTTTTATTGCAAGGGTTCAAATTGGCAATGCAAAGGCGAGGTAATGCATTTCGTACGTTGCTCGTTCTGTCAGGTCGTCCGCCAGAAGGGAGGTTTGCCGGCGATGGAAAGCGAGCAGAAGAGATGGCAAAGGAGCTATGTGAAACAGGGTTTGTCGTATGGCTTGGATACGTGTCAAATGAGGATCGTGCAAACATGCTGGCTCATTGTGACATGTTCGTGTATCCGAGTCGGGTAGATGGGCCGCCCCGACCCCTCCGCGAGGCTCTGTGGAGGCATACGCCGGTGATGGTGACCCATGAGACCGGAATGGCAAGTTGGGTGGAACAATATCAGGCAGGGGTGGCCATTCGAGTTCCCGATGCTGAGGCAGTGTGCGACGCTGTTGTCGAGTTTGACAGGATGAGCAGTG